>Ga0123355_10017164_pt1 | contig 11430 bp, 2 predicted proteins | sample TergutEmb28metaG_3_FD_89872 | JGI IMG/M metagenome (GOLD analysis project Ga0123355, IMG submission 89872) | Embiratermes neotenicus P1 segment gut microbial communities from Petit-Saut dam, French Guiana - Emb289 P1 | ecosystem: Host-associated > Arthropoda: Insects > Digestive system > Gut ...
AAATGAACTGAAGCCTGAAATTCACTTTGTCATTCAGAGATAAACAGGCATTCAGGTACTGTCAAATTTAAAAAAAAAAAAAAAACAAAAATAAAAAAAGAAAAAAAATTTAAAAAAAAAAAAAAAAAAACACCAGAAGACAGACCAAATCTTAGAATGAGAAATGAGTAATTTATAAAATTATAAAATCACTTCAGATGATATTTGTATAATTTATTAGGAGTATACCTCATTCTATCGGTGGGCCGGGTAGCGTAGTCGGTATAGCAACTGGCTACGGGCTGGACGGTCCGGGGATCGTATGCCGGTGGGGGCTAGATTTTCCGCACCTGTCCAGACTGTCCCTGGAGCCCACCCAGCCTCCTGTACAATGGGTACCGGGTCTTTCCCAGAGGTAAAGAGCGGCCGGGGCGTGACGCTGACCCCTCAACCCCTTCTAGTGCCGTAATAAAGAAAGAGTAGAGCTATACCTGTACTCCCCATATAGGCCGTACGGCCTGTACAGAGCCTCAGTGCCTGTACAAGGGTGCACTTTAACTTTGACTTTACCTCTTTCTGTCAAGGATGTAAGAAAGGGATCTTTCTTCTAAGAAATTTGCAAGCTGCTACAGCTGTAAACAATCAACGCATTCGTCATTAAATTAATTAAGCAGTGAAGGAGAAATAACCAAGTTAACAGAAATATGGATGTTGAAGTAACGTTACAAAGGAAATTGTCCTGAATCTTTTGGAAGCTTTTATGCATGAATGTGGGCCGGGTAGCTCAGTCGGTATAGCGACTGACTACGGGCTGGACGGTCCGGGATCGAATCCCGGTGGGGACGAGATTTTCCGCCCGTCCAGATCGGCCCTGGGGCCCACCCAGCCTCCTGTACAACGGGTACCGGGTCTTTCTGGGGGGTAAAGTGCGGCCGGGGCGTGCTGCTGACCACTCACCCCCTTCTAGTGCCGCGGTCATGAAAGAGTAGAGCTATACCTCTACCCACCCTCTAGGCCACACCGGGCCTGTAACGGGATCACTTTAAATTTTTGCATGAAAGCACGTTATTCCTCGGCGATATTTTACTAATCCCGTACTCTCCTGAAATTTTGAAGTGTCTTAAGAATGCCTTCTCATAGTTAAATTCTGCTTTTGTGTAAGCTATATATATTTTTTCTTAATTCTTCAAAAATGTTTAACTCTGGCTCCTTCCTTCCTGTGTGCATTTCATAGTACTTCCTTTAATTGCTACCAAATATTCTGGAGCATGCAGTGGCGCAGCTGAAGGCACTGCGCTTTAAACCGGAAGATTGCGGGTTCGATTTCCGATGCTATCATTGTAATTTCTCATTTTCGTAATCCTTCCGGCCGCACTGTGGCCCTGGGGAAAAATCGGCCTGTGACAGAAATGAGTAAAGCTGGGCGGTACGCAGGGCTGAAAACCTGACACAGATTCTCTTTCAAAATCTTGGAACCTCAACCTCCTAGAGCCCTCAGGACCTGTACAAGGATTTCTTTACCTTTGCTGAATCTTCCAATCTTATGCGTTCAGTAAAATCCGTAGAGGTGAACGTTTCTCCCTCTGCTACATTAGGTTTCCTGTGAGAATGGTCTAAAACAAGGAGATGCTCTGTCTCAGTTGCTTTTCAACTTTGCTAAGATAATCAAGATGTAAAGTAAAGCTAAAATACACCTTTGTACAGGCACTGAGGCTCTGTACAGGCCGTACGTCCCATAGGGGGAGTAAAGGTTTCTTGACCACGGCACTAGAAGGGGGTGAGGGATCAGCCTCACGCCCCGGCCACTCTTTACTCCCGGGAAAGACCCGGTACCCATTGTACAAGAGGCTGGGTGGGCCCCAGTGCCGGTCTGGACGGGTGCGGAAAATCTCGCCCCCACCAGGATTCGATCCCGGACCGTCCAGCCCGTAGCCAGTCGCTATACCGACTGAGCTACCCGGCTCACTAATCAAGAGGTAATGGAATTTAATTGGCCCAGTTATTGCACATCTGTGCCAGAGACTTTGGTTTATTGAGCGAGAATCTAAACATTGGGGACTTTGCTATTTTTTAGTAAGAAGGCTGGTGTAGAAGTGGATACATAGTTATTTACTTACTTACTAACTTACTTACTTATTTACTTACTTACTTACTTACGTACTTACTTACTAACTTACTTATTTACTTACTTACTAAATTACTTACTTATTTACTTGCTTATTTACTGACTTAGTTACTTTTTTACTTACTAACTTACTTACTTATGTACTTACTTATTTACTTACTTACGTACTTACTTAACTACTTACTTACTTGCTTACTTACTTACTTACTTACTTACTTACTTACTTACTTACTTACTTACTTACTTACTTACTTACTTACTTACTTACGTACTTACTTTCTTTCTTACTTCATGAAGCAGAGTCCTTCTTGACAAGCTAACCGGTTCTCAGTTAGTCAAGAAATTCCCCACATATAAAATGCTGTGAAGGTTCATTACAGCATTCACAAGTGCTCGCCACCTGTCCCTATCCTGAGCCACATGAATCCAGTCCATGCCTCCCCGCCCATTCCACTTCCTGAAGATACATCTTAATATTATCCTTCCATCTACGCCTGGGTCTGCGAGCTTCATGTCTTACATTGTTTAGATTATTTACATTGCTTTGGCTTGGATCCTGTACCCACTGCATTTTATCCTGCCTATGCCGAAAAAAAAGAAGTGCATCTTACTGTGAAGAGAATATAAGACGAAATTACGGCTTCTCAGTAGCTACAACTCCTTGCAAATGTTGCAAACTTTAAACAATTATAAAAACAGTAACAAATTAAAATTACTTTACTTTAATTATCACCAACAAATGCACTTACACAAAATTTAACATTAAAACACTTAAAATCGCTCCGACATGTTTCGATCCTAAGATCATCCTCAGGGAGCTACGTTGTTCCTTGCTAAAGTCCTTTTAAAAATACTCACAAAATAATTCCTTTATATTAACAGGGTGTTGTGGCAGCATATCGTGTTGTGTAAGGGTACGTTGTTGAGAATGCGCTAGGCTATGGTGTGCGTCGTGTGTTAGGTAGTTAGAGTCTCTCACTACGTAACACACGACGCACACCATAGCCAAACGCATTCTCAACAACGTACTATTCCACAATACGACATGCTGTCACAACACCCTGTTAATATAAAGGAATTATTTTGTGAATGTTTTTAAAATGACTTTAGCAAGGAACAACGCAGCTCCCTGAGGATGGTTTTAGGATCGAAACATGTCGGAGTGATTTTAAGTGTTTTAATGTGAAATTTTATATACGTGCGTTTATTGGTTGATAATTAAAGTGATTCTACGAAATGCGCGGTGCAACAAGAATGAAAATTAAAACTACGTTCACAGCTAATTAACGGAAGGTTAATCGTGGGATTTGCTTACTGTCATTCGGTTCCGAATCTTTTACCTTCCAATTTGCTCTCCAAAAACATAGATGTTAAAATATTCAAAATTTTAATTTTACTTCTTGCTTTGCATGGGAGGAAGCCTTGGTCTGTCACATAGAGGAAGTATTGGAGGAAGGGATGCTGATGAGGGTACTTGGGTCTAAGAAGGAGGAACTAACAGGAGGCTTGAAAACACTGCCTAATGCGGAGGTTCATTTTTCGAACCGCACCTCGCCAAACGTCATGAAATTGATAAAATCAAGGAGGATGTTATGTGCGGGGGAATGTGGCACGCAGAAGAGTAAAGAGCCATACAAATACCAGGACTGACAAACCTATGGCACGCGACCTTCACTGATCTCCCAACACATTTATTTTTCCCCACCAACGTCTCTGTATTGTGAATAATATGTGTATATATACACAAGTTTCTAACTGCGTAGAGACTGTATATGAATTACCGTTGCTACCAAATAATACTGCAAGTTCAATATTCGTTACACAAATCAGGAGCAGTGCGAAGTGTTGACCGGATATTTATCACTGAGGTGCCGGTCTGGCGGTGACTGGGCGAAATTGCGTGACATTGGACAAAACATTTTACAGTCTTCTGTTTAAACAAACAGTAGCAGCGGCTCCAGTTACTGCCACATTATCTTTCTTATCGCATTCCTCGAGGATGTCTTTTTTAGAAATATATAATTATATTACGCATTAATTTTATATTACATTTACAACATGCATTAATAATAATAGTAAAAATAATTCAATAATTAATAATGATTATGGAGGGATCCAAGACCTTATTATGCTCCTTGATATTCCTATGGGCATGTGAATGAATTTCTTCGAAATGTATAGACAATTTGGGCACGCGCCCACACAAAGGATTGCCAGACCTGGCATAGGACTTCAGAATTTGGTGGGTAATCCTTAAAGGAGGAGAGAGCTTAGAAGACACAAGCATGAATATAATTATAAAAATATTCAGTTGGGGCTTAAAAACATAGTTTAACACTCTTATACCTGGATACACCTGTCTTAGAATTGCGAAGAGTGACTTTCTGTTGTGTGTAAGGTAATGAACATCCGTGTCTCCTAAAATTCAACTGAAACGTTGACTTACTGTAAACTATTAACTGCTTAAAACGGGTTTTGTTGTGTGAAGTTCCTTAGTTAAAACACCCTGGGTTCACAGGCATTATGACAATGATCCTGTTCAGGCCTGGTGTGGCCCAGAGGGTGGGTAGAGGTATAGCTCTACTCTTCCATGACCGCGGCACTAGAAGGGGGTGAGTGGTCGGCAGCACGCCCCGGCCGTACTTTGCCCCCGGAAAAGACCCGATACCAATTGAACAAAAGGCTGGTTGGGCCCCAGGGCCGGTCTGGACGGGCGGAAAATCTCGTCCTCACCGGGATTCGATCCCGGACCGCCCAGCCGGTAGTCAGTCACTATACCGACTGAACTACCGGGCCCACATGACAACTAATATAAAAGAAGTAATCAGGTTTACGATATTACAGAATCGATAAACAGAAACACAAATATTTTGTTGTCTTTAGGAACTGTAATTGCAACAGTGTCCTCTAGACAGATAGGGTCAATACAGCATGCCAGTAGTACTGTGGTCTTTGACACTGATGCCCATTACCGATAATGGGAAATGAAACCCCATTACAAACACGGTTACTCTTGACCTTTAATCCAGTCTCTAATTTAACAGAAATCTAAATTTGATGTGTTGTTGACCGTGCATCGTAGTTCAATGTGGAATAAGAAACCAACTAGATGTCACTTAGTATTATACTTATTTCTCCTTTATAAGTTGCTCAACATGTTTCGGGCCACTTTGTGCCCATCCTCAGGAGCTGACGACTTAGTGATATTTTTGCCGCGTGTGGTGTAGTGCCGTGGCTGTGTAGGCGGTCAGATCCGGTTGGCTGGTTGTGTGTCCATTGGGGAGTACGTAGCACAACGTAGCAACTTATAAAGGAGAAATAAATATAATACTAAGAAATCTAAAAGTTAAACATTAATCCCGGATTCCACAAAGTTTTCTTTTTCTGCCACTACGCTTATTTGCACTCTACGTCTATCTATAACTCCCGACAATTCATTTACTCCCAAGTTTGTTTATTCACTAAGCTCATTCACTTAACCTCAGTAAACTCGACACCCAGAATTTTTCCGGTATTTTTTTCCTGGATGTTCCTTCCAGAAACCCAAAATTGCAACACAACTAAGACAAGAGACGAAACAAGCCCGACAAAATTCCACGACATTCCCATAACATGAGTTTTCTTTCAAGCGGATATATTATGAGAGGTTTACCCGCAGAATTACTGTCGTCAACAACGTGACTAGACCAAGAGACTGCACGAAAAATAAATTGGGGGTTGGATTCACGGCAGGGCTGAGAGGTTTTCCTGCCCAGTCTCCATTCGATGGGCACCGGACGTTCCTCCCTGGAAGTAAATAGGGCAGGATGCGAAGTTGACCCCTCACCTTTTTCTACCACCTTATGTTGTACGTGTGTGCGTATATGGGTGCATGTACACGTTGCTTAACCCTTTGACGCCTAATGACCCCTATAGTGGTCGTACCGCACCGCTAACCTCTAAACTTTGCATTTTATATATTTATTCAACAAATACAGGTACTGAATATTTTAAACACGGCATATACTCTCCGGTTTTTCTCTTCAAAATGCAGTTTGTTTCATAATTCTAACATATTTGGTTCCTCTTTTATTCACATGTTATAAACAGGATGTGCTAAAATTTAAAAAAAATAATTCCTGCGCAAAAAGGTTAAGGGGGCACGTGGTCGCGCAGTTGGTTGAGGCACTGCGCTACAAGACGGAAGGTTGCGGGAAAATGTTTGTTTAATATAATCCTTCCGGCCGCACTATGGACCTGGGGTTGACTCAGCTTCTAAGAGAAATGAGTGCCAGGAATATTTCTTGAGGGGGTAAAGGCCGGGATGCGTAGGACTGACAACGTTACCACCTTCAAGTGCTGATTGTCTTGAATTCTGGGAGCCTCAACATCGTGGAACCCTTAGGGCCTGTACAGGCATTGATTCACCTTTATACTTGGCTTAAAAGATCACGCCAAAATCTACTGACAAAACTGGAAACTTAATGAACTCAAATGTTAGGCCGAAAACAACCCGTTACCAGCCTAGTTTAAAGCAGGTTACTTCATTTCCACACTGAGTCATGCTCCTGCAGTTTCATTTTTGACGTCACATAACTTCTTCAGCTGACAAAATAACATTAAGTAAAACCTAGACTTGTTAACTTCTTTGTTAGGGTTTACAGACGCAGAAGCCGAAGATATCAATCTGACATTTGGAACTCCAATGAGATATAAATGCTGGCGATCCTTGCGTATTGCGTCACGGACCGACACACATCCTAACCCGTTTGGGTGGAACAGTGCTCTTCTTCGTCAAGCAGTATGGCCAACGAATCAGGAAGTGCTCTCGTGTTCTTCCGTTTTCCGCATTAGTGGTGAGGGACAATCCAGACATATACGTATATATGACCTAAAGCGTAAAATGGGGAGATAAAGGTAAAGATAAAGTGCGCCCTTCTACAGGCACTAAGGCTCTGTACAGGCCTTACGGCCCATAGGGGGAGTAGAGATATAGCGTTACTCTTTCTTGACCACGGCATTAGAAGGGGGTGAGGGGTCAGCGTCACGCCCCGGTCGCTCTTTACCCGCGGAAAAAAAGAGCCGGTACCCATTGTACAGGAGGCTGGGTGGGCCTCAGGGCCGGTCTGGACGGGTGCAGAAAACCTCGCCGCAACCGGGATTCGATCCCCGGACCGGTCCAGCCCGTAGCCAGTCGCTATACCGACTGAGCTACCGGGCCCAAAATGGGGAGGGATAGGGACTTTTACAGAAGAAGTTGGAAGATATCGGGGAGTAGATGAAATGTGAAGATAGTAACAGTTATTTAATGACGGAATTGTAAAACCAAAGGGTTTACTGGGAAATTGTTCCTCGCCTTGCAACGAATTTGGATAGAAATGTGACAAAACCTCCGATTTATGGCCCGTTTCACGTACGGAATGATATCAAGAGCGTCTGTCCCTTTGTCACTGGATGCTACACAAGACTGCTTTGTATCGGACCGTTTTGAATGAGGATGACCACATTTTCTGCCCTCAGTGATTTATTGGACTGGTCTAGTCAAGTCTCGTCTCTTGCCTTGTTGCTCGCATCCGTTGTACTTTTAAATCTAATGTGGATATTGTTATACATTATTTTTTGCGAAAACATCAAACTTAAAACCCGTTTCTGGCCTCGTTTACCCCTTTTCACTTTGTAGAGATCAGTTGAAATGTGATGGCACACGCGCGGGAACCAGATTTCTTCTTTCGGCGAAACGGACGAGTCCATTTAAATCGGCGGGGGCGTCAGTTCAGTCGACTACTGGCAACGCAACCGAGGTGTGCGCATCAGCGGTAGTAATGCTGGATACACCATGTTCCGAAGTAGTGTGAAGAGTACTGACTACCCACTCCATTCGCCAGTTTCCCCCTTCACTTCCCTTCCTGTGCGTCACCGTGTACCATCACATTTCAACTGGAGTCTACTGTTATTTAACGAGATTCGTTATAACTTCTGACTTCGAGCTTGTATGCTATCAGTTCGTTCCGTCACTGTATCCATCCGTCAGCCAGCTGGAAATTTGACGAAAGTTTCACACTGTTTCTACTTACGAGAGAGTAGGTTGTCTCAATGCACAATAAAATCCACTTATTTTAATAAACATTGATTCAAAATGCAACACCGGCCATGCATAACGAGGAGCTAAATGATCTGTACTCCTCACCCAATATTGTGCGGGTGATAAAATCGAGAAGAATGAGATGGGCTGGGCATGTGGCGCGTATGTGTGAGGAGAGGGCGGTGTATAGGGTCTTGGTGGGGAAACCGGAGGGAAAGAGACCAATGGGGAGACCTAAGCGTAGATGGGCGTATAATATTAAGATGGATCTCCAAGAAGTGGGATGTGTGTATAGGGACTGGATTCGGCTGGCCCAGGATAGGGACAGTTGGCGGACGCTTGTGAGTGCGGTAATGAGCCTTCGGGTTCCGTGAAATGCGAGGAATTTCTTGACTAGCTGCAAGCCAGTTAGCTTCTCAAGAAGGACTCTGCACCATGGAGTAAGTAAGTAAGTAACTTGATACTTTAACGCTTTATTGCGCGTGTAACCTTGCCGTTAGAGAATTAATTGTAGTGACTTCCCTGCCAGGGGACTTTTATCTCCCTCCCAAGTCAGTGTAGCTCATTAAAGTTTCCTCTGTAAAAATGAAACGGGCTAAAACATGTAACGAGAATGAACAATAAAATGGTGCCAAAAATAATAATAAATTATAGAAAGAATTGACGAAGATAACTTGGAAGACCTTTGAAGAGACTATTAGACTAGGCCTAAACAGGTCTATCAAGCGTAGTGACAAAAAAACCAACTAGATGCTACTGAATGCTTTATTGCACTTATAATCTGCTCGACATGTTTCGGGCACTTATATGCCCATCATCAGGATCTCGAGACTATACTTGTGTTGTTACCGCATATGGTGTGTAATGCCTTGGTTGCTGGTGGTCGGCGGTCAGGTGCAGGGCAGCAGGCTATGCGTCCGGGATGAGGGAAGCTGCTCGAGCAGTCTCCCTCACCCCTCCGACCACCAGCAAACAAGGCATTACGCACCATATGCGGTAACAACACAAGTATAGTTTCGAGCTCCTGATGATGGGCATATAAGTGCCCGAAACATGTCGAGCAGATTATAAGTACAATAAATCATTCAGTAGCATCTAGTTGGTTTTCTTCTCTACGCATGTACAGCACAACGATGCACGGACAAACATACATCAAATTCGCAGGTCTACCAAGGCCTAACTGGTGACGGATGGTGGTGATGATGAAGTCTCCTTTGTGAATGTAAAGTCCATTGACGATGCAGATAAAGCCTTGCAAACTATTTTACTATTAATCTGAGTCAGTGGTCTTATGGCCGCGATGGACTTTTCTGATAAATACATCTTATGTAAATATCAATATCAAATGTTATTTGCAAGTCGAAGTTTACAAATATGACGACGACGAGACGTTTTGAGGTTATGGCCGACATATATAACTTGTGTTTACTTAACTAGCCTCCTAATAAGTGCTTCTCAAAGGAATAATAATAATAATAATACTATACGATACAGTTGACAGCAATAAAACTTCTGACTCGACTAGCATTCAACCATATAACCACATATCTGCGAATAAATGCAGCATCCTAAGGTGTTGGCTGACATAGTTTATTGCGATTTCTGTTTTCTGCAGTTAGCTACGAAGATAGGTAAGCTAAATTTGTTTTAATAAAGTACATGCAATAGAAATTTGGTCTCTCTGTGTGCTGTAATGTATTTTCTGTGTGCTGTAACGTACTCGCTGTGTGCTGTAATGCACTCTGTGTGTGCTGTAATGTACTCTCTCTGTGCTGTAATGTACTCTGTGCTGTAATATAATCTCTGTGCTGTAATGTTATCTCTCTGCGCTGTAATGTACTCTGTGCTGTAATGTGCTCTCTGCGCTGTAATGTACTCTCTGTGCTGTAATGTACTCTCTGTGCTGTAATGTACTCTCTGTGCTGTAATGTACTCTCTGTGCTGTAATGTACTCTGTCTGTGCTGTAATGTACTCTCTCTGCGCTGTAATGTACTCTGTCTGTGCTGTAATGTACTCTCTGTGCTCTAATGTACTCTCTGTGCTGTAATGTACTCTCTCTGCGCTGTAATGTACTCTGTTTGTGCTGTAATGTACTCTCTGTGTTGTAATGTACTCTCTCTGCGCTGTAATGTACTCTGTCTGTGCTGTAATGTACTCTCTCTGCGCTGTAATGTATTCCGTCTGTGCTGTAATGTACTATCTGTGCTGTAATGTACTCTGTGCTGTAATTTACTCTCTCTGCGCTGTAATACATTCCGTCTGTGCTGTAATGTACTCTGTCTGTGCTGTAATGTACTCTCTCTGCGCTGTAATGTATTCTGTCTGTGCTGTAATGTACTCTCTCTGCGCTGTAATGTACTCTGTGCTGTAATGTACTCTCTCTGCGCTGTAATGTACTCTGTCTGTGCTGTAATGTACTCTGTTTGTGTTGTAATGTACTCTCATTGCGCTGTAATGTATTCCGTCTGTGCTGTAATGTACTCTCTCTGTGCTGTATTGTACTCTCTGTGCTGTAATGTACTCTCTGTATTGTAATGTACTCTGTCTGTGCTGCATTGTACTCTCTCTGCGCTGCATTGTACTCTCTCTGCGCTGTAATGTACTCTGTCTGTGCTGTAATGTACTCTGTCTGTGCTGTAATGTACTCTGTCTGTGCTGTAATGTACTCTCTGTACTGTAATGTACTCTGTCTGTGCTGCATTGTACTCTCTCTGCGCTGTAATGTACTCTCTCTGAGCTGTAATGTACTCTGTCTGTGCTGTAATGTACTCTCTCTGCGCTGTAATGTATTCCGTCTGTGCTGTAATGTACTCTCTCTGTGCTGTATTGTAATCTGTGCTGTAATGTACTCTCTGTGCTGTATTGTACTCTCTGTGCTGTAATGTACTCTGTCTGTGCTGTAATGTACTCTGTCTGTGCTGTAATGTACTCTCTCTGCGCTGTAATGTATTCCGTCTGTGCTGTAATGTACTCTCTCTGTGCTGTATTGTACTCTGTGCTGTAATGTACTCTCTGTGCTGTATTGTACTCTCTGTGCTGTATTGTACTCTCTGTGCTGTAATGTACTCTCTGTGCTGCAGTGTACTCTCTCTGTGCTGCAGTGTACTCTCTCTGTGCTGCAGTGTACTCTCTCTGTGCTGTAGTGTACTCTCTCTGTGCTGCAGTGTACTCTCTCTGTGCTGCAGTGTACTCTCTCTGTGCTGCAGTGTACTCTCTCTGTGCTGTAATGTACTCTCTCTGTGCTGCAGTGTACTCTCTCTGTGC
>Ga0123355_10017165_pt1 | contig 11430 bp, 11 predicted proteins | sample TergutEmb28metaG_3_FD_89872 | JGI IMG/M metagenome (GOLD analysis project Ga0123355, IMG submission 89872) | Embiratermes neotenicus P1 segment gut microbial communities from Petit-Saut dam, French Guiana - Emb289 P1 | ecosystem: Host-associated > Arthropoda: Insects > Digestive system > Gut ...
CTCGAGGGGACATTCGTATAAAGTACTCTGACACTGAAAGCCGTCTCTCTGACGAACGAAGTTGTGTAGTATGCAACAAGTTTTAACTGTTACATCGCAGAAAGCTGGGCAAACGTCAGTCGCACGGTGAAAATTTCTCCATTTATTACACACTATGCCAATTGCACATAACAATATTCTTCTTGCCCGAGTTAATCTGTAATTATATGTACGTCTGGCAACATCCAAATTTCTGCTACAGTATGGTCGTAAAACATGTGCCACAGCAAGTGCCTCGTGCTTGTGTAGCGTACAAACTGACTGCGCCAGATCGTAAGCAAAACGTGCGTTTCTTTCGCCGTCCGTGCGCACAGCCAAGAAATAATCGGCCGCTGCGGCTGTTTCACCGCTGCGGCAAAAAAAAAAAAACTGCTCGTGCGCGCTAGCCTTAGATGTCTGCTGTATCAAGACCGCTCTTGCATACGGAAATCTCGCAAACAACGAGACTTGCCGGAGCATCCTTTGTTGCGTTTATTTAAACGCTGCGGTGAAAGAACCGTCCGTGCGCTCGCTTCCATTTAAAACAGAACGTTCCATTCCAGCGGCCGCTGCGGCTGTTTCACCGCTGCGGCAAAAAACCGCTCGTGCGCGCTAGCCCTTAGTCAGTTGATCTTTGAATGGAAGTCTGTGTGCGTTTTCTGTAAATTAAGTGTTACAAGCTTACAGATGAACTGCAGACTGTAAAACACTGCAATCACAGTAATTGCTTTTGTGTCGTCCGGCGCCTTGTATAATAACATAAAAAGACTTGTGGGAGGAATGTAGCATGCGGTGCAATATGGCGTCTGTTTTGTGTAGATTATCTACACCAAATCACTAATTTTGTCTGTCACGAATCTCAGCGTCAACCAATTCGAAGTTGACTATTGGGCCATAGAGTACTTTTATAATCGGATATACCACTGTCATATGATGACAGGAGAGACAGCTTTCGAAACGTCGCGTTGATCGAATATAATTGAATGTTACAGATATCTACAGGAACATGGCAGGGAGCAGTCAGGTTTGCAGACATTGAAGGACAATTTCCTGCTCCATTTGTTGTTTAGGTCGACTAATTTTAGAAATTTAATCTCAACCTTTACCCTTTAATTCCCAGTGGTCACTATTGTATTGCATGTACATTCGGTCACTGACCGTGTTTGGTGGTTTGCATGCACATTCGGTCAGCGACAGTGTTTGGTGGTTTGCATGTACATTCGGTTAGTGACAATATTTAGTGGCTTGCATGCACATTACGCACTGAATTCCTATTCTGTCCAACTCTGTAACCCAAAATACACAAGATTTCAGGAAAGCAAAATGACACTACAGCCGACAGCCGACTGTAAAGTATGGAGTGTCCAAGAACTGACCGAATTGGTGTTTATGGACATGGAGCGGATCCTATTCCGGTGTCTGTATGCATTATTTGTGATCCGATCATGCACACTGACACAGGAGATTTTTGTGTTATGGCGTTTTGTGTTCTCTGCCAAGAGTTTGAAGCCGGATGCACTGCACGTTTAATATTCAGAATGTTACATGGCATCTTCCTTGCCCACAGCCATGAAAAATAGTTATGAATTTAAGACGAAATTTAGGCACAAAGTTTTAAATAAGAAGTATTTAGAACAGTTTAACTCTCCGATAAAAATGGTTTAGAGTGAAAGATGCAAGTAAATTTGATTGAGAATGGATACGAATATCCAGGAGAATGCAGAGCAACATGGCGTACAAAATTTATTTTTGTGCTCATAAGGCTGTTGGCAGATATAATTATATACTGACGAATACAATATTCAAAGGTCATTCGAATGAAAACCGAAAACGTTGTATATAATTCGCAACATACAACAGCCTGTGTGACAAAATGAAATAAAAATCTTAAATATATGCAGGAAGTTGTTTCCTCAGTTTCAGTAGTGTACCAACGGAGTGCTAGCTACACCGGAGAGTCCGCCACTAATTAAAATGGAATGATACCGACATGTACAAACCGCATAATCTGGTGACGCACGTGCCCCGGTGGCAGTTCATCTTCCACAAAACACACATGGACTTGTCTGGGTGCGAACGTGGTGACAGCAGTGACCGGCCGTGTGCGCCGGCTACAGACCGACTGAGCCACGGCACGGCCACTGATGTAGGCCGGCAGTTTTGTTTGTTTGTTGGTACTGAAAGACGATGCGAACCATGAGAAAAACGTTGAAAGATGTCTTCCAGTTTTCAACAGGCATTACTCTAGTCCGAACAGTGTTGAGTAACTTCGGTCACTGCGTCCATCAAACCGGGCAGCACTCAGAAATCCGGTCCACAGTTCCAGTACACCCGCGGACAGTGTTTCTGTGCCAGCAGTCCGTACGCCGTCTTTGATCCCACAGTAATTTTCTCCTGGCTGCTCATCATGTTCCACATGTGCACTCCGTAACTTCCCTCCACCCTCTTCAGCGTCTCATCGCTCAGCGACTCCTCAAACAATCGTCTCCAGTAAGGGTAGCTTATCTCGTAGAACACGCTGGGCTGCAAGACGGCGAAGCCAGAACATTTCTCCCTTGTCATATCAGTTACCTGCGGAAAGTGGAAAGGGTGTTTTGTTAATTTGAGGCGAAGAATGTGGGCGTAGTGTGTTATTACAGTTTATACAGCAGCAGTACCTGGTCCTCGCCAGGGATTGGTTACCTTCTTTGTCAGTAGCACAGTGTAGCTGCTGATACTTCACAGAAGGACCATCACTCAAATACAGTAATTGGAATTTACTTGTTTACTTATTTTAAGTAAGACGTAAGGCACAGCAATTACTCTCACTTCCTAAAACTGCACTGCAATAGCTGTACATCACTATACAAGCAGTGGCTGCCGTACATATTGGTACAGGATACGGACAGAAGAACAGAAAGAAACTTTGGTTCAGGTCTGGAGACCCGGTGGGCTACCTTCTGCGACTTATCGAGTGTCTGCCATGTAGACCGTACTTTGCAGTGTGGGAGGTGGCACTGTCCTACATGGAGTAACGGTAGAAGTTTGTATTCGTGTGTTAAGTCGTTGACCGGAAGGTTAAGGGTTTATTGTTACATGAGATAAGGGACCCCTGTGATATAGCGCGTGCTGACAGCAAACCAGACTGCGGGAGTAAGGTCATGCCGTTGAACTGCGGGAAGCGCAGGTCGATATTCGGAACACAGCAGACATTAACTGTCAGTGTGGCCGTTTACGTCCCTGTACTACGTCGGAGAGAAACACGAGTTCCGGATGCAGGGAACACCATCTGTTCCGCTGAACATATCTGTCGCACGCAGTGACCACCTCGCTGCATGACACGTAAAACACTGTTCAGCCGCTCTTGACGTTGAAGCGAAGGCGACTGTAGTGACGGTTCGGTAAATTTTCCTTCGCCCAGGGGCACGATTAAAGGACCACTCGGTATATACAGATTCAGTTCGTACCTCGCAGTAAACACATCCCTTGTCCGTTTATAAAGACCAGCCTGTGAATATCGCTGCTAGTTGTGATCATGGCACGAAACACAAATGTGTCCTGTACGAAGCTGCAGACTTTCTCGGTAACGGGTTGAAGCACTTATTTAGAGGGAGAACACTTACACGATTTGTGCCGCACAGCATCTGAAGAACTCTGAGGATCACCCACGGACCATTTTGTACCCATAGCTGTCCGTTGAAATTCTTCTGAATATCCATAAGGCATAAGCCAGCTGTTCTCCGACCTACAGCGTCCATGTTGAAATTGAAAGCGCCATTTGCCAATTCTTCTTGTGACTGGGCCCCAACGTAGTTGGTTCCGAGGCCGACAAGCGATCTGTTGGTGAAACGAAGCGTGTCACTACCAGTTGTAAAGTCTGACGTCAGATTAGGTTTTGAGTTGTGGAAAGGAAATTTTGTAGGAAAAATTTTGTTGGCCAGTGTTGTGTGTGACACTGGACACTTTGAAGGCTGAGAGAGGAGAAAAAAGCAAAGAATTTGGACACACGGTTAGACTGCTTTGTACGTCAGTGTGGGTCTGGGTGATAGGCAGAACCTGAGTGCTGCTTACCAGCAAGGATGTTCATGGACAAGATCGCTGTTGTTTGCGAAGTAGCGACCTGCAGCGAGGATCGCCGAATTGAGCCCTTCAAATGTACGCAGATATGAATAATAAGAGGCGACTTCCTACATGACAGAGGGCAAACTGCCTGACCATTAGAATAATTGGAGCAACGTTATTGTGGTGGGGGAGGGAAATATTGCTATTGATTGTTGGGTTGAGAAGGACATAAATACACTGGGTGGTCAGAATTATGGGTTTGTTCGTTACAACAAATGGGTCGTATAGTTTCCGCTGTAGAGGAAGTGGAGAATCAATAAAGCTCAAGGATAAATCATCAGTCAAAACACGACTGTCATCTATATTCAGGCATTATTCATTAAAATAGATAAGAAGGAATATAATTTGTGTTCTGACGGATTTTGTTTAGCCTTTTCGTTTATGCAGTTTGTGACACGACGGAATGTGTTGTATCAAGTAAAGTGGTTATTTTTATACTTTCGTAAAAACTCTCACTAACGTTGTCTATTTCTGTGATGATTAGTAAGAGCTAAAGTTATTTCTGTCCACCATGAAGGCACACGGCAGTAGTAGAGGTATAGCTCCACTCATTCTTAAATTCGATAAAAGATGGATGTGAATGTGACCTCAAGCACCGGCCGCCTTACTCCGGTACCCACTGAGTGCGAGGCTGGCGGGGCCCAAAGCCGGTCTAGACATTTGGCAATCCAGACCTTACCAGTATTTGAAGCCCGGACCATCCGTCCCGCAACCTGGAAGCAGTGCCACTTCCCTTCAGCGGCTCACGTGTGACGTGTAGTTGTTCCTTCAGATAACGTCTGCTGACAGTTGTCATCTTCGCAACAGTTCCGTTCCCGAAACTTTAAAGTAACCGGGCATGTACGTAATTCGGAATTTGTCTCACCCCCCCCCCTCCCACTCACCCCTCCAAGTTATTTCCCAGACGTCATCTGATACGTGAACCTTTTGACAATGCCAGTGGAGCGTACATATTGGAAACGTTACTTCTTTCAGTGTGACATATGAAACACGCAATAAAGCAGTTTAATAATTACGGTACTGATAATTAATATTAGTATTGCACTTTATATTGATAATTAATAAGAATTGTTTACGTAAGTAGCATACTACTTAAAACGGAATGCACCTTACAGTACATTATTATTTATTAAATGTTTATTATTTATTTATATTTGCGAAGCATGCGTTCATTACTGTGAAATTCATTCGCACCTTCCACGCATTCCCAAACAGATTTAAGTGGCCGGTTTTATGCCTCGGCCCATCAACCCTGAGGCAAAAGACTCCGTTACCTGTTCCACAGAGGCCTGTGTGGGCCCCACAGTAGACTTAGAAAATCCCTGAGCCTACCTAAAATTTCGACCCCCAATATCCAGTTCGTAGCCCGGTCACTGCGCCTACTGAGCTACCTCTGGTCAACAATACTGAAGAAGTAAATAAACAGCTGGATGTTATCCTCTAATCTGTTATGGAATACTCACTTTTGCATCACAAAATCCAGATCCAGGTATGTTCCGCCATACTTCCAGAGCGTTGTGTACCGGAGAACATCGCTGGCATGAACTACAGGCCATTTAGATGACTGAACCTTCCCCACAAAGTCCCAGTTCTCCAACGGCGTTCCTTTAATGAAGTCTGCGACAACCAGCTTCCATATCCTTATATTGGGATAGGACAACATCTGTTTCACATATTCCGGTGAGTCAGACAGTTTGCCCACTATTGAACAGGTGTACAGCAGGTACACCTTAGTGTCAGGATTTGTGTTAGCGGCCGAAGCAACTGCGCAGGCCTCACGCCTACTGATAACTAAACCTGACTGATTGCCTGGTGTGGAATCATGCAACGCACATCGAGTTTCAAGAAATATAATATGTCTCTGCCCTGGAACTGGTTCTGTCTCTATTTCCCTCTGGGCTGCGAGTTCGGTGTCTGTGACTGTAGTTTTATGAGTAGTTGGTACGCCTGTCGTGCTGTTAATAACACTGGAGTGTTGTAATGTTAGCGGTCTTTGTAGATGTGATTCGAGAGTTATTGCAGTTAGAACGTCGTTTAGTTTGTTACTTTCGGTGACTGAGTTTGAATCAGTTGCTATAGCACGTTGTGTTGTTGCTTTGTGCCTTGCTGATACAGTCCCGCCAACTATGTGCACTGAAAAGTACCTGCTGTCAGCTTCCCCCATTTGATAGAACCACACCAGTGTGTAGAGCGCCAGCAGCAGGGAGCACACCACGGTCACTCGTACCGTCGTTGTCACTGGGCAGCCCTGGAAGCAAAACATAACGTCATGCGATGGGTGTTAGCATGACTGTCGACTGTAATCTGACGCCATGTGGTCTGGTTGAGTCTGCTGTCCGGATGTTGAGGGTAGAGAATGATTGACTCTGCAGGCTCGTACGAAACCTTGGCATGTCTAGCATACCACAGGGCATCACATTCCACAAAATTTAGTGTTAAATTAATTTCACCTTCGCTGTCAGCTAGACTGCAAAATAACGTCTTATATATAAATGCAGTGCTATTAAATTCCGTTCAGCTACCATCTACAGGCAGTCCGCTGGTACCGTTTGCTCCCAGATTCGTTATTCCGCTCCAGCACCCACTGGTCTTCCGCGAACGTTGCACGGACCCGGACTCCGGCGATTGGACGGTCAGCAGGCAGCTAATTTAATTGATTATTGTGGGTGGGAGTCAGTCCACGTTCTGCGTTGTGTGCGTTCTCGTCACGACGTTGATGAACCCGCGTTAGTTGCGTGCGTGAGCCTTGCAAGATAATGCTTTCGAAATAGTGAAGAAAGTGTAATGTGTCCTTGGGTTTAATTTTGTACCGTGCTGCTCCAGCGTGTGGAGGAAAGGGCGTTATGGCTCCACACAACACATGGTCGTCAGCAGCAACATTTAGTACCGGGTACTGTACACGCACGCATAGTCTGCGGCTTGGACTATCCCAGAATTGTTGAGTTTTTATCACACAAAGTAGTTCAGAAACCGGACTGCGGAAGTGACGCCAGATAAGGGCGCAGGATCTCAATATGGCGGCAATGATAACGTAAGTGCGGAAGGGGGAATGAGAGGCATGCAGAAGGAACTTGAGTGGCAGGGCAGCATTCGCTTGAAGACTGAGGAAAACCAAGAAAATTAAATCATAATTATCAGAAAATATTCCGCCTCCATTAAAAAAATCAAGCAATTACTGTTGTTTTGGAACACAGTTTCTGTTTATTTTGATTATAGGAGAGCGCAAAACTCTCCGCGTGGTTTGTAGAATTGCAAGCAAACTGTACATGCAATTCAGTTCACAGTGTGTTCTGATTATTCTATAAATTTGCGACTAAACCGGAAGTGCTGCTGCCCTGTTCAGTGTGTAGGCTGGGCCGTGAGAAACAAACACAAATTTACGCGTTTTAATTTTTGTTGCTGCCTTTAAGGAAGATATGGCGAGATCAAGAATTTATTGCGCGGCAGATTCATAAGCGCCAATCAAAATGGAGTTCTGCAACGCAATGGGATCTATTCTGATATGTCTTCGAAAAGCGCGGTTCGTGTGCTCTTGTTTGTTGGTGGGATGTAACAGAACGGCATTTATATTTGGCTCTCGGTCAGATTTTCATAAATAATTAAACTTTGTATCACCTGAAATGTGGAAGAACAAAGCGGACCTCGCCAACCATTTGGGCATGTTCATAGCCTTCCTCGCAGGCTGCTTCCTCGTACGTGGCACTACCGTCTTTTGCAAGATAAACTTTAACGGTAGACCGAAACGGCGTTGTACCGAACGGGTGGAACTCCTGCTTCGCGATCAGGAGGTTCTGGCTGCAGTACTCAACCGGTACACCGAATACCTGACTGACGTCATTTGTGGTTTTCTTCTGTCCGTCCTGGCAAATAGCACGCGAGTGCGTGCCGCTTCTTCTAACATAGTTTGCGGTTCAGTATACATTATACATTAATCCCCCCCATTCGACGCTGTGTAGCCAGCGGTATTGAGACAGTCGTCCAAACAGCCGCAAATAAATCAGATATTAATATGGCTAATCACTTAGGGATACTGACACACGAGTACACGTATGTACACTCACCTGCATGGAGAGGAGTTGAGTGTTGTGAGGTGCGGACTGTAGCTGTGCTGCCTGGCACACACCTCCGTCACCTGTTAAAGTGTTTTCCTGACTGTTCGTCGTCTCCCTTTATGCTCCGCAGATGTGGTTATCTTGTATGAGTCGACAACGTAGCGTCATGTGATAATGCTTATTTTTCATGTTGGTAATACGCATATTTCGTCGGCTTACCGCTCAAGAACATCGTTTAACCATTTAAATCCCAGTGGTCACTATACTTACTACCAGTTTAACATTCAACAATTCTACGTTCTGCCCACACAATGTACTTAGTTGTTTTGCGTGGATCTCAAAAAAAAAAAAAAAAAGAGCTTATTTCCCTATATAGCATTAACTGGTTGGTTTTTATAACCGAGACGGAGTGTTTACTGCGCGGTACGGACTGAATCTTTACAGAGGTGCTGATAAGTCCTTAGCCTGACCAGGAAGGAAACAAGCTAGTGTTTCTGTCAGAATGGCGTGAATTTCCTTCGGCGCCTTGCCTTGCAGGAAAATAAACTTGATGACAGCTCGCGTCTCAGTTTTGTTGAAATCGCGCGCGTCCCTGACATGCTTCCTGGTCGGGCTAAGGACTTATCAGCACCCCGGTATATATAATTTTGCGTAACATAGCTACTACAGAGTGTCCACAGAGTCCCTGTGCTAGCTAGTGACATGGTATCTGTATGCTCCCCTCCATTCTGCGCACAAATTGCAATTTTTGCCCATGTTCTTCTGGACATCTTCTTATGTTGACAGTTGGGAGTAATTAGAGCATTCTCCGGTAGCTGGTTTTTAGGTCTGCAACTGTTGGTAGGCGACGATGGAAAAATTTCTCTTTCACAGTGTCCAAAGCGAATTGTCACGTATCATAAAGGCCACACCATGTCCGACCCGTGTCCGCTGAATTGGCAAGGTTTTGTCTAACTGGGAGAGCACAATGCGGTGGTGCATTGTCCGTTGCAGGATAGCAGGATAGCTCGGACAGCTGTGGAAAAAACCATGTCTGAGGTGTTTTCAAATAAGCACTGTGATTGACACTTGTATCGAAAAAATATAGCCGTATCGTGTGACCTTCTGAAATTGCTGCCCGTGTCGTGACATGAGGAACACACAGTCTCAGGCATGGAGACTTGTGGCCACTCTGTAGATGAATTTCAGGCCTGCTAGGCCGTGCTGTAACTACGGCGGTCACTTTCGGTCCCTGGCCTGTGCATGAGAGATTTGTGGTGGACAAATTGGCACTGGGACAGGTTATTCCCTCACTACTTCGGTATTCCCCTGTCGGTGTCTTTCCACCATTGCTCCACACTCTTCTTCATATAGCTGTTGCTCTTACCGGAATGACAGTAGGACGAACTATAGCTCTACTGGAAGTGGGGGGAGGACTTAGATGGTAGTGTTCATTCAGTTTCTTGTAGTATAGGCAGCAGTAACCGCCCACAGTAACGTGATTTTGCAAATGCGTCACCTGAAGTTCTGCTTTATTAACCGTCACTCTTTTGATGTCGCAATGGATATCGGTGATGTGGCATGTGATGTCGTGTTGGGTGTAAATTGGCGCGTGTCTTATGAATAGCTGTTTGCCAACACCCTGTTTAACCTTGCTTATTTTGCTGCAGCCGTCAAGTATACTGAATACATCACATTGCTGTGTGTCCGCCAGTTGCCCCATTTTGAGGAGATTTGCTGTCACCACTGTGTGACAAGATGGCAGACAGCGCACTTCGGTTCTTTCGACGGTGGGGTTGTGGCGGTACAGCGCCATTGCTGGTATTTCGTAACAGAAACTGGGGAATTAGCACGTCTGATGGAAGTGATACCTGTGCAGAATGTAAAACAGGAAGATGACGGCTGTGCGATTGTTCGTGGTTCGATGTGCACAGCTGTAACGGACGTCGGTGAATTACATAATTACTTGTTTTGTGTGGGTTTTGTTCGGTTGGCCAACAGCTGGAAACAGGGCGACGACGGAGTCTTCTAGTTTGTGTGCAGTTGTGATTAGCAGTGTCAGTGGTCCACATGAACTGTCAGCGGACATTCCTTATGAAACAGTTCTGTGCAGCCATTCATTCCGGCTTGTTCAGTTATCTAAAGCGTGTTTGAATATAGCCCAAACGAAGAAGGAGCGATTTCATTGGTTCCGCACTGTTTGAGCAGCCGGAAATTGTCACCGCTCTCGACAACAGCAACTGTTGTTCTGCCGCTACAGCCCGTGTCGTAACTCCGGTGGCCTTTTCACTGCTTAACCTTTTGACGCCGTAATTGTTTTTTTAAATATTAGCACACCTGTATATAAAATGTGAATAAAACAGGAACCAAATACGTTAGAATTATGAAACAAACTGCATTTTGAAGAGAAAGAAACGGGGAGTATGTACCATGTTTAAAATATTCAGTACCTGTATTTTTGTATAAATATATAAAATGCAACATTTAGAGGTTAGCGGTGCGGTACGACCACTATAGTTGTCGTTAGGCGTCAAAAGGTTAATTCCAGAGAAGTTTATGTGGAATTTGTGGTGGACAAATTACGTGCAGTACAGGGGCACGTTTTGTGCAAGCACAACGGTCTTGACCCTACTGTAGTCATTTTGCTAGCAGACCCTATCCGCTCGTAGTGTAGTGGACGGGCAATGGGCCGCTCATACACAGGCTCAAAATGAGGCAGTGTAGTGTAACGCGACTGGACGAGGACTGGTCGGCCACCAGATGGCCACGACGTGGGTCAAAGTACTCGGACTTTGTTTTCAGATCACTACTGAAGCTGATTTATTGGAAGCTGCTGCTACATTAGTATTTACACTTGCGTTTAGTTGGAGTACAGTTGAAATGATAGCCCCGGCAAGCGATGATATTATTAAAGTGGCGCCAAAAAAGAAGACTCGCTCCAGTGACCTCTGCCCCTGAGCTTACTGAAGTTAATCTTGGTTTTACATTAATACAATAGCATTTATACAGAGTTCCTTGGACGTTGGTCGGGGTGGAGTCTCAATCTTGTGACTTCTAACCTTAATCTTTGATTGGCTGTTAATGGCGTTATGTCTTACTTCCTCATATGGTCACAACGTTTCCAATTGGTTATTAATTGCATCTTTTTAACCATCATTTTTGAAACGGGACTTCTCAGAAACGTGTCACAAGATGACAGTATTCCCTTCACAACGCCTGTCAACTATTACTCTAGTTTAGTGTGACACCATTTCCTTCACACCTTTTCTTAAAATCTTTC
>Ga0123355_10017166_pt1 | contig 11430 bp, 4 predicted proteins | sample TergutEmb28metaG_3_FD_89872 | JGI IMG/M metagenome (GOLD analysis project Ga0123355, IMG submission 89872) | Embiratermes neotenicus P1 segment gut microbial communities from Petit-Saut dam, French Guiana - Emb289 P1 | ecosystem: Host-associated > Arthropoda: Insects > Digestive system > Gut ...
CTATGCTTTACTTCGTAGGGTAATTCTGTACTTTACTTCTTAAGGTACATTCTATGCTTTACTTCGTAGGGTAATTCTGTACTTTACTTCTTAGGGTAAATTCTATGCTTTACTTCACTACCATTTCTTCTGAATATTCTCCCTCTAGCAATAGGGTCTTTATGGTTTGTAACAAAGGTGCACTTTTTGGAATGTGCCCTTACCCACTCAGTGTATGTTGAAGAAAATTGTTTCCTTTCAATCTCCTGTTCTATATATTTAATGCATATTTAGCTACTCACATATTAATATCGCCCCGTCTTGCCAGATAGCCTACCAATTTTTGAATTGCACCGACATGTTTCACTTCCGTACAGAAATAATAGAATGCTTTTACTTTATAAAATTACAAATTTGCTTCTTTCCTTGTTTACTTCTTTTGATGTTCTAAGCTATATGCTGCCCCGTAAGTAACTTCATGCCGAAGGGCTTAATGTTTTCAGCGCATTCATCTTCGTAATATATGTCCGTCCGTTACAGAGGTGGTCAAGAAATTTATTCTGCATTTACATCATAATATAATATAACCTATTTTTATGTATTTAGTACATTCATTTTAAGTCTGTTCCTTTTCTCCACATTTTCCCTTGAGAGTTTTCTCTGTGAGATACGAAGAATAAAAACCTACAAATGAGGAACATCCCCGAATTTCCGAAAGTTAATTTAGTCATGGGCGAAAAAGTATATTTTAGAAAACATCTATCATTGATATTTTTGTATTTGCTGTTTAATTTGTTCTTAAAGTTTCTTCGTGATGAAAATGATGTAAGCTAAGCGAAAAAAAATATAGACATCATTACTGTTACTGCCAATTAACACGAAAAATATTTATGGTAAATAATTTGCACCAGATCTACCCTTATGGTAATATAAAACCATGTCCACACTTTTTTGCCACAATCACTTCTCAAAAGCTGTCTGTAATCAACAATCGTGGGTACAGCCTTTCCCTCTGCAAATGAAACGTGAAATTCAATATTCTCAAGAAGATGACTGTACTTTGGTAAAATATTTACCACTTTTCGGAGGAACCTTGTGCCTCGATCTTCAATGTAGAACACAGCACACTCTAAATAGCCGTGCGTTACACCTTAAAAAACAGCATCATGAACACGTTCGGTGCTTATAAATGTCCTGTGCATTATGCGTGAACACCAAACTCATCTAACCATCATCATTCTTTGTACTAGAATCGTATTTATCTTGATAGAGGAGCCGAAATTCGATTTTTATAATCATAAAACGATCAAGAATATTGCGTACTCTATTATAATTTTGTATCTACTTTGTTGAACTGCACACCGCTCATCAAGTCTGTCAGCACATGACACAATGTAAAATCAATATAAGCTAGTTCTGTACTTAGTATCGACAAGGTACAAGGTAAACGCCTTTTATAAATAGATATACGACAGATCACTTACGCTGCTGTCATGTTGCTTCCATTAGCTATAGCTACCTTAATTGTTTAACCTGGAAATACTGCAAACCTTGTCATAAGGTGCTGATAAGAGAAAGAGGCTTGTCTGGTTTAAACTGGTTTCGGGACACTCCTTTTCCAAAACGGCTTCTAAAATGTGCCATACTTTCCGCCGGCAATTAATTTCAACACAGATACATGTACTTAATTAATGAATGTATTACTGACAGTTTTCAGGGAAAGTCTCTTTCAGTTTAAGAGTTATACCGTGTTGACAGCCCAGGGGCAGACGTCAGTGAATTGACGGCAATGAAAACAGAATTGCCTCATTTAATTTTTTCGCATCATCTGCGAGGGTCATAATTACTGATTTTTGAATGTAAGTGACTGAGTAATTACAAAAGAGCATTCGGGGGGAAAAAGTTTTATCAAACAAACCAACAAATGCACATATATAGCCTCTAATAATCTAAATGTTACATTAAAACACTTAAAACGCCCCTACATGTTTCGATCACACGACCATCCTCAGGGAGCATACTTTGTTCCTTGCTAAAGTTATAGTTCAAAACATTCAGTGATTTACTTCGTTATAATTAATTTGGTACTGTGGCAGGACGACGTGTCGCCACAGCACCAAATTAATATTTAGGCACTAGGCATCCTATATATAGGACAGGCGTACTGCTACTCTCCAGCGAATGCTTTTTATATATTTAGTCAACAAATATATTTAATGATTTTTTTATACTTGCTCGCACAATCTCCGTTTATTTCTCCAGAAAATGTCATGTATTGCTTGAAGTTACCTTTTTTTGATTCATAAAATATTCACATTTTACATACAGGCTGTTCTAAAATTTAAATGTCCAGCTCCAGGGCCAAAGGGTTAATTATAACGATGTAAATCACTAAGTGTTTTAAACTGTGACTTTAGCAACTGAGGACGATCGTATGATCGAAACATGTAAGAACGTTTTAAGTGATTTAATGTAAATTTTAGATTATTAAAGACTATATATATATAAGCATTTGTTGGTGTGTTACTTAAATAAACTACAAAATGCACGGTGCAACGCTAAAGATGGTGTCAACACCAGTGACAGGCCGTAATAAAAATATTTGATGGTTTTCAATACAATACCGCAAAGAGCGCCTCCGTCAGATTTGTTTGTCTGCCCGCGTAAAGCTGCAACCACCCCCACCTCCCTCCAAAGTATGATGAAATTTGATGTTGGGAAGTTTATCTATGCCTAATTTCAGGCTTCAGCCACAAAGTAAGTGAGAACTGCGCTCTTCTGGGTAATTAGGCAGCCAGTAGGGGGCCTTAGACTTCCTGACCCTAGGTGATGGACCCGATATGTTGCCCAAAAACGTCGGTAAGAAACTAACACCGACCGCTGCGTAATAGCCAAAAAGAGCAAATTCATTGCGTTTTATCCAAATCTGCCGATATGTTCAAATATCGCTTAAAATCGGACAGCAATGACGACAACTTTACATTAATAAGTACATACTAACTGCGGTAGTATCATATCTTAGGTGGACTAATCTTAATCAGAGGACAGAATATTTCTGAGAAAAGTTTCAGATAAAACCTGGACAGATATTTTATATCAACACATTTTTCCGCAATTGGGGTTGCTTTCTGGGTGACTGAACAAGAGAGAGCAAAGAACGCAGAATCTTTACGTTACGTATACATTTCCTAACTTGTTGATCACTATTGTCTCGTGCTCTTAAAGTGTACAGAACATATCGGCATTTATGCGATCGCGAAATGTACGTGTATATACATGCGTAATTAAAGGCAAAGCAGTCCCGTTACAGGTCCCGAGTGGCCCAAAGGGTTCCAGGAAGTTAAGGTTCCCAGATTTCATGACAATGGCACAGGATGGTTGTAAGGTTGTCAGCCTTACGCACCGGCCGCCTTTACACCCCAGGAAATGCTCCTAGTACTCATTTTTTTAGAGAGTGAGTCGACCCCAGGGCCATAGTGAGAACGGAAGGATTTTATGTCAACGAAAAATTCCAATGACACCAGCAGGGATCGAAACAGACATGCGTAATTACGCAGGTTTTTAATATTACGACATTTGCAAGTTACTTTACTGAACTCACTGCTGTTCAGTGTAATATAATTTAATTAAAATTTCGATTTGAAAGTTGGGGTTAAGGGTTAAGATGTGTCTACACACAACGTTCTTAATTTCCCACAATTTCTGATATATGATACACATTTCCCCAGTTTTATTAGTTTCATTTGGCAGTTTTTTGTAGTACTTTCCTAAGAGCTACCTAATGTAACGTGGGTCCGGCAACTCAGTCGGTATAGAGACTGACTACGGGCTGGACGGTTCGGGATCGAATCTCGTTGGGGACGAGATTTTCAGCCCTACCAGACCGACCCTGGGGCCCAACCAGCCTCCTGTAGAATGGGTACCGGGTCTTTCCCGGGGTTAAAGTGCGGCCGGGGCGTGCCGCTGACTACTCACCCTCTTCTATTGCCGCAGTCATGGAAGAGTAGAGCTATAACTCTACCCACCCTCTGGGCCAAACCGGGCCTGTAACGGGATCAATTTACCTTTACTTTAACCTAACGTAATAGTATAGTAAAATAAGATGTATTATCTACTACATTTGTCAGTTCTAAACTTCTGTGACCAAGGTATGAACATATTACACTCCGTGCTACTTGGACTCTGTCCGTCTCCTAGGATTCCGAATAATTTATACCATCAGGGAGTGAGAAGAGCTTTCTATTTATTGGACCGAAATGATTAAGCGTGTCCTCCTGAAGACGAAAACAAACTCAGTTTTGGGAAAATTGTGTTCCGTCCGTAATACTAGGAGAATTAAATTAAAATATTAAAGGTAAAGTGATCCCGTTACAGGGCTGGTGTGGCCCAGAGGGTGGGTAGAGTTATAGCTTTACCCTTCCATGACCGCTGTACTAAAAGGGGGTGAGTGGTCAGCAGCACGCCTCGGCCGCACTTTACCCCCGGGAAAGACCCGGTACCCATTTTACAGGAGGATGGATGTGCCCCAGGGCCGGTCTGGACGGACGGAAAATCTCGTCCCCACCGGGATTCGATCCCGGACCGTCCAGCATATAGTCAGTCCCTATACCGACTGAGCTACCGGGCCCACAAATTAAAATAATACGTGATCTTTATTGCATTTATTTGAGACTTCCAAAAATGTAAGTACCGTCATTTCAGATTATTTAACGACAGGACACTACCGAGAAGAATTAAAGTCGCCCCTCGATATGCCGATCCAAGCACAGAGGGGAACCAGAGTTATAACTATACTCATTCTTTAACCTCGGCAATGGATGGGGTGGGTGGTCAGCTCCAGTTCCCGGACACTTTACCCCCCAGAAAAGAGTGGGTATGCATTGTACAAGGGACTGGATAGGCCCCACGACCGGACAGGACAGGTGCAGAGAACTGAAGATCTCTTGACACCCACCGGGGTTCGAAACCCGACTACGAAGAAGAATATCAAATAAGAATCATTTATCACAAGAGGTGATACGAACGTGGTGGACGTGCGTAGACTTGTGAAATGTGAAGTACGTATCGTAAGTAGTGCTCGAGTAAAATCCAGACAAACGCCTTCACTGCGATAGTGCGTAACTCTGAATCGGCTCGCTGAAATCCCAACGCCCGATTACACAACGGATGCGCCTACACTGTGTCTGTATATATGTGTGGGTGGGTGGATGGATTGAAAGACACGTCAGATTCTAAAAAAGGCCTTTTGCGTTAAAAACGCCTGCACATGGGGTAAACAGAAGCTTTCAGAGTCCGAATTAATGTAAGACTTCTCATGCGTTACGAGTGCCCAGAGGTTTGTTCGCTGATGTAGAATCCTTCACTTAAACACTTCACATACCCAGTTATCTTCGCTAAATATTATTCAGACAGGAAACAAAATGCGATTAGATTGACGGAACAAATACTTTGCCGGGAGAAGTGCATGCAAAAAATTCCCCGTTCTACACGATCACCTCAACCTTTGTAAGTCTGTTGTCCCGACGCTCCCAGTTTGGTAGGTGATCCTCTTTCGGGAAACGGGTTCGGTTCACCGAATCACATATATTTTTAATTATTTCTTTTACTTATTTTCTTATTTATTCATTTATTGTTGATAAAGTGAAAAAAGGCGCGCTGTATCAAGTTAAACAACTAAATCATATTTTATTAAAATAACACAGTCACTTGTACACCTACCTACACCACACTCGTACGCGACTGACTTCCTTACTGGACTGCTAGCTTCCGTTATCAGTTCCTAACCGTTTCAGCGTTTAAATCTCTTCCCTCCTACCTATCATCAACAGTTCTGAATATATGTTGTCAGATTAACGTACAACGCATGGCCAGGAACCGTCTGTAACTGACGCCAGCAATCCTAATAAATAACTATATTAAAAACGACTGGCTACACCGTTAAACGTAAAAGTAAAATACGCTTGAAAGGCAGAGACGAGTAAGAAAATAATATTAAAGTGGACAAAGTTAACACAGGATCATTATTCAGAAGTTGACGACTGATATTAGGGATGAATCAAATGAGAGATTTTTGTGACAAGACAAGCGACTAGGACCGTCCAAACAGGACTCTGTTCCACATAATTTTACCGCTCAACTAGTGTTTCTTTGGTTCACCAAATTATTAAACTGATGAATCTGCTTTTATGATCTCTTGTTCCGGCACCTTTCATTCACACAACTGCAGACTCTGTCATGTAGTTCAGTTCGAAAGATAACTTTCAAACGGAAATAATTATTCCGTATTTGTATTTTAAAACTTAATTAATTATCATTAAATTGGACATTTATTTATTATGCCCCTTATTAAATTCCGAAATCATGTAGGCCTAACTTCGAAAAACACGGCAAGGTAGTATGGTTATTGGGAAGGGATTTTGGGGGTCTCGATCCTAGCCTGATTGAAGACACTTCTTCTGTAGTAACTTCTGTTGTCATGTCTTGTTAACATCGGGAAAGAGCTGACATGTTCCAAGCAAAGTAAGTGGAACAATTAAGCAATGTTTACATATATGAAAAGGAAAAAGATGTATCAGTCCCATTACAGGTCCGAGGTGCCCAAAGGGTTCCAGGTAGTTAAGGTTCCCAGACTACGTGACAATGGCCCAGAATGGTGGTAAGGTTGTCAGCCTTATGCACCGGCCGCCTTTACCCCCAGGAAATACTCCTGGTACTCATTTCTGTTAGAGGCTGAGTCGACCCCAAGGCCATAGTGCGATCGGAAAGATTATGTCAATGAAAAATTCCAATGACACCATCTCGAATTGAACCAGCTACCTTCTGATTTGTAGTACAGCACAATGAGATATATACGCCATGATAATGAAATCGGCACAATGAAAGCCATACGTTAATTTGTGCGTAATGAATTTCTGTCCTTAGGTTCCACATTTATTATCCGAAATTGGTAAAATATTGTATAAGAACTCTGGATACAATTTTCCTGAGGATATGTGGGATTCGTAAAATTGGCACAACAAAGGCATTCCTTTTTCTATTGTGGGGGGGGTTATCTGGCTCAGTATACGGACAGGTGGCGGAGACTTGTGAATGCGGTAATGAACCTTCGGGTTCCAAAAAATTCGGGGAATTTCTTGACTAGCTGAGAACTTGTTGGCTTCTCAAGCAGGACTCTGCTCCATGCAGTAAGTAACTAAGTAAACCTGACATTTTGAAAGTAACAAGCCCCTGGGTAAAGTATGTGTACTGTGCCACAACGTACGTAATTTTTAATAATATTATATCTGCTGAATACTGTATATCAAAGTATGAAACATTTGTGTTTGTTAGACATTTCAGAAAATCAAAGTGAAAAATAAAAAATTCTGGCGTGTTTTCTAGGCTGTTGTGTCCAAATTTTGATTCGTAAAATCAGTATTTCATCCTCTGTTACAAACAGCTTAACAAAATCCAGATGAGATTTATAAGGATGGGCAGGCCTCAAATCTTAGGCTAATTAACCCTTTGACGCCTAACGACACCTATAGGGGTCGTTCCGCACCGCTAACCTCTAAACGTTGCATTCTATATATTTATTCAACAAATATAGGTAATCAATATTTTAAACATGGTATACACTCTCCATTTCTTTCTCTTCAAAATGCAGTTTGTTTCATAATTCTAACTTATTTGGTTCCTGTTTTATTCACATTTTATATACAGGATGTGCTAAAATTAAAAATAATATAATTCCGGCGCCAAACGGTTAATATAGAGACTATGACACACAGCCGATCCTTATGAAATCTGAAGCAGTACCACAAATGTGTCGGTGTCTACAGCATACGATGGCACTGAAATCACTCCACAACACTTATCGAATTATAAGAAAATAGGGCAAATTTTATTTTGAGTAGCCATTTGGAAAAGCGAAGACGCAAATACACACGTATATGGGGGGCAGGGGTCACAAAATGTGTTTACATTACCTATAAAACTCCTGTTCGAAATTTTTATAGCTTCGTTAAACTGAAATTGCAAATTTCAACGAATTCAGATGTAACAATTGTAAACACTAAAAGGCGTCAATGCAAGATGTATGAAAGATAATACAATATTGATGGAATGATACTGACAGGGGGGGGGGAAACCTGTTCAAGTGCCACTTTGTACACCACAAATCCCAGATCGACTGACCTCGGATAAACTCCGAGCCTCGACGGTAATCAGCCGACGACACACGGTGAGGTCGAGTACACTCGAGATATGCGTAGAAAAGCGGACACGTCTGCTTTTGAAGTGCGCTGTTTTATCGGACTGTAAACAGAACCGGAATGTGCGGACAAGCTTAGTATACGTATATGGTGTCACATTTCATCAAAAATTCTTTCAGCTGTTCTCTATTTAATTTCTGAGACAAATGTCAGGTTAATGGACCAATTGGTAGGGGCGTTCGCATAACTGCGATAAACGACTATCAGCTTCGTCATGTCAGCCTGTCCGTCTCTCTGCCCCCCCCTCGAAAAATTAGGCTCCCATTCAAAGGATTTCTAATAGATCAGTACTTCTCGAAAACCTGTGGAGAAAATCTCACAAGAATAACGGGTACTTAACGTGAAGATCTACGTACATTTTTGATAATATTTCGCTCAATTCTTCTCAGAATGAGAAATGTTTCAAAGTTGTAGAACACATCAAAATGCAAATTTTATGTTCTGTAACTCCCTCCCCCATAAAACCTGCAGTTCGGAGATAATGTGGAAAAATGTGCTAGAGCCAGACAGCCCACAAATGACAATACAGTAATAATGGCGCATGCGCGTTTCATGCTTGGTAACTAAGGCTGCAAACACATAATCAGAATATGTAGTACTTACTGCATTTCCACGGCAAAAAATTGATGAGTTTGAACATAAATTGCTTGTCATATTGAACTGTGTGAAGATCAGAATTGTCCTAAATTAATATATAAAAATTTGTTTCGTACCGCGCAGAAAACCTTCTACTTTAATTAGGAAAAACAATTCGATAAAACGGTATATGTAGATAATAGCTGTTTATTCTCAGAATGACACTGAAATCATTAGCACAGTCTGTGGACACAATACAGTTCCCTAATGATACAAAAGGTGGTAGAATCCAGTTGAAATGTGATGGCACACGGTGACACACGGGAGGGGAAGTGAAGGGGAAAATGGCGAATGGAGTGTGCAGCCAGTACTCTTCACACTTCCTCGGAACATGGTGTATCCAGCATTAATACCGCTGATGCGCACACCTCGGCTGCTAGTAGTCGACTGAACTGACGCGGCCACCGATTTAAATGGACTCGTCCGTTTCGCCGAAAGACGAAATATGGTTTCTGCGCGTGTGCCATCACATTTCAACTCGCCTCTACCTACATTAGTATTAACTACTGGCAGTTTGATGGTTAAATAAGGGCGTCAGAAATGGTTAAAGTAAGAGCAGTTCGTATGGTGGGATATAATTACTTTTCGAAAGAGCTGCCTGTAAATAAAATAATGTAATTGGAATAAGCGACCTGACGCAGCGTAAATGGTATGAAGACACGAAACGGACAGCAAAGTGATGAGAAGTTCCTGTGTATGGACCAACTGATAAAAATGAGCTGTTTATTTAACAACGCACTCATTTGCGTTTAATTAGCGATACACTTAAGTTTCCCGCTCAATACGGCATCCAATAGTAGGACTATTACTCAATAGTAGTGGCCGTGCGGTTCGAATCTCGTCGGGGACGTGGACGTCTCTCTCTTGTGCATGAGTGTTGTAAGGCAGATGTCACTGCGACGGGCCGTTCACTCGTCCGAAGGAGTCCTACCGAGCGTGGCGTGTCTGTGTGTGAGCTCGAAACCTCAACAGTGAGGAGGCCTAAGCCTACAAAGGCCGTCGAGTTATGGGGGTAAAAATAAAGTTGGTAAAGGCATGGAATGGAACAGCGTTGAGTCTAACTTGGAGGTACTAACCCAGCCATTGCGTGGAGACAGTGCGAGAAACCATTGCATAACTGTAAGAACAGTCGTTTGGACTTGGTGAAATTCGAAACTGGCGCCCCCTTGGATATGTCAGAACCATTCTTATGGTGGGACACACCCCAGTTATGCTGCGTGAATAGGCCAGTAAAATAATGGGGCCTCGGTGACAGATGTGATTAGACTTAACCCGTTGATGTCAAACGTGATACACGTTCCGCCTACTGCCGTAACCATCATCAGTCATTAGTGTCAGAAGTATCAGTGAGGTGTCTGGCGATGACTTCACGAAAACGGGCGCAACATAAAGCGCATTTGAGACATTATAAGGTGCGTCTACAACAATTTGGTTGACCGTCTATTGTTTTATCTGCCTAAGTCATAAGTGTTATCGCTTGAAACAGTTTCGTAATACTTGGCTTACATATAGATACAGGGTGATAAGAAAAGTCTCTGTGCACATGATGATTACTATACAGAATGCAGGTGCACAGAGACTTTTTGAACATTCTGTATATACATATACATGTGATAGTATGTGTATAAACACATATGAACGAATGAACGAAGGAGTTTGGAGGTACAGGATTTATTTGTTAACTTTTGTATTTTAACATTCTTTGTTCACACTGTGAACTTACACGTTGTACTTGTCGGCACTAGAAAGAATGCCAAATGCGGCATTCCCCACATAGGTAATTTTTCTATACAAATGAGTGCCGGAAGGCGAAGGTCCTGGTAAAAGTTCCAGTAAATTGTGTGACACAGCCTTAGGGCTCCTGCTGATAAGATCTTTGTAAATACTGTGAAAATGAGCAGTGTCGGTATATGGCAGTGCGTACAGGGTGAGTGAGCTGGGTTGAATTTGTATTTGGTATGGGTAATAATTTACTGGTAGGGAGGTCTTTGGAATAATACTTCGGTGACTTAATTCAAAATTGGTAAACACAGTTATTGCATAAACGCCAAAGAAATAGCGCGAGCGACTCACCCTGTATAACCTGGTCAAAACTTAAAAGTGTGTTTACACATAGATAGCGAGATATTTATAGGACCATATCACTACACGAAGTTACAAACAGCAAATAAATATTGTCTCAGTATCACAAAATTGGAGGCCCTTAAAATTGTCCTGCTTCTAGGTATGGCGTTTCAATTGAACATTCTCCGTAAGACCAAATGTAAGTGGCTAAACCGGATGAATGAAATAGAACTGAGCGTGGAATGGAAATAGGAAGCAATTTTATGCAGGATGGTCAGGCTAAGAAATCCTAGACCTGGAATTTTTTTTTAATATCCAATGCCCCACATGTCCTTTACGGAATTCGTGGTCTTCCCTCCTGGGCATGGCAGAAGTATAACCGACTTCTGAGGTTGGGACGCCCATGAAGCGCGGTTACGTTGTCCCGATGATGTGAGTGGTGATATATGAGGATGTAGTGCCAGGAGGGCCCTTAAACCTAATTTCTACTAACCTACCC
>Ga0123355_10017167_pt1 | contig 11430 bp, 5 predicted proteins | sample TergutEmb28metaG_3_FD_89872 | JGI IMG/M metagenome (GOLD analysis project Ga0123355, IMG submission 89872) | Embiratermes neotenicus P1 segment gut microbial communities from Petit-Saut dam, French Guiana - Emb289 P1 | ecosystem: Host-associated > Arthropoda: Insects > Digestive system > Gut ...
CAGTGAGGATTGGCGCATTTCTATTCCGTGTGTAAAGTGGCTAGATCAGGGGTGAGCGACTTCCCAACCCCCCCCCCCCCCCCCAAAAAAAAAACAAAAAACAACTTTCCACTAAAGGAGTGAAGTGGATCATAAATAACACCACAACACACAACATCTACAAAGCTGTACAAAACACACTCCGATCCCAATGGAACACACTTTAACACGTGTCCATTAACTTGTGTCACCTTATAATTGTATTTCATTTTTTTATATCTCATTTTTATATTTTAAATTCCCATGTAAACGAGGTCTCGTATTTTAAAGGCATTGCCAATTTTATATCAAAAAACGCCTTTTGAATTGGAGAATGAAGAGGGCTTTATAATGAAGCCGAAACATGTCGCTGATTTAATTATTTTTAATTATTTTTATATCATAAATATTGTGTTAGACTGAAAACTTTTATACTTTTCATTACGTATATTTTATATTATTTTACTTTTGATACTATTAATCTATGAATACGATTACTGTATTACTCAAAATCTACAAGTAATTTGTGTATAATTTCCAAATATATTTTCACGTAACCTTTGTTTGCAGTCAGTCTACGTTAAACACAAATTATATGTAAAATTGGTCACAATAACCAGTCAATCGTGTACGGTAGATTTATTTGCCAGTAAAGGCTAATGCACTTACCAACTAATAGGGCAGTTATTAATTTTGTTTCTCAAATTAATCAGTACTCTCCAAAAATATAATAAAATATTGCTTGCAGAAACACAAATAAGGGTGCAAAGAACTGCGCAACATTAAAGCTAATTCGTGGTACGTAGGATTATTCATACTTCGCAGTAAATTGGTAGTTTCGCTTTAGAAATTATTTACAAGTCGTACATGAAATATAAAGTTACAGGCCTGGACACTACTTGTGGTTTCCAGGAGGCTGAGGCTCCCACATTTCAAAACTTTCGACACATGAAGGTGCTAAAGTTGTCAACCAATCGCTCTGGCCGCCTTTACCCCAGGAAATAACCCTGGTAATTATATCTGCTAGAGGGTTAATTGACCCCAAGGCCATAGTGCGGCCGAAAGGTTTATATCAGTGAAAAATTGGAATGACACCATCGGGAGTCGAATCGCTTGCTTCTGTAAACGAAATATTCCTATTCATAATGCGATACGTTATACGTAATTTGCTAGAAACACAACAAATACGAACGGTAGCAATAGCTCCTTTTACAGGGCTACATCAGCCGGGTCCAGAACCTGAACACGCCACCCCTAGATGAAGGCTAAGAACGATTGAAGGTATACTTCGACGTCCCAAAGTACCTTAGTGACTTGTGCAAGGACGGCATTACTTTAATGGTTGCCCGTTTTGCAGAATTTCATTAGCACTTAACTGACGAAACAAACAATTATATCGTAGAAGCAACAAGAAAGCACAATGCGAATTGTAGTGCGTCGTTTCTTTATGCTCACATGTTCGTCACACAGCTGGAAAAGACGCTATCAAAGTGAAAATCTTCTATTTGAGTGTGCGTGCCAATGTTTCTATTGAAATGCAGGAGATCTCCTATGGAGATACTTGTAAACTATTCTTATAATAGAAGCCAACAAGATGCACTGTTTCTCAACGTTATTTTGGTAAACAACTCTACATGTTTCGGACAGAATTACTGTCCGTCATCAGGAGCCTTAAGACTGTATTCACATCAACTGGTATTTGTCACGTAATATAATATTAAATAGTGTACGTCAGCACAATCACTTTATTACTCAAGGTAATTATAAGGGTTCATGTTTCGACTATAGATTAGTCATCCTCAGGCCTATTTTGTCAATTGTGTCGCAAGATGCTATGCACACTTTGGGATCCCATCGTGTTTACATCAAATTAAATCGTTTGTCTCTAAGGGCGTGACATGCAAATTGTGTTTAAAAGAGTGGGATATATAAAATTAGATCATTTTTCTCGTAAAATATATTATACAGACTGTGTCTAAAAGGTTAAAATATGTAAACTTCTTAACCGTGTATTGTTGTTCACCATTTGCAAATATGAGTCCCGTTATCGTCTGGTTGTTTTTGGAGCTATGGGGTACTGTATATTTACTGGTGACGTCGGAGTACGTCTTTGTTGCTGTTCCGTGGGAGTCTTACTAGCTATATTGACTGTCTCGCAGACAGTCAACTTAACTAGTATGACAAATACCTGTTGCTGTATATAAAGTTTTGAGACTCATGATGATGGACAGTAGATCTGTCCGAAACATGTAGAGTTGTTTACCAAAATAAAGCTAAGAAACAGTGCATCTTGTTGGCTTTTGTTATAAGAATATAGCACGATGCAAGGTCATCTGAATGTCAAACTTGTAAACTACTCACCCGAGACGATCATGTCTCCTCTTTCAGTGGTCCAGTAGTTTATGGACGTTGGATAGGCCTCAGTGTGGCATTCTAGGGCAACGTCCTGTCCTAGGTAGGCTCCCTCCAGTTGGTTCGGAATTGACAGCATCGGCGGGACTGCGGAGTGAAACAATGGAGCTGTTTAGTGATATACTAAATTAGTAAAGTTTTAATTGAACAGTTCAGTTTCATGCGGACTACTAGTTGCATGTATTCGACACTACCGCTGTTCGTTTCAGGTTCTACCTAGCGAAACCTCATTTGAAAGTATAAAGTTAGCAATGGGAAAAGCGGTTGTGGTAGTAACCGATTTGAAATTGAATTTACATGTAAAACTAAAAGGACAATAGTGTTACTAAATATATGTATGGTATGGAAATGTGACTAATATTGTGCGAATACTTACATTGCACTCTAAGCACCACGCGTTTGCTTATGGATGGGGGAACACCGTTAGACGCAATGCAGAGATATGCGCCCATGTGTAACCGGCTGACTTTGGTAATGTGAAGAACTTCCCCGTCCACAACGTTCACTGAAACCAACAGGGAATGATGAGTACCCAGTAAGTTAACTCTAAGTTGCTAGAAAGCTGGGCTAACGCGAAAATGTTTGTTCTATACTGTAAGTAACTCTATTCTATGTTATGTCAACCTGTGTGAATTTTGTTATGTAGTTTCTGCTGTTGGCTTTTAATTCAATAAGACAATGCAGTGTGGGTCGTGTTAAATAAAAAGACTTCTTACTTAGCAATGGTGTCGGTTAGTAGTGCGATGTATATAATATAGCGCCGACGGTAAACGGATAGATACGCGTATGTAGTTTTGGTGCAATGGTAAAGTGAGGGAGAAACCGAAGTAATCTGATAAAAACTGCCCAGTGTCAATCAGCACAGCACAAATCCCACATGAACTGTCCTGGGATCAATCCGGACCTGTGCGGTGTAATGCCTCCGGCTAACTGCCAGAGCTATGGAAACGCTTGAAGTTACAATAATATAAACAGCTAATTAAATGCAAAAATAACAAACTTTATTGATAACTACAATCAGCTCAACGTGTTTCGGGCGATAATTTCGTCCATCCTCAGGAGCAGTAGTCTGTGTTTACAGCTTGTGGCATAATGCACCGGCGATGCTGCCTACAGGCAGCATCGCCGGTGCATTATGCCACAAGCTGTAAACACAGCCTACTGCTCCTGAGGATGGACGAAATTATCGCCCGAAACACGTTGAGCTGATTGTAGTTATTAATAAAGTTTGTTATTTTTGCATCTAGTTGGCTGTTTTTATTATAGTGTCAATGATGCACGGTCACACAAACATCGAATTTGAATTTACATTTTATCTATTTCATCTGGGGAAATTTGGAACTGTTGTAAGCGTGCTTGAGGCTTTGCCAACTTTCCAAACGATTTTCAGTTTAAGGTTTATATTTTACACCGAATATTAATGTACATAAGTTCTGGAGGCACGTATTTAAAGCTATTTCTGAATTAGATAAAAAGACATTCCCGAAACACAGTACATGACTTTACGTCAACAAACAGTTCTGTTTTATTAATACAGCCACATCCCCCACATTGGCAATCACTACGTTTCGGAGATGATCGGGAATAACGTATATATACACATGCAAAATTCATCACAAGTATATCTTTGTCATGAATTATGTATTGTTTTTACTTTCTTTCTCGCTGTTACATGTATACTTCAGTTGGCAATATCAGTTACGTTTGGGGAAGACAGAAGCACAGAAAATACAGCAAGACAAGAAAAGTGTGTACAACGTAACACATCTGGCGCATTTGTACCCTTTTTTCCCCCAGATTTTATATTCAAGTATAATTTCAAGAATATCACGTAAAACTAAAAATACTTTAAATGTCCTGTTTGATGTTGTATATAAATCACGGTACAAGTATTCTCGTATCATAATATCAGATTTACAGTCGATTCTTCTTGGATGTAGCTAGAATACGGTGAAACTTGCAGTAGGCTTGTGTGTATTGAATCTACACATTTCTGTTGTAATTCTGCACTATATGAAAGTAATAATACTAACCGCTCTTCTGTGCATCCTGAATTCAGTCATAACCTTCTTTCGTTTTTGCGTTGATGACATGCTATAGAATTTTATGTTTAGACCGTTAACTTCGCTTTCGTTCTCTCGTATGTTGCTGTCCTTATCTCGTAAACGGCGAGATATTGTATTTACTGTAGCTATTTCATAAACAGCTTGATACTGTCATAAATTCACATATGTTTACATGTAAATGTATGTCATTTTCCAAGATTTTAACGAAATTTAATATGGTCGAAATGTTTTTATTAAAGAATTCCTCATATAAAATGTCACAAATATCCGTACAATGGGAGCAGGTTTGTTTCATGCCGATAGACAGAGAGACAGACGGCAAAAAGGAGGGAGAGACATGACGAGGCTGTTGCAAATATTTTAACTATTGCTTTGTTGTCGCGCCTAAACCTAATGCTAAATTTCGCGATAAAGGCAATTTATAAATTGATGTGAACCGTGACGCAAAAATATGCTACGGAAAATATTTTCACGAATAAATCGTAAAAATATTGTACTGTGGACGTGAAGCGCGAATATGGGAAAATGGGACTGCATTCGGAATGTTTATGTGTCCTGTATCATTTACGTAATTGAATAATAATCTATGGGACACTTCCACGTACAGAACTAAGACTTCAATTATTTTAACATAAATTTGATTGAAATTCACTTTGTAACTCACGGAGAACACAGTACGTCCCCATTACAAATACCTGTCCCTTAATATTGCATAGCGGGATCATTGTTGTCTTTGTTGTGAGTACCACACGAACACAAAAATAGGTTTTGATGTTTTGTTGACTGTGCATCTCAGTATAATCTTCGTAACTGACCAATTTAATGCAAAAAGTTTTGTTTTGTAATAAGCTTATTATATTCCTCTACATGTTTTGAGCACTATTGTGCTCATTATGAGGAGGTCAAATTCTATTATACAGTATCTGGTATCATCAAACTCTGTAGATGGCCGTCCGGTGCGCAACCTGCGCACCGGACGACCATCTACATAGATGATACCAGATACTGTATAATAGAATTTGACCTCCTCATGATGAGCACAATAGTGCTCAAAACATGTAGAGGAATATAATAAATTTATTATAAAACAAGAATTTGTGCATTAAATTGTTCATTTACTAAAATTACACAAATAAATTGTTGCAAAATACACAATTTTTTAATGTTACTGCAGGTGGCACACGCCATATAGTGTCCAAAGAAGCCTTATTCACTTGTGACTAGAGCACAACCGCTCCGTACGCTTTATGTAATGCCATTCAAATGTCACACCGGACATACTTAGACGGTCAAGCAGGGTTGTGCTTCGGATAAAATATTTGAGTGTCAAGAAGGCGTATTAGGGCAAGACCTGAATTAGATTACAAACCCTCAAAAGAGAGCACGCACGCACACATACACACACGGACATACACATCTAAGTGCTCTTGTTAGGTACTAGTTATATTATTTTCAGTAAGCCACTTATGTGCGTGAAACAATTAAGAGCAGACTAAATCCAGCGAATGTCTGTTAATATTCGGTTCAGTATATTTCGTCGTCCGCTTCCCTCAGAACGTAAAGATTAAAATAAGCAAATGTATAATTTTGTCTGTTACTTTGCGGTGGGTGCAACTTGTTCTTTCGCACTACAAGAAGAATATCGGTTGAGGGTTTCGAGAATTGAGTGCTGAGAGATATGTTTGGGCTTGAAATGTTGGAAGTAACAGGCGGCTGGAGAAACCTGCTTCATATTTTGTACTGATTACCAAATATTATGCGTGTGAGCAGTTAAAGCAAATGAGTTGGACGGGGTGTGTAACGCTAATGGGGGAGAAGAAATACGCACAAAGTTTTGGTGAGGAAACGTGAATAAAAGATACCATTTGGAAACTCAAACATATGTGGGAGGACAGTATCAGAATAGGTCTTAAGGAAATAAGATATAAAGATTGGATTCACCTGGCTAAGGTGAGGGATGCCTGATGAGCTGTTGTGAAAACCATAATGAACTCTCAGTTTGCATAAAGGTCAGAAAATTTCGTAATACCTGAGGAAATATTAGCTCCTGACGTGAGTTTCTGAACGAAGCAGGTAGTTGGTAGGCTACTTTAAAAAAATAGCTTTTTGAACTTGTGTTTTATAGTAGCAGGTCAGAGATATGCGTTATAAAGTTTGGAACTTAATGCATATTATTTCGACTTTATTGTGCGGCTCCAAAAGTTTGTTGCGACAAGAATATTTAAACATTTCACAGAAAAGTGGCAAAATATAGGGTACAATAAGTTTAACTTAATACTATCTTTCACAGGCTGTAGGATTGTGACAAACTAAGTAAGGTTGCCCTTATTAGTGAAATACATTTTGTTGTTTCAGCCTTTACTGCCCCCATTTTTAGCCATGTGTACTTTTTATCTCTTTGTTCCAAAGAATTGAGGCAGAATTTACGGCACATAGTAATTATGGGTGACAACACACAGCACTTGTACAGTAAAATCTCATTTAACTAGATAATGACCGTGACGCGAAAGAATGAGTGCCATGCTGTGTTGAATCATTCTGGACTCTTTACATTCCGCTTCCACTCAACGTAATACAATACAGAGAGGGTCAAAACGCAGAGGCACAGGACGGACACGTCCTACAACTTCTTAATTAATGGCTTGGAAATAGTCAAAGGATAGGCTCTAGTTTTGTCACTACTCATTCTTAACTAGTAGTTCCCAACCTGTGGGTGGCGGTTCTCAGGAGGGAAGGGGGCGAAAAATTATTTATCGAGTACCGAGTGTTTGTTCCAAGAGCATGAGAAGTGACATTAGTTGCAGTAGGTCTTGCCCATCCAGCCAGAGTTTCCTTCAGTCTGCTGTTTTTTATTATCATCATTATCTCCTTTATGCAGGGTATTTATACTTATAATCCTGAGACAAACTATGTCCCTAGGGAATACAGTGTTGCAGCTATTCTGTTGTTACTATTCATGGTGCTTATATCTTTAGTTTCAGTGTTGAATCTATAGCACTTTTACATTAGTACTTTCCGAAGTATGTGTGCAGTGCCCAGTATGGCTGTTTTCTGGAGTTCCTTGATTTCATGTTTTCCTGTTATGTTGGTCACGTATTTTCTGAATGACTTTGAAATAGTCCCAGTAGCCCCTGCTATTAATGGTATCACTTTTGTTCATACATTCCACATGCGCTGTATTTCTATTGTAAGGTCTTTATATTTTAAAATCTTCTCGACTTCTTTTCTAAACACATTTCTGTCTCCTGAGATTGCAACGTCTATTAACATACATGTTCCCTTTTCATTATCACGGATTATAATGTCTGGTTTGTTGTTGAGGATAGTTCTGTCAGTTTGTGTTTGTTTGTTCCACAATTATTATTATTATTATTATTATTACTACTAATGAATCAAATGTGAATTAATTTAGAAGTTTTTTAAATCAAAGGCTTTTTTGTGATATATTTTTTAAATTAACGGAACCTAATGCTGTACCTACATTTTGCGGACTGAATTTGACCAGAATTTTCTTTAAAGAATCATCCCGTACCTCTCGGTAAACACACGCCTTCTCAGTTATGACAATTCGTGCTTTGTGGCGAAATATTCATTGTTTGTCTGAGACTCATGCGAAATGCATAAATAAATTCCATGAGAAGAACATAAAATTTGTGAATATTACACCTGATATTGCATAAAACACATGTTGCGTTATGTGAAGGTAAGCGCAATTTATGTGCTTTGAGAAAGGGTGTAACACAACAAATACACATAAAAATGCCCTTTTCTTTATTTTCTAATAATTGAATCACTGTGATAAGCTTCGATCACACTTCACGGCCGTCTTTAGGCAGTTTTCGAACAATTTTTGGTGAATTACAAGAACATAAAATGCTGAAAATTTTAGTCACTTTGAGCTGGGCAATCCTAGATTTCTACGTAAAATACGAATAAAATTTAAAAATAAATTTAGTCAGTGAAAACAAGAAGCTAAAACAGAGCTTAGGAGAGCCACTTTTTGTTTATATTTGCTGTACAATTGTCTGTCCATTCTCGGATGCCACTGGCCATCGTATCTCGACTGCTCAGGGTCCATTCTTCTAAATTTATTGTGTAGGTAGAGAGCTAATAATATTGGTACTGGATTGAACTGTGTGTTCTGCAGGTACTATCTCTGTTTCCTGTAGTGTGTGGTTAATGGTGTCTTTAGTTTTTGAATTCAAAAGGTCCCCATACTCGAAAAAGATCTGAGCCACTGTTCTAAAGCCTAAGCTTCGTCAATGACGGGCATTCTCGTGTATGAGTCTCAAACGTTGATATCTGAATATAACTTCCACACATTTATCCCTGCTTCTTCCCTATACAGTGGAATACTCGATCAAAGGCGGAATATGAAACATCAGGCCTACAATGAGTCCCTGTGGTTTGTCTGATTATTTGTTTCGTGGCTTTATTTTCGACGAACACAATTCTTTAGTGACACATCAAGAAAAGGCTGAAATTTGATTTTCCGTATGATTTGACATTACAATTTAAGGTAGATCGAGATATGACACCACTTTGTGGTTGAGGTTTATGGTATGAGTAAAATAGTGGGGAGAGTTCGACATCTTCATATCGAAGTGGAACAAAATGCATCTCATTTACGGTTCACAGATGCCAAGTAATTTACGAACAGGGGAGCAATCGGAAAGTATGGGGGCTTATTTTTATCTTCCTAAGCCCGGGTAGAATCTGATAGTTACTTTAGCTGCTTAACCAAGTAGCTACATTTGGGAGACCTCGGTAGCCTACCTGGTGGTTCTAAACGCAACTACTCATTGTATTTTAAAGTCACGGAAAGAAAGTACGTATGTTTACCAATTGTTTATTTAAGACGCCGGTTCTGTGATTCTAGGCATAGTGACCATTGGTAGGTTAAGCTCACAGACATAACCAAAAAATGCAGAATTTAATTCCGGTCCGCTTGGATGTGACGCTTCATCGCTAGGCATGTGGCTTACGATGTGTCGAATAAAAATGTCACGTTCTTCAGGGTTTCGTTGTACTTTGAGAGTTCATAGTTCTGGGCCTTAAACCCTTAAAGAGGTAGGTGACAAATTTCTTCGATACGTCGCGATCCACTTACCAAGTGAAACAGCCTCCAGTTCCAGAAACCCGAAATGCTCGATTAAATTCTCTAAAAATCTCAAAAGTCGAAATATTTTTGTTATAAAAAAAGTTTATACTTAGATTCGTTGTGCTGTTCATTACATTTTATTTGTGACAGTTTGTAATACTCATCCGTCTGCATGGAACACGCAGTGATGTATCAATTGAGATATCCTTAATGAATGTAACAGTGAGGTTCAAAACATTTTTGAATGCAATTTGATAAAAGGAGAGCAGGATGTGTTTAGTGATTAATGTGTCTATTTATACATATGAGAACTTGAGTGACGTGAAGAATCTGTCGAAACTGGCTGTTACTTTTTCTGTTGTATTGAATATACACTTAAATAATTTTTACACAGTGCACATTTTTGTTGAAGAACCAACTTCCAATTAGAAAGATCTGTCTTCTAGTATAGGTTAGATGTTATGCAGCTACATCATTATAGTCACTATTGTAATCAGTTAAATGAAAGCAATGATTACGTGCGCTAAAACGGAAGTAGTGAGAATTGTGTCACATTTCGTGCTACTTATTCTCTATAAATTTCGTCGCCTCGTATCCATGAAACAAGACACTATATTGGAAAAGGATTTAACTTTTAAAAGTTTATATTATTTTCGGAATATATAATTACGGAGAATGTCAAAATAATATTTTTTTTATGTTTTGCTGACCTGCATCTCAGTATAATATTAGTAATTGACAAACTTAATGCACAAATTCTTGTTTTATAATAAGTTTATTATATTCCCCTACATGTTTCGAACACTGTTGTGCTCATCATCAGGAGGTCAAATTGTATTATACAGCATCTGGTGTCGTCACACCCTGTAGGTGGCCGTCCCGTGCGCAGGTGCGCGGGTGCGCACCGGACTGCCAGCTACAGAGACTGACGATGCTGTATAATATAATTTGACCTCCTGATGATGAGCACAACAGTGCTCGAAACATGTAGAGGAATATAACAAACTTATTATAAAACAAGAATTTGTGCATTAAGTTGGTAATTTGCTAGGAAAATATTCTTTTACAACTAGCCCACAACCACAAACCTTCAAACAATCAGGAGTTGCATGTTCTAGAAACCAAGTAATCCCGAATCACAGATGTTCAGTAATTGTTAAAATATGTCGATGAAAATGTTTGGCCAATGATGACAGAGTCTGAAACATGACGTTTCCTCTATCACATCTAATCCTACGAACTTCTCCTTCACACTTCTATAGAACTTATAGAAAACACCCTGTAGTTCAACACCATTTTATCTTCCAAAATTCGTCCCCTCGCAGTGCTCACTGTTAATCTGGCTTTAATTTGATTCGATTAATGGTCCATAAAAGTTAATAAACCTATAAAGTAAAGAAAATTAAATTTCTTTATCAATTTCTCTTTTATGTCCCTTTTCAGAAAAATGCGTTTCTAATACACTTCAATTAGTAATCAAATGTGGAACTTCGTAACCAGCCATACAGGTAGCTAATCATCATCATCATCATCATCATCATCATAAACATCAAGTATTGGACCCTTTGATCCGTTCCGTCTCCAGAATTACAGCTGCTCGCGCCAACGCTTCTTCGGTCTTCCAATTGTTCTCCTTCCTTGTGGTCTGTAGTGGTATGATTTCAAAGGGATTCGGTTTTGTGACATTCCTTGCAAGTGTGAAAGCCAGTTCCGTCTGTATTCATCTAACTTGTCTAGTATGCCTGTAATCCGTAGTTCGCGGCGTATGTAGTCATTTGTTTTGTGGTCATAAAGGTGCCAGAGGTCTCAGTACCTTCATTTCTGCCGCTTCAA
>Ga0123355_10017168_pt1 | contig 11430 bp, 9 predicted proteins | sample TergutEmb28metaG_3_FD_89872 | JGI IMG/M metagenome (GOLD analysis project Ga0123355, IMG submission 89872) | Embiratermes neotenicus P1 segment gut microbial communities from Petit-Saut dam, French Guiana - Emb289 P1 | ecosystem: Host-associated > Arthropoda: Insects > Digestive system > Gut ...
ATTATAGTTCTATATATCTTGATCTTTAAATTTTTGGACAGCAACCTGGATGACAGAAGATTCTGCACCGAATAATAACAAGCATTCCCCGACTTCAGCCTGCTCTTAATTTCTTCCTGAATATAATTCTGATTTGTCTATAGTGGTACAACCCAAAATTTGCCCATGTGGGGTTAATACTAAGACTGAGGTCATAAATATAACAGCTACATCTGACAATACCAGCACACTTCTTGGTTGAAACAACCCCGCTAGATGACATTAGTTCTTTTATTACACGGTGAGATTTGCTGATGGTCAGGTTGTAAGAAAGTTTTCTTTTATTCATTTCTCACATACACAGGTTTTGCTTTACGTCACTGTTGCATTCATTGCGCGATATGCGCATGTACTTACGAAACGTGACGTCACATCCCAGAGGACCATGATATGGATAGTCACCGCCATGATAATAAGGTCCCAGACATTATTTTTGTACGGAGTGAAAGTTGATTGGATCTCCCTTGTTAGTGAGTGGGCGGTTCTGGAGAGGCGTATTATTAACCCGGAGATCTAGAATGTGATTTAACCTGCAGTTTTTCTGTTTTATGCCAGAATTTAAAGGAGTCATGGTAGGCCAACTGTTATAGCCACTATATCAGGCCTGAGCCAATCCCGGTGGCCGCGCGTTGTAAGGCGTGGGTCTGCGGCCGCTCGCTTGTTGGGATTGCGGGTTCGAATCTCGCCGGCGGAATGTATGCCTGACCTGTTGTGTGGTGTTAGGTAGACGTCTCTGTGACGGACTGGCCACTCGTCCAGAGGAGTCCTACCGAGTGTGGTGCGTCTACCTCGAGTATGATCGTGAAGCCTCGACATTGAGGAGGCCCTGGCCCACTAGGGGATGTTGCGCCATGGGGAAGGGGGAAAAAGGAAAAAGACCCGGCATGGTCGCTTTTATACGTGGTGTGAGCAACTTCGGCAAATTTTGCCCTGCATGTGGGCAACAGGAAGTTCAATACGCAGAATGAACATTGAATAAGTATACGTATAATTTTATGTGTAATATTACCCGCGTGTTTTTCTGTACACCATGTGCAATAAAATATGCTTATAATTATAAGAAAATTTTATTTAAAAATTGCATGCACAACCTAGGCGCATTTTTTAAAAAACTGAATTGGGAATGTAATGTACTTTGTCATCATTAAACAGCGCAGTAAATTTTAAAGATTTCGTCGACGTTCTGTCTCGGCTTTACTTTGGTCAAGTTTAATAGACGTTTTCTCATTCGAAATATCTTCGTGGGCAACCTAACACTGATGTTGCTTTCTAGCTGCAGTTTGAGCGCACCGGGATTGGACTGCGGGCGTAACGACTGGTAAAGGGGAACCTGATTACCAAGTAGGGGGCAGAGATCTTTTTTCTTTACAGCGTCCAGATTTTAAAAAAAAATCCCCGTTATATAGCTGGCCGGGCGGAAGCAGACCTCACCTACCTACAATGTCAGGCTTATCAAGGTGTAGGTAGAGCTGTACCTGCATACCCACTTAGTCTTAGTGGTGTAATGCTCAGTTAAACACAGCGACGGGTCCGACAGTAGTTATTGATACCCACGTATGTAGCTTAGTGTGAAACCGTTCTAAGAATTGCGTATGTCTTTATTGCTTCATTTATTAACGTATTATTTACTTCGTCACCTCCTTCCACACCCCTCCCACGCCCCCCTCCCTTCTATACATCAACCAACACTGCCAGCTAAAAACGTACCTTACCTACTTACTTCATGGAACAGAGTCCTAGAGAAGTCAGCCTGTTCTCCGCCAGTCAAGAAATTCCCAGTATTTTATGGAACCCAAAGGCTCATCACCTAGTTCACAAGTGCGCGCCACCTGGCCCTGTCCTGACCCCGATCAGTCCAGTCCATGCCACTCCTCCCACTTCCTGAAGATCAATCTTAATATTATCCTCATATCTACACATGTGTCTTCCAAGTGGTCTCTTTCCCTCAGGTTTCCCCACCAAAACCCTTCTCTCCCCCATACGTGCTACGTTCCCCGCCCGTCTCATTCTTCTCGATCTAATCACCCAAATAATATTTGGTGAGGAGTAAATGTCGTGCAGCTCCTAATTATTCCCCTATTACTGCTTCCCTCTAAGGCCCACATATTCTCCTCAGCACCCTATTCTCAGACACTCGCAGCCTACATTCCTTCCTCATTGTGAGCGACCAATTTCCACATGCATACAAAACAACAGGCAAGATTATAGTGTATCTAAATGTGGTCCTCTTACATGCATTCATAGCTTGCATAGGGACTTTACATTGTTGGTTGTTAGCTCTGTATGCAATTAATTTATTGGAGTACATCCTGTTGTGTACAACAAAATGGAGGAAAAATGCTAAGTATTCAGTCAGACACAACATACATTTTCCTTCAGAGGTACAGGCTACATGTTTCTGATTGATTAATTAATTAATCCATCATCAGGCCTGTGTACAAGATAAACATCTGGAATGAAGTAGTGACATGCCAATTTTAGTTTTAAAAAAACACAACATAGTACTCAAATTGAATTTTCATTACTCTATTCTTGCTGTTGTACAAAGGTGTGATGGTGGATTAATTAATTATTCCGAAACATGTAGCAACAAATAAAGTTGTGTCTGACTGAAAACTTGTCATTTTTTCATTATGCAGTTATTTATTTATCTTGTTCTGCCAGTTTTATGCAATTCTGGATGTAGCAGCCTTCATCACTGATGTTACATCATTGATGTGTAACATGCATCTCCGAGAACTGCATTTCCTCACTGGCAGTTACTTCTTTAACCCTGTAAAGCACAGTGATAAGGATATGTGTATACCACCTGCTTTAACATAAAGGAAAGTATGTACCAGTTTCTTGCTAAAAATGTGTTGTTTTTCTTCCTTCAGGTTACTTGTCGGAGCACCACTTGGTAATAACCTGCAGCCCGGCACAAATCATTCTGGTGCCCTATACAGATGTCCAGTGACAACGGATTTCTATGACTGTGAACAGGTGGTGACTGATGGGAAGAGAAGTAAGTTGGTGGTGGCAGGCCTGCAACTGCGTATTGAGATTCTTAGCTCATTCTTTTCTCATTGAAATACAAGGAACACCAACTAAGCCTCAGATTATTCTGTGATCTTACTCAGATGTTAGTGATAAAACAAGGCATGGCATTTCAGATAGTGAAGCCGTTGAGATGGACAGCTTCAGAATACCAGTAACATTTTTAGTTGTATAAGACAATGCTCGTTGCGTGGAAAATATTAGATGTACGCGACATTCAGGAGCTCAGTATTTTCCCATCTTCTAGTGATTGGTTGGCATTATGTTATTTTTCTGTCTTCCTTTCCCAGATCTTGTGGTAGTGGTTGATAGACAGGGAAGTTGATCTCGCCCTGATCTAAGAACATGGATTAGGGTGTTTGAGAATATAGTGCTCAGACGGGCGGGTAAGGGAATTGAAAGTAACAGAGGATCAGAGAGAATTACACACTCAGAAGGCTCATTAGTTATGCTCTTCACCTGTTGGAAATAGGGAAAGATCAGGTGATAGTGATGTGCAGCATATATGAGGGAAATGAGACACATGCACAACATTTTTGTTTTGGAAACCTCATGCACAAAATGGAAAGGAAGTATCAGGAGGAAGGTGAACATTTCTTGAGTGGCTTCATAATTTGCACTGTTTAACAAATGGTGCTGAGATGGTCAAATGAGAGGATGAGATGGGTGGAGAATGTAGCATATGTGGGAGAGAAGAGAAATGGAGATAGTTTCCCTCAGAAAACCGAAATTTAGGTGTAAATGGAAGAGTAATATTAACGTTCGTTTTAAAGAATTAGCTTGTGAAGATGTGGGTTTCATTCTTTTGGATCAAGGTATCTTACGAATATGGTAATGCAACTTTGGATGGTGTAAATGGTGGAGAATTTGTTGGCTAGCAGATATACCACCATCTTTCCAAGAAGGACTTTATATTTGTAGTTAGCTGACCCTCAAAGTAAGAGGCCACTTGGGACCTGGGCATATATGTGAGAATAATATTCATATGGATCTTAGTCAGTTTGTAAAGTATTCATATAACTTGGCGTATGACCCAGTAGTAGGTCATGCCTTAACGAATGTGATAATGAACTTTGTGGTCCAAAAGATCTGTATGTTGTGAACTATCTAAACATGCAAGTATCTGGTTAGTTATTGGGTACTTTGAAATAGGGAAGCCCCATTTTTATTTCAGTTACTATGGAACACTGTGGTCAAGACTGATATCTCAGAGGCCCTGGGTTTAACTCTTGGCTTGGAAACCGACTAACCTCACAGTTTTTGTGATTCCCCACAATTCCCACAGGAAGATGGTGGGATAGTACCTCAAGTTAGGCCACAGATTCTTTCATCTGCATCGTTTCCAATCTGTGATTCCCTGACCTTCTTAATGTGTGGTGCTGTGTAGTCTGCGCTGTTCAAAGTGTTAAAGAATTCAGGTACTATTTAGTGTCTCTAGAAATAAGTAAAACAAGCCCAGGATAATGACAGCCTCTTGACCCAAAACAATCAATATTATACAGTACAATGAGGTAATTACAGCTATAAATGCCATTGATATCACGTTTGTAGCTATTGGCAGCTGTCGTACCAGTTATATCTCATTCTTGGTCTCTTCTTAGGAACATTTCAGTGTTTATTAAACACTCTGGGTTAAATAGATTAATTTGGTCGTATGTAGATAAGAATTGAATGCCACAATGTCTTACGATGATTATGGCAGTTATCAGAATAAAGTGAGCATCTTGGTGAGAAGGGTCTGAATGCTTTCTGCCAACAGAAGCTTGAACCATGGCCTTGCCCTAATCACTTTAGAATCATCCTGGACCCAGTTTTTGCAACGCTGAAGATGGAGGTAGATTGTTTTCCCAACACGTATGTCCCTTACAAAATTACATGGAATTAAAATTTAGGGGATGATTAACCGAATGATCTTGAATGTAAAAAATGCTAACATCTGTTGTAGGTTTAGTTATTGAGGTACTCTGCCTTTTGTCTCATATCTTTGTGTAAGACATTTGCTGCTGCAGATTACTAGTGATGCATTATGTGGCAAGTGACATCAAATTAATTGATTGTAGCTTTCCAGCATGTTGGGATGTCTTTTCAGGGTCTTACTTTTTCATGGTATGTGATGATATGCAGTCAGAGGAAACTGCTGGAGGGCCTATAATATTTGTAGTGTTTCATTCTTTAATGTGGCTTAATCTATCCCAAAACAGAGAAGTTGTTCATGTATAACACACATTGGGTAATTTTTGTAATAGTGTCTGTGTACTATGTCATAAATAAATCATAGTTCATGTGTTATTACATTACATACAGGATAGAATTTGTCTTTCGGTGCACAAATTATATTTAGTATGATAGTACTTGCTCTTGAAGGTTATATAATGACAGGTTGTATCAATTTAAATATAATGTAACACACTGATATTTTTAAATGAATGAATCTCCTATTTTTGGCATTTAGAAACATTCTGAAGTTTTATTAAATTATGTTTTATGGATAAGTTAGAAGGTTGATACAGGCACACATGACGTTTGTGCTTGTGCTTGTGAAGGCTGCCTTCTTTGGTTGTTAGTTCAAAATCATCCATTCTCCTTTGCAATTTTGTGTGTGGTTTCATTTTCTTGTTTTTCAGGTATTCTCAAAAACATCCACAAACATCATTGGTATGCTTAGTAAATCCATCCTATGAACTGTACTTACTTGTTCTGTAAAGTGTACAGTAGTTTGACTAGTTTTATGTTTATATTAGTTGAAATATTGTGCTTAGTTGACTTACTTTAGGAACGGTCTTTGTAGCAATTTGCATTTGTAGTTGACATATTATTTTTAATGTAGAATGTGTAAAATATTTTTTATAGATGCAGTCAAAGAGCACTTCAATCAAAACACTTAATCCATTTAGAACATTTATCTCAACTGTTTTGTGTGTGGCTGCATTTTGACAATGAACCACAAATTATGTGAACAAACTCCTTTTATTATTGTCATGCGAATGAGATCCATTGTAATAAATATGTGCGGTACATGCCATGAAGGATGTTTATTTTGTTTGGTGTAAGGTGTAATGGAATAGAGGAGATTGCGTAAGGAGGAGCTAAATGATTTGTACTCCTCACCCAGTATTGTGCAGGTGATAAAATGAAGAAGAATGAGATGGGTTGGGCATGTGGCTTGTATGGGTGAGAAGAGGGGGGTGTATAGGGTCTTGGTGGGGAAACCGGAGGGAAAGAGACCACTGGGAAGACCTAGGCGTGGATGGGTGGATAATATTAGGCCGGATCTCCAGGAGGTGGGTTGTGGGTATATGGACTGGATTGGGCTGGCCCAGGATAGAGACAGGTGGCGGACGCTTGTGAGTGCAGTAATGAACCTTCGGCTTCTGTGAAATGTGGGGAATTTCTTGACTAGCTGCAAACCAGTTAGCTTCTCAAGAAGGATTCTGCACCATGGAGTAAGTTAGGTGTATGTAAGATTCAGAATATTAATTTTATAAATAATCAAAGATGTCTTTGCTTCAATGGGCAGCATTCGCGTTACTATTTGGACATACTGCATGTTCAAGATATCACATTCCTTGCACCTCTGCCTTGCAGGATCTGGGAGCACATAAGGAGACTGTTTTATTATTACACAGTATAAATCAATGAAATGCACATTTTCTAAATTAATATTTTAATTTTTAGTTGTGATGTCTTCTTCTTGTTTTGAACCCTAGGGTTCATCTTCAGGAAGACAGTTGTATATACAGTTATGGTGTCGTATGTTTTACATTCATTGGTATAAGCAGTCTAGTAGGTAGAAGAATTTGTTCAATATTCTTCTACCTACTAATCTGCTTATACCGATTAATGTAAAATGTACCGTACCGTAACTGCATATAGAACCATTTTCCTGAAGATGAACCCTCAGTTTCGAAACATGTAGAAGTCATCACAATTAAAAATTAAAATATTAATTTAGAAAACGTGCATTTCATTGGTTTATATTGTGTAATTGTATTACAATGCAGGTTGCAAAAAACATAAGAAGTTGTTTTATGTTAAGGAATTTAATTGTGCAGAGTGTTTGCATTGATGCTGGCAGCTAAATTATTCTTGTTTTTAAGCTTTCGCCATGTTCTAAATGTAATTTGTTTCTTTTTGGGTAATTCCCCGACGTCTGAGTTCTAATTGCCGACGTTTCGGAGCTCACTATCGGCGGAACAAATTACAAATTACAGGCTAAATTATTGTCATCATCACAAGAACACTGTAACTGCAGTCTTTATTTCCATATGTACTTATTTCTTCTTTACTTTTGCACATTCTCCTTGCCTAGGAGCACGTTGAATCCAGGGCTCATCCCTGAGGACCTAGGTTATTCTTTATGTTACTGCACATTTGTAGTTATTTTTTATTAAATATTTATTACCAACACTAATTTATAATGTTGTTGTAACACAAACTTACAGATCTTTATTCTAAGTTTTCCACATTACATTATACACAAGACATTTCTTATAAGTTGGCACTTTAATTGGAAAATTTGTGTGACCAAGCAAAATTACAGTCACTGCATATGTTGCCAATGAAAGGCTGTATGTAAAGTATAAGGTTTTTAAAACCATAAATAAATAACCTGTGTGATAACAGAAAATATTTAAAACTAGTTCACATAAACAAATAAAAAATGATGGCGGGATGTGGGAAGGCCATTCAGAAGATAACTGTGTAACTGGAAGAGACTGTTCTGGTTGGTGAGTGGCGGATGTTGTGACCAAAAATTTTAAACATAGACATGACAGTTACAATTCATATTAAAATAAAAGCCGCAACAAACGTTACTAATGTTGTAATAAGTGTGATACTTTGAATGATAAATGTTGTAAATGGATTAAGATTTTTTAACTTTAGGATTTTTTCTTTAAATGTGTACCCATAAAATACCAGGAAATATCTGTAACTGAATGACTTTTCATAGAGCCCCACAGTGATTGTCTAGTGTATTTATAAAGCATGTGTTACTGTATTACATGCAAATTTAGACAGACTTGAGCTTTGTCTAGTGTATTTATAAAGCATGTGTTACTGTATTACATGCAAATTTAGACAGACTTGAGCTTTATTGACATGTGGACTAGAGACATAAGTGTTTTTGTAATAGCATCATGCTTTGTTCTCCCATTGTATGAAATTTCTGTTACCACCTGCTGTTTTATTCAATGTATAACATTGTGATAGCTGAAGCTTTATTTTTTTTGGGTATACCATTTAGAAATATCCTGTCATATTGTGTTAGCTGCTCTTTCCTTTCTATGAGAATTGGTGTCTAGCTGTCTGTTGTTGACTGTTTATTTTAAAATTTTGCAGTGTTTTATTTTAAAGATCCTTTGGTTATTAGTTTCTGTTATTGTTGTAATGAAACTGTGTTGTTTTCTTTTTTGTTTTTTGTTTTGGCCGTGGAATTTGCAGATCCTGAAGATGGGCAGTATGAATCGTGTAAGTGGTTGTCAACTGACTACCCCTCCTAAAGTTGTGTTCGCTCGCTCGCAAGCCAGAAGTCAGACCTGTTGGTCGCTCTGGTTAGTTTGCCGCTGAGGTTGGTTTGGCTTCCCCCTTCCTTCCTTCCTTCCTACCTTCTCCTCCTGATGTGATGCAGAAATATGCATGTTTATGCATGCATAATCTGTTGCTATGATGGAATGCATTGACACTTTGCTGGCGGCTTACAGCAGCATTGTACATATATTCCTTTGCCTGCGACTGTTTGAGAGATTAGAACTGAACATTAACAGAATCACTTGGTTGTTTTCAGATATTCTGAATGTTTATTGCACATCACATTATTTCTTGTTTTTTTGTAACATTATTATAACATGTACATTTTTGTGGGATGTCATTAATGATGCATTTTGACCCTTGTTGGTTTGTAAAAGAAAAGCTTGTTTTGCACCATTGTGTGATGAGCTGATTTCTGAGCATTTCCTGGGAATTAGTAGTCTACATAATGAGGGCAATGCAGTGTTGTATAGTACCACACAACAGCAGTTTGGCTGCTGTCATTCTTCTTATCCATAAAATGCAGAATGCTACTTGTCTACAACATAGACAGCTCAGTCTGCCAGGTCATAATGTTAGTATCTCCCCGTCTCCTGTTAATGTTCCAAAAGTAAGTTTTTCATTAAACAACCATGGTTTGAGTTGTCATTCATCTTCCATGTATTTAAACTTGAAAAACTCCTGTGCAGACAGGAGAAGTATACAGTGAGTTTGTCAGAATTACTGATCATGTGCACAAGACACATATTCATTCTCTGTTTAAAACTGTTATGGTGCTTCTACAACAAATTTTAATGCTACTGTCTGTATGGTTTGCTTTCCTGTCTTTCATTTTGGTCTTCTTACAGGGAAAGATTTTTGTAATCACGACACTGGTGCCACAGATTGGCGGCCTTGTCAGATGCTGTGCAGAAATTTATGTCCCTGTGCTGTATGGCGTGTGGTCCTATGTTAATGTGGGACAGTTATTGCAGAGGGGGTGGCATAATAGGTTGCTGTGTGGCAGGGGCCTTATGAAGGGTTCGTGATTTTGAAAGCAAATTCTGTGTCCAGCTGGACATCTTGTGTTTGTGTGTACATTAATCTGAATCAAAAGTTAACCTCTGTCAGAGTTCCAGCTTTACATAATTGGGACCAGAAACATTAATCCAATCTAACTTTAATCTCAGCTAGATAGAAAGAAGATTAATGGCTGTAAATATCAGTTAGTGCCATTCACTTGTGTACATAGCATAGATTTAAGGATGGAGACAATTTGTGTATGTTAAAATGGGTACAAATGTGTTTGAAGTCTGAAAACACCGGGGACACCATTTAACGTAAATCTGTTAAATAATCATAATAAATTGGATTATTTGTAAATTTGTATATATGTATTAAAACAGTCATATTATCTCCTCCCAAAGCATTCCAATGATGTCTGCAGTAATTTTTCATATGTGTGGAAGTATACTTGCCTGAATATCTCTGAGTTTAAGAGATGAGATGCAAAATATTTGTTTGTTCTTTAGTTATTTAAGTGTTGATAATAGCCCTTTTTGCCCGAGGATTCCCATTTTTTCAGAATATGGATTTCTTGCACAACTCCAAGCCTGTTATTAACAATTTAACATGCAATTTTTTTGCTGGAATGAACACTGATAACTTTTGTATTAAAACAGCAGTCAATCATTTGACTGTATGCGATTAGTTGTTCCCCACCCCTTCAGTTTAAAAGTGTATTTAAACCTGTTGCTTCTTAAACCAGGAACTTAACATGGGAAGGCTTCCATATGTATGGGCTGTGTAAAGCTTTGGGGCAGAAATATTACTGTGCATTTGCAGTTGAAGTATACATATTACAGGCATAAAACCCATTGACTTCTCATTGAAACATTTGACAATACCCATCTGTAGCTGCAGTTTCAACAGAAAACCATTCATATATGATACAGCCCTTGAGGGACACTGTGAAATGACCGGTTTGCTGAATGTGCATATCATGAATTCAGGAAGCCTGTGAATGATAACTTGAGAGAATAAACATGCAGCAGTCTAGTGATTGCCTATTGTCCGCAAAGGTCAAGGCTGCAGTACAGATGAAAGAACCTGCTATATGATGACTGGGGTGCGGGGGGTGAAACTGTGTCCCTTGGTTCTGCATTTTTTAATGATCCTGTGGTATCAACATGAGTAGATGGAAATATTCTTTAAGGAGACAGGAATTGTCAACAGATCTTTTATATATTATAGCCTTTTACTTGTGCTGCATTTTTACTTCACAGATTTAACTGTGTAATAATGTGATACCATGGCTGAAAATAGGTATAGTAGATATGTGTAGATTAACTTTCTGCTCAGTAACAAAGTGCTTTCTTTCCAGTACTGTAAGATGTAACTAGCATACCCATCAGTGATACATGTAGGATTGAATACCCAAACCTGCATGTTAATAATTTCATTGACAAATTGTGTTGCTCATACTTGTAGGTCTTGAAAACCATTTCCATCCCCCCCCCCCTTTTTTTTCCGGCACTTGAACTGTTTCGGATGTTTTGAATGTTCTTCCTATGCTTCAACAAATGAAATGATGAGCATATGTATTTCCTTATGTTTCGTATCTTTATTGGACTGTCCATCATTGTGATAGCTGAAGAATAAAAGAACAACTTGATGTCACTTGCTATTTTATTTCACTTTTTACATTCTCAACATGTTTCGGACATTAATATATCCATCATCAGGAGCTTGCAACTATGCTGTTGAATTACCACATTGGTCGTTTTGTTCTTGGTTCGCTGTGTGTTGGAGCTTTGGTGCGGTTGGGTTTGAGTAGTTGAAGCCTGC
>Ga0123355_10017169_pt1 | contig 11429 bp, 8 predicted proteins | sample TergutEmb28metaG_3_FD_89872 | JGI IMG/M metagenome (GOLD analysis project Ga0123355, IMG submission 89872) | Embiratermes neotenicus P1 segment gut microbial communities from Petit-Saut dam, French Guiana - Emb289 P1 | ecosystem: Host-associated > Arthropoda: Insects > Digestive system > Gut ...
CCCCCCCCCCCCACTCCCAATAATGTTTCCACGCATTATAGTATAACTTATCTAGTCTAATTTTACAACCTGAAGATGGCGCACATGTAGGGCCGAAACGTGTAGTTGTTAGAACCCTCATTATAACAGTAATAGAGGTAATATAGTTGTGTTTGACTGTGTGTATTCTACACGTAACTCCGTACCATTACTAATATTTATTGCTGCTTTTTGCCAAGTCTAATACACGTAACAGTTTAAAGTGCCAATATTTCTATTCTTTTACTTTTTCTCATGAAAATATGAGAAATTATGGTTCCAACACCGTGATCCATGACTTTTTTACTTTCAGGCAGGTGTATAAAAGAGAAAGTTGTTTAGACTGCGTATGTTTGTATGTGTTGTTGTGGAAATACCTGTTAATTTCTTTCACACATTGTATGTTTTATGTATGGCTCTGAATTTGATTTTTGATTTTGCAAACATATTTGTGTGTATGTGTTTTTAGACCCATTATGTCCAAAATGCAAACCTTGCAAAATGTGAACATAAATATGTGTAGCAGGAACAAGCTTCATTTTTGTGGGTCCAGTACAGTCTATTATTTCTAAATATTACAGTTTATGTTTTCAGTCACAATTTCTTTCTAAAATAATCTCTAACGTATTTGCACATACAAAAATACAGATCAATGAAAAACTGGAGCTTTGTTTGCCTGTGATCTAATATATTGCAACACATATTTATAAAATACTAGTATTAGAAAATTTCAAAACCTAATTGAAGAACGGTACCTTTCAGAGTGAACCAGAAAAGTTGACATGGCTGTAGTTTGAATCATACAATACCACACATGTTCTGCGCTACTGTCCAAATGCTTGTAACATCTTCATCCTGAATTTTTTTGCATTTCATGGGTTGGAAACAGACCAGGCAAACCTTTTGTTGCACACAAGTAGCATTATCTACAATAATGCTCCATTGTTATGTGTAAACATTTCTAAATTACAGTGTACAGTATGCAGAACTGGTTGTATTTTGAACAGTCTTCTGGCTGTACAATTATCAAGTTTCATTGTTCATGAAATACAAGTATAAGAACCATCAATGGCAGATGATATCATTTTTCAGATGTAGCATTGTTCAAATATGGGGTAGCAGTACTCTCCCTTGTTGAAAATTTTTTATTATTGTCCAGGTTCTGATTAACACCTTGCACTATTAGAACTCAAATTAATGTTTTTATTTCATTGTAATCTATGTCTATCCACATACGTACACTTAACCATATTTCATTATGCTGCTTGTTTGGCTGCATATTGAACAACAAGCTTGTTCAATTCCCAAACAGTTATATCAATTTCTTTGTTGTTCACATATTTTTCATATAGTTCCAAATAGTCATTTTTGTCTTTCACACACAAGTACTTACACAACGTCATTACTTATCTGCCTGTGGAAAACATGGCTGCTCCCTCCCTGTGCCCACCCATACAGTATCAAATAAATAACCAGTTGTAATCATCATTTTCACCCAGTCCTCATCAGGAGATCATTGGAATCAGCATCTGCAAAAACACTTGTACTAACTAACCAATTGACTGTCAATCTCCTCTGAATCTAGTGAAGTTTATTAGCACTCATTTTGGTTACACAGACTGTACAGGTCACAGAGGTATGTAAAATCTACAACAAATTGTGAAATGTGTTTAATAGAGGTACTGCAGATGCTGTTGCCAATGACATACAGGAAGAGCTAGTGGAATTATGCCACTTTTGAAGGTGATTTGATTTATCAGGGATGCACTGTCTTTATTCATAGGTTATTCTCATAATTCAAATACCTTGGGCAAGTCAGAATACTTACCTATGTTTCTTTAAAATTAGGGTTACACTAACAGATATGTAATACATATTTGCATGTTTTTTGTTTTTTTCTGATATATTTGTGTATTTTATTGTGTGGTTGCCAGTTTCACCTCGAAGAAGCCCTCAAGCCCTAACATACCCATTCCTGTATAGCTGTTATGTGTTAGTGTGATTTTTTACCTGCAAAGGCATTTAGTAAGTAGCAGAACTGAAATGGCAAACAAGTTTGACATGCACATTGGATAACAGACAAAAAAAATGTGATGGTCTTTCCATGTAATCCATTATATAGGGTCATTATTTAATCTGATCACATTGGTCACTCTCTGCCATTGTTGCAACTTGCCATGAGTTAGGGTCATCACAGTTTAGTTAAATGCATTGCAGTTAATATTAGACTTTTGCTTATAAATTTTAAACAGGGTTCTAGAAGTGGTTTCCTTTGGCTTTCAGACGTAGCATCTTAAAGTTCTGTTGGTGAACATGAAGACACAACATCCTGGATTTTTTTTTGGGGGGGGGGAATCATCTTCAGGGTGTTGATTATTAATTACTGTATGCTTTGTCCATTAATATTCCCCACATATAGTAATTCCACAGGCCCATATCTGGTGAACAAGGGAGCCATAATCCCTTGTTTATTGTGCCATAACCAGAACACTGTCAGCAGCACATAGAATTGTTTATGATGTGAGCTATTGCACTGTCTGGATGGAAAAAGGCTTAGTTTTCTTGCAATTGGCCAGGTGTTCGGAAATTTATGTCAGAATATGTGTAGCATTTTGATGTGAATCTCAGGGCTGAAATAAAAAAAAAATTGGCCTAATAACTCTAGTTGCACTCATAGTACATTACACCAGCTGTGATGTGATGTCATGGCACTTTGTGGCTTAACATTGGACTTTCAACACACAAATTCCCAGTGTTCTGACAGTTCATGTATCCACTCAGATGAAACCAAGCTTTGCAAATAAACAAAATGGGTGTGGTGTCTTTGTCTGTTTTATGCACCCCTTGAAAATGCCAGTTCACAAAATCAGCTTTGCTTCAAAATCTGTTTTATACAGTGTTTGAAACTCATTTTTTTAATGACAGTGGGTGAAAATGCACCTGCATTGTTGCACATCATGCCAGTGATGCAGGTGCCTGTTTGCTGTGCAAGTCTGACATACAGTTTTCTTGGAGATGAAGCACCATTTTCACCTAGTGTTTCTATGGTTAATACATGTCCATTGTATGTTCTCTTCCCTTCTGGAATGAAAACTGTTGTTCAAAATATTTTCACAAACGTTTGCTTTGTGTTTGGAATGGTGCATCAGGAAAATTTCAGCTGAATTCATGATGACATTTCAAGGATCTATATTTAGCATATATATCATCCAGAAAGACATGAAACTCCATTGGGATCCCCATTGCAACCCATGACTGGCTGTTGATTTGTGCAAATATAACAAACTGTCCTCAATAGGCACGTGGGCTTGGTACAGAGTTGGCCACAGTTGCTGTAAGCCAGCAGGAAATGACCAGTGATATGTCTCAGAGAAGATATGGCCCTATCCATAACTGAATGCCATGAGGGGCAGTCTCATTTTCCCCACAAGAGGTTAAGTAAACTAACAGGGATGTAAATATAGAAGATTAATTCTGTTTCAGGGTCTGTGCCTCACACTGCTCTTACTTGCCATTTTCAAGAAAGCATTACCTGCTCTTCCCATTTCTATTACATTTGGGCTCATCTTCTACTTTGTAACGAGGGAAATTGTCAAGCCATTTGCAGACAGCTTGGCAAGTGAACAGGTGTTTATCTAGCAGGTTGGAATTTATACTTTGTATTGTAGATGTAAGTCATATTTATTGTCGTATAGTTGTAATTAGTCAATACACAGTTCACATTTAACAGCAGGATTACTGCGGCCAGGAACTGTGGACAGCTCATAATGTTCCTCAGTCGTGAACGTTGTGTTGTGTGACTTTGCCCCAAAATGGGCAATAGTTTTTGTCCTGTGGTAAGAGCATTAAATTGTCAGTCGTTAAAATAGTTTTTACTTCAGACTGTATTGAAATTTATGCAGTGTTCTATTATTTTTCTTGTTATTTATTTTTATGAGTCACCTACCATGAGATACTGGATATAATAGAAGGTAAATAGCTTTATGGTACACGAGTGTGAGTGTAATTGCCATGAGCTACTGTTTGCTGTAGATAACTCATCATTCACTGAGATAGCAGGTAGGCTGTCTTTATGACAGAGCTTCCTCCATTGCGGTTTATTGTCCTGTAGCACTGTAACGGTTATGTGTATCATTACTCAATTAAGTCTCTCCACTTTTTCCGTGCCTGTACATTGGTATATTCACCTTTTTCAATTTTTATGATTGTACTCTTAATTTTTGTAACATGTCTTGAATTTTTATTTTTATTATCTGACAAACTCAACTATATGTATCTGCTGTAATTGGTTTATTTAATACTACTGCATGTTTTGGCTATCCAGATGAGCCATCATCAGGCAGGGCATGGATACACAAAAACAATACAGGGGAGAGGCCTTTCCTGACAAACAGTAGGTAAAACGTTGGTATAAAATAATTAGTATTCCAAAATTGGAATAATAAGCAACATGAAATTAATATATAGATTATGTTACTAGACTTTGGGTATAATCCATTGTTTCATATTGAAATATAAAACTGTAATATATTAAAACAAGGTAAAATAAGATAGAATATAATAGAATATCTAGTAGGAAAGCTATGCAGTCTGTATTTGTCAATGTAATGTAAAGCATAGTATAAATCTTCTTCTTCTGCACTGCAACTGTGGTAGAGCCTTGGCTTTCTCAACAATATCCTTCCATTTAAGGCAATCCTGGACTTGTTCTGCCCATTTTATAAGTTTCATCTTTCTCAGGTCATTCCTGACATCATCTTCCCATGGGGACTTAGATCTTCCCACTGGTCTACTTTTATATGGCTTCCATTTGTATATTTTCCTTACAATACTGGTTTCAGGCACTCTATTTATGTGTCCAGACCAACCCAATCTTTGGGCTTTAACATAATTTATTATGTTCCAATGATTTATTAACTCATCACATTCCTTGTTTGTTTTAATTCTCCAAATACCATTATCCTCTTTAGTTGACCCAGATATTTTTCTTAGTATTTTCCTCTCAAATACTGAGAGTCTCTGTATAATACTTTCTTTAAGGACCCATGTTTCTCAATCATAAATTATGATTGGTCCAATTACTGGCCAGTATAACTTTAGTTTGGATTTCCTGGACACCAGTTTGATTTAAAAAGCATTTTATTTTAGTAGAATGCTTTATTCCCCTTGGGCAATTCTTTTCTCTTCTTTCAATGTGTTGTTTCCATTCACAGTTGTACCAAGATAATTGAATGAACTGGCCTGATCAATTTGCATATTTTCAACCTTTAGTCTATCTAATTGGGTTTCTTTCCTTGTATATTTCATGTACTTTGTTTTATTCTCATTGACTATTACACCAAATTATGATGAAATGTTTTTCAGTTTTTCAAAAGTATCTATCAATGTTTGTTTAGTTCGGGCAGTAATTAATATATCATCAGCATATGCTGAACATTGTTTCAAACGTGTTGATATGTTACCTCTTAGTTCTAGCTGCTTTAAAATATCATCAATAACTATGCTAAATAGGGTCGCTGACAGTGAGTCGCCTTGTTTTACTCCCATCAATATTTCAAAATTTTCTGTGTAGTTTTGATTTACTTTAACTCTATCCTTTGTATCTTGTAATGTTTTTGCCATCAGGTTAATTGGTTTGCTGGGTATTTCGTAGTTGTTTAGGCATTTGATTATTTTATCTCTATACACTGAGTCAAATGCTTGTGTGTAACCAATGAAGACATTGTGCAATTCTATGTTAAATTCATGACATTTTTCGATAATTTGTCTAACTATAAATAAATTGTCAATTGTAGATCGATTCAGTCGGAATCCCACTTGGCAGTCTTCTAATTTGCTCTCTACTATATTAGACAATCTGTTATTTAGTAAAATTGTAAACATTTTATATGCTACATTCAGGAGGGTAATTGGTGTGTAGTTACTACATACCATCCTATCTCCTCTCTTATATATAGGGCAAATTATTCCTTCTGTCCATTCTGTTGGTAGAGTCTCCTCTTCCCATATGTGTCATTATTAATTTGTGTATCCTTCGTTTTAGTTCTATCCCACTTTGTTTTATCAGCTCTGCTGGTATATTGTCCGGTCCTGCAGCTTTGTGTGTTTTAAGTTTCTCTGTTACTTGATTTACTTCATAATAGGTGGGTGGGGGTGCTTCTTCTACATTGTTGAAGATTATATTTTCAAAGACTAGTTCCTTGAGTCTGACATTCATACTTTGTAAATCACGAAAGTGTTGCTTCCATCTTTGTAAAATGTCTCGGTGTTCTGACAGTATATTACCACTTTTGTCCATACAAAATATTGGTAGCACCAATTGTGGTTTATTAAATAACTGAGCTTCTTTAAAAACTTTTGTGTCTTATTCTTATTGCTTGCTTGCTTCTATTTGTTTCATTTTGTTATTTATCCAATATCTCTCTCTCTCTCCCCCCCCCCCTTTTTTTTTCTCTCTCCCCCTACAGTCTCTATTAGCTTCTGTTCTTTTGGTTTCAGCATAGTATAAATACTGACATATATTATCATGTCTTGGCTTAATATTCTCTTGAGTAGGAAATCCTTACTCTTTTGCTTTTTGAATCCCTTGTGTATTTAAGTAAAGGGCAGTAACATTCTGAACACATTCCTTTCTACAGAAAGCAGTTGTGCAGTCCAGTGTTGTCATATTGCAAGACAAGGGAAAATTCTTGTGTGTGTATAATTGGCATGACATACTGCATGTTACCCAAGATGGTAATTATGTGTTTCATATTGAATGGCTAATCCATCACATGTCTTGTGTGTCTACCTTCAGATACAATCTAATACCCTTTTTGATTCCTTATTATTCCGTAGAAACTTAAGCTCCATGTGTCATAGGCAGAAAAGAATATGTTTTATGTAACTATTTTCAGCCTCGTCTAATATTTTCCAATTGAAAATTGTATTTCTCATAGGCTTTTCAGTAAAAATATTCACCCAATGTAGCTGTCATTCACCATTCACAGATTTTCCAGTTGAATATTTCAGGTTTCAGCAGTTTTCCATGTTTATCCAGTTTTGCTAACTTCCGTATTCAGTTTTAGTTAGTCACAGTTTTGTGTATGCACACACACACACACACACACACAAGCATTGGCTGCTTCCCTAAGAGGTCAACATTTTCTGGAACCACAAATAAATGGCATCTAAAATCATTTGTCTTGCTGTTAGATTAATATTGTAATATTATATTTCTACTCATGTTTTATGTCTAATGTTATTTTCCTGTGAAATAAAGGAGTAGACTACTTAGGCATTGATGAGTTGTAACAGCAACTGCAGTTCTCATAATTCCCAGTTAACTGTAACGTTTTCATCTTGCCAGCTGTGGTTTTTCCGGTTGTAGTCTTTACAGGAATGTAATCCTCATACTTTAAACAAAATAAAAAGGGTGGAAAGTCTTTGCAAAAATGTATATGAATAAAATATTCAATGGTAAGTTCAAACAAACTATGTCCTAACAATGCTTAAGATTGCATAAAATGCCATGAGCAGGATTAGCCTCCAGTGCGAAGACTGAAGCAGACAGTGCATTTATGGAACATGCAAGACATTCGTTCAGACTTTGTGTCTTTTGCTCAGTAGCAGTTCCTACTATGTACTGTATTTTTTGTATTTGTATTGTTCACCCTTGTTTGTTCTTGTTGGGATGGACTTACAATCCATTTGGTTTGTCTAAAAGTGTGGTTCCTGTATCTGGATTTTGTAGTCATGATGTGGTGTTTTGGAGTGGGATGTGTTGTCCCATTTCATTCTGTATTCTGCTGCACATGACTCACCTGGATGACAGAACCGGGTATGCCTGTGCTGTTTCTCAACCCTGGTCCTAATTGACCATACCTGCAGGGGATGTTATACTCAGTCCCAGGTTTTTGTTTGTCCTTTTTATCCTTAACCTGCACATTTACACTTTTATTCAATACTGTTTTCTTTCATATGTGACATTTTGTATACTGACCTGCTGCATTTTCTTCCTTCCCTTCTTTTTCATTTACCTTTTTCCAGCTAGTGATGCACACATGCTATTGCCATGTCATGGCACCATGTGGACTTCCTTTCTTTCTTTCCTGTATCCACTTTGTAACTTACAATGCAGGGGTGCCAGGTGCAGCTGTTTTGATGTCATTTTCCTTTTACTGGACTTTGTGAATCTGGCTGCTGAAAAATATGCATCGTACCTCACCACCACTCCTGGGACCTTGTGCTGTCCAGGCTTTCACTTTTTCTCTGCCTGCTTTGAAATTCATTTCACATCTTTTCATCTCTTATAGCCACTGTTTCACACTGACTTGCTAATAACTCCAGTTCCTGTATGTGGATTTCCCTTTCTCACACAACTTATTTTTCTATTCCAAAGTTGGAGGCAGTTGGTTCCGATTAAACTTTGTCATGTATTTACAAAACTACATGGCATCACATTCCAGAATGTCATAATTTGCATGTAGAGAATTTTATTTATGCTTTCTAATAGCAATAATCTTGCCCATTGTTTTCACAACATAGAAGAAAAAATTTCAAGCAATGATGTCATTTTCAGGGGTAGGTTTTGGTCATACACAAAACAGATTATTAAACATGTTTTCACCAGTGTTGTGGATACCATTAAAGGGATTTTCCTGATAATTCTTGTCAGGCACACTAACCTTATTCCCTTCACACATGCTGTTTTTGTAATCAGTCAGTAATTAAGGGCATTTTACATGTAAACCATTGTCAGTTCTCACTGTTATCTCAACTCCCATTAAATATGGGACTTGGTGCATATTCTTTACATTGTAAGTTTGGTTGCGATCAGTCTGTGATTAAGCATCCTTAACGTGCAGACAGTGTATGTTTCCCCTGCATCTTTCCTCCTATTGGAGGAATTTTTATGAAAATTCACATCTGGGACGCTACTGTAGGAGATGATTTTGTAAGGCTTTTTAATTAAAAAAACAAGTTCCTATCAACATTGGTCTTATTCTCAATGGTTGTGGTGCTATGGATTTTTTTTAAGTCTCATAAATGCAGTGCTGTGAATGACATACATGCACATTCATTGTCTGTGTTCTTTTTACACTCCAAAATTTGTCCATCATGATTTCCTGTGGGAGAGAGGGTAAAGAGCCATGAGTATTTAGCACAAAATTTCTACAGATAGCAGGAGATTTTCTTTGGAACTGTTCCAGTCAAAACAAGGATATTTTAATGGATGTTGGTGCCCTGCTCTGGTATCAGGGGAACATATAAGCATAAACAGACTTATCTATTCATTAATAAAATGCTGGTCAAAGCAGAATCTAATTTAATTCCACTATTAAACACTAATCATGTAATTTTGTACAGTAAATCTTGAACTGATTAATGCTGCTTGTGGTCACTTATTGAACTGTTAACACTTGACAGTAACCTTATAATATTGCCATGGTTGAGACTGTGGTTAACCCTTATGGTTGTAACTGTATGATAACCCTTGTGGTTAAAAACATACACTTGAAATCACTGTAAGCAACATAAGTTGTAACTTGTAAAAATAATACCCCTTTGGTAACACTTTTTATAATTGCCCTTTGCAATATACTCGAATCACACTGTAAACTTGCATAAATATTACTATTAGTTGTACACTGAATGCTTGTAGTGTATTCACTTGACCCTGTGTCAGTGAATAGTGGTTAGCATTTTGTGGTGTTACTATGCACTTAAGTTCACTGCTTATGCTTTAAGTTGTATGTAGATTTTAGACACACCGACCCTGTGTTATTGACTTACTGGAGAGTTGTGGTCAGACCCAACTAACACTCATCCTTTCGTGACACAAGTTCCCTGTGAACTCTTAATTCCCTTGTGGAATAGTTAATTACACTGATGATATTGATGACAATTCCTGTAATCGCACTGTTATGTGCCCTATGTACATGTCTAGTTACTATGGCTTCCCCCTTGGAATTGCACTTATTGATGGTGCACTGTTCCCCATTAACTTGTTACACGTAGAATTGCCTAGACACCATAACACCATAACATGTGCTGCTCATCTTCACTCGCCCTTGGAAAGGCTGAACCCTTGTGGTTGGTAGTTCCCTTGTGGAATACATTGAATGTTGGAAAATAGTAATATAACTGTACAACTGTACATCGCCCTATGCGAATGAAGTATTGTGGAGGCTTGCTTCTCCCCCTTAAAGAAAGCATGCCTTTACGCGTCTCCTCGAGCGCGGAGTTGATGGTCAACTGAACTGGCAAGCCAGGCTACTTGCCCGCATACCCTACTTGAAAACAAAGGAGTGATCCAGTTTGATCTGGATGACTCCAGCCACGTAATCAGGAGTGTTCTAGACTAGTCTCATAATGATTACATAATCTGCCTAACCCTTGTGACATGTAGGCACTTGGAATGAAATAACATGAGACAACTACTAGTAACAAATATAAAGTGAAAAGTGGTGCACAAAATTAATACAAAAATTTTATCTCTAGCATGAACAATGGAACAGGTCTCTGTTATTGTAGTACTATTCTTTGTACATTAAAAAGTAATAAGTTAATGTAGAGCAAATGATGATGCCATCTTGTAAAATGCAGTTTCTGTAGAATTCAGATAGACACTCCACCCCCCATATTTGCAAATTTACTGTTCATGATTTTAGTTACTTGCAGTGATGTGATACATTGTCACAAATTCTCTTTCAAAACTTGTGCTGCGGTACCATCATAGAATGTTGCACTTCTAAAAGTACTGTGTTTCAGGCCATGAGTTTTACAAATACATAGTGTGATGAATTAAAAGGTATTAAGAGTATCATGTTACATGGGTTCAAATATGTTTATGCAGTGTGTACATGTTCATCAGATTACACCTTGTTTGCAAATTGCACTACTCATAATCATCAAAACAATGTATCCGTCATGAGTGTAGGGTAGGTGTATATGGAATTTGAATGTTACCTTTCTACAGTTGTAATTTCAAACCACAGTACATGCTGAATATTATAGGATACATTCCAGATACTTGGACAAGATTTAATAAAAATGTTAGTTAATTTGTCTACTTAAGTAATAATTTATAAATTGTGTAAATTTCTTTTGTTAATCCATTATGATATGTAATTTTTTGACAGTTCATTGTTAAATACGGGGTGTAACAGGAGGAACGGACCAGACTTTGGGAGGATGTTCCTTATGTTATACTATACCGGTATAACCCAAAACACCTATATCCAAACTTGAACGGTTTGGGAGATAATGGCAATTGAAAATTGTGGACTTCCTTGTGGTCCAAGAATGATAGCTGTCAGCTGGGATTCTTATCTACTCGTAGGTCTGCTGGCGGAGCTGTTTTGCTAATGACGCTCGAGCCAGGCAGGCGTGTTACGTCACCACTCAACATTCCAGTGTGATGTATAGTA
>Ga0123355_10017170_pt1 | contig 11429 bp, 10 predicted proteins | sample TergutEmb28metaG_3_FD_89872 | JGI IMG/M metagenome (GOLD analysis project Ga0123355, IMG submission 89872) | Embiratermes neotenicus P1 segment gut microbial communities from Petit-Saut dam, French Guiana - Emb289 P1 | ecosystem: Host-associated > Arthropoda: Insects > Digestive system > Gut ...
CATGAACAAGTTATTTGTCGGAATAAGCTGTCTGCCGTTCACCGCTCTTAACCCGAGGTTCGAATCCCACTTCCACGCTGGGGACAACATCTATGATACGGCCCCTTCGGGATACAACAGTAGAGTATGCTGTATCATGTATTATAAATACTTACATGTACCCTTATTTTACTATTGTTCACTTTGTGGTGTACTACATAAATTTGAATATACCGTTAATGCATGGATATGAAACATATTAAGTTCATTAATGCCCAACAGGCAAAATTAGTTCGTCTTCTACCCTGATAATGATCGGAATAGAGAACGAAATATGTATATATTAATACGATCAAGCATATTTTACTATTGTGCATTTGTTGGCGTACTTCATACGTTTAAAAGAGCGCCTTACTTTGAAGCAGAGAATGGACGATTACAGAGAATTAGCGTAAACGATAACAATGTCTGTCTGTATTGGTTGGTTACTTTTTGAAAGCGGAACACCTGTGCAACCACAGATCCTTTGTAACCCATAGCCTACAGGGCACACATCGTAAATGACGCAACACAGTTTATCTAGTACACAATAACCTAGGCCCGTATCGATTGGCTGGATCACCTAAAGGTGGAAACAGTGGGCGTGGGCGCATTGGGCAATGGCCCACAGCTGTCGTCTGCTCCGTCATGGCACGGTGGATTCACTGCGTCGGCCCATACTACACAGTGCAAATAAGGTATTGCCTTGCGAGCTGAAAACATATCAAGTAATAGTAACTAGAATGAACTGTCTGTTGCGTACGTTGTACAGAATTGTGTATTTTCAGGTTATGTCTTAACATGAAGACAGGTTTATCTCAAGTGTTTTTTCAATCGTCTTATGCTAGATTCAGAAGAAACTGTATTGGACCAATAGAATGTAAGCAAAACAGCACACAGTGAATAGTTTGTGTAACAAGTGGAGTTCACATGGCACTAAAAATGTACCAAGATACTAGCCATAAAAATAACAATTCACATTCTGTATTTACTGGTTTCATATTTACACGGGGTTCAGCTGTGGGCAGAGAGACTGGGCATGCCAGAAACCTGCCTGGCCAGTATGTATGTAGCCAGCACTTCTGAAAGACTAATTAAACATCGCCAGAAAAAAAAGTCTTGACAGAATGGCACTTTGTCCGGCAGTCTCAAACCCCCATTCAGCTCCACATCATGAAGAAGCCTCCTTGAATTTACTCATCCTTCCTTTCCCAGTACCCACAAAAACGTATTCCAAGATGTCCATAACCTCACTAACCAAATAACCTCTTACAATCCTACCTTCAGTTGTATCACCTGACCAGTCATTACTGGCAGGAACCAGACCTTTTTCAAACATAGACACCTCCTTTCTCATTGACTCCGCAAGTGAAGGTGCTTCTGGTGGATAACTCAAAAGCATCAACCTTCCAACTTCTTCCACAAAGCATAAAGCATGGCATTTTCTAATAAAATAAGCATGGTTTGGACACAGTGGCAGAACTTACTCCATGGAAAAAGAAACTGTATTACTGAATTTGACCAGAAAGTGCAGTAGATATAGGATTAAAGTTCTAAAAGGAATTTTACCTCTGCAGAATGTGGTATGGCATATCATGCTCCCAAGACTGATTCCAAACCAAACTCTGCCACCCTCCATTTCATGACCTTATTTACCATCCACAAGCATCGAAAATGTGTCTCTTTGCACCATCACCAAATAATGTGTTAAGGATACTGTTTTGAAGAAATATTCTACCTTCATCTTCAGACAGCCTGCTGAATATTCACGCAGTACATCCTCTGAAACACTGCTACCCAGACCAATGCTATCACAACCTAGACCATGCTATGTTAAATAATTCAGTATACGATGGAAATAACACAGCACTTAGTAAAAGAAAGTCATATACTTCTTATATTTACACTACATGTTTCGGCCACTCTACAGGCATAACAGGAATATTTTAGCAATGTTTAATTTTAATATTTATTATTCCACTATTTGGAATTTGGAATAATGACAGTGATATAAAACATGATAATCATTGTTTCTAAAGGGTAGGTATTGCCCCAAAAAATCCATTTATATATTTTTTACAACTACCTGATGATGGCCACATAGCTTGGCTGCAACATGTTGCAGTATAAATATAGTAAGCATATAACTTTCTTCTACTAAGTGTAGAGTTATTTGTACCCCATACTTTATTACAGGGAGAGCAGAATCAGTTGACGAGAAACTAAGATACAAAACAGGCTATGACATGAAACAAGAATGGACAACAGGATGCCAAAAATATTGCTGTATTGTAAGCCAAATGGATGAAGACAACTTGGAAGACCTTTTATGAGAGCATTGGATAAGGCTGAAACAGGTCTGTAAAGGCCTAACTCATAACAGGTGGTGATGATGATGAGTGAATTATTGATCAGAACAGCAGAAAGATGTTACCTAACTCACATTACGTTACTTCACCACTGCAAAAACTTGAAGTAAAAAACCTAAAACTAAAAATGACAAAAGTGTAGATGCTTCATGATGGGTAAAGTGAATTGCAAGTATCACTTTATGTTGTTTACCAACACTGTATTTAATGCCACAGTGCTTGGAACCACTTCCATGCTTGAGCTTCTTTTATTTCCTCAGCTGACACTAGAATATAACAAGAGAGGCAACGTATGTATCGACATAACTTTATAGCATGTTTGCATAACCACTGTTGCCATGGAAAAGCAATGATATATAATGCACAATGTGGCCATGCCATACAAGAACATCAGTTAGAAAAACAATGATATTCTGTTGCACTATATAGACACCAAATTTGAAACACAGGATGCAAAGTAGTGTAAATGAAAGAAAATAAATTCTAGTACTGAAAGTACACAAATGCCATTGTGTGAGAGGGCAGCGGGTGTTTGGAGGAAGGCAGAAAAACTGGCCGAACATTCCTCACTGCTGTTCACAACTGATCAGCAAACACCCTTATGGATTGTAATGAATTACATATACTAACAAATGCACATACAATATGTAAAATATTACATGTTATTTGTGCATAGAAGCTCTCTTGCATGTTTGTGTTTGCCATCTTCAGCGAGATGATGACATGTACATGATGTTATAACATCGATCATTACATGCAATGCATGTGGAGAAGTATTATCAATTATATAAGTATTATGCTGCTAACATATTCATAGTTAAAAATTATTTGTTATGTCATTATTTATGATGTATGGAGATAGTTGTGTGCAGACAGACATTTAATGTACATTCTTCGATCCCAAACTGATTTATTCCTCTGAAGGTAGTTAGTTATAAGTCATTATTTAAAATTAAAATTAAACGTCTAACATAAATATATACCAGAATAAATCTCAAATGTCTTTACAATACCCTGTAACATGTTGCGGTGCACAAAGTGTATGAGAGTTACATGCTGAACTAGCATCAAAGAATGTACATCAGACTGTTGAAACATTAACTTGGTCTTGGCCTCCATCCACTAACTGTACTGGTTGGCATTCCATCTGAAGCCCCGGCCAGACACAGGTACATATACTGGACAGCAGGACATCAAGTCATCATTACCATCCTGAATATGGGGACAGAGGCAGCTTCTGAAAAGTCAGAACATTCTTACGTTTTGATACAGCTGTCTGCCTGAGAAGATTTCATTGGATTTTGTGACTGCAGAAGCTTCAAGAATTAATACCATCCTCCTGGCTAAACCCAGATCTTCCAAGTGGTATCTTCAGGTTTCCCCATCAAAACCCTGTATGGATTTCTCTTCTCCACCACACATTCCCCTTGGCCCACCCATTTCATAATCTTTGATTTGATACGCTTATACTACTTGGTGAAACATACAAATCATGTAGCACCTCAATATGCAACTTTCTCCAGTCTCTTTTCACTTCCTACCAAATATCTTCCTCAACACATTTCAACAGCCTCAGCCAGTTTTATTTCCTTCCCATGATTCCAATAGCAACAGCAGTTGTCTACTAGTCATGTTAAGTGGAAGATGGGACACAGCTGCCCTAGTAGTGTTAAAGTACATGATGAAAAAAATTATTTAATTTCTTCCTCATAAATTAGGCACAGCCATAATATGGTGAAGAAGAGAAACAGGATGGGACAACTGGAAGAATGCTGTCTGAATACACATGAAACATGTACGTGATCTGAACTTTATTCTATATTACTACTCCATCTCTGCAGAAAAATTCTCTTGGAGGAAATCACATATCAGGTATGAAACAAAAATACATTAGCACTATAATATTTACAAGTAAATTAGAGATTGTAGACATCTGACAAAAGAAAAATGCTTACATTGCCCAACAGCAAGGTACACACACACATACATACAAGGACATGTTGTGTACAATGACTCACTCTAAACAGTCAGTCATCATGCACGAGTCAATTCGTCCCCAACCTAACTTGACTTGGGCGAATGCCCGCATGCACGCCCACACACACACAACTTTGATCTCTTCATAACAAATATGGTACACCACCTCTTGCTAGCCAGGATCAGGTAGGGGAGTACCATAATTCACTGCAGTAGTGAAGATGGATGGAGGGGGGAATAGAATAAAACAAATGATACCACTCGGGGGCACAAACAGCTAATACTAAACATGCGAACATTTTTAAGGTACTTGAATTATTTTGTGGTTCATACTAGGAACAAAGTAAACGTCAAAAATTTCAACTTCAGTTCATCATTCTATAGAAAATTATTAAATTTCTGATAACCATTAAGAAGATGAAATATCATGCAGATAAAAGAACAATTCAACTGATAATATATATATATGTCATATACATTCGTTTATATTCATAATATTTATGAACTGCACTTGTATAATGTACGAACTTTCCACTCAACAGTTTTTCTCTAGTCACTTATGACATATTTTAACACCAGATTAAATTAATTTGCACAGAAATAGGCCACTATTTTATGCCTTGTAATATTTTTCTTTCTTCATAAATCATACCAATTTACTGCAGGCAGCGCTTCACCAGAAGTTTGACCATTCAAGACAATTATAAACTACAGCAGAATTACCACCACATTACATTTATTTATCATGAATTCCATAGGCTGGAAAAGAAAATGTGCTAAACTGATTCACCTGTGTAACATGACCCATATAAACATCTGCTGTGGTCCGACCACATCAACATGGTTGGTACAATCAGAGTTTATTATTCACCAACTATAGAGCATTTATGTCATTGACCTATACGAGTTGGCTCAAAACATCACATAACTAGTTGGGCATTCCCCGATTCAGTCTGCTCACAAACAGTGCCATATACACATATCAACAAGGGTAAGTCCAGCCAATTTCGATACGACTATTTTGAAATATAATTATAGTAATAAGGTACCTGATGTACCGTTATTCATTACAGATACTACTAATATATGCAGCCACATCACCACTGTTTTAATCATACACCAATGAACCAGAACTGTACATTTTTAAAAAAGTAACTTTAGCAAGCACAAGTAATGAGCTCCCCAAGGATGGTGTGACTGCACCAAAACATGTCGGAGCTATTTTAATGTTAATTTTAGTATTGCTTTTCTGACAATCACTTGTGCATAAGTTGGTGAATAATAAACTTTGACAGTATCAAGATGCACAGTACAAATGTAAAAGAAAAAAAAAGGTGGGTACAGTAACTGGATGATTGATTTCCTGGGACCTTCAGCCCATGACAAACCTAGGCTTTGGCATGTTGTGACAGCAAACATTAAATAACCAAGTACACTACATACAGTATATACTACAGTGTGTACAATCATGGTCAACAAAAAACAGTATATAATTTTGTGTATTCTCGCCAATTAATAAATTCAAAGTTGAGCTACCGGAGCTAAGTCTAATTTGTAGTGCTTTGCTGTTTACAGATTTTGAAAAGGTGTAATATGAAATTAGTTTAGCAATGATACATTTATTTTTCAGTCAAAAAAGAGTTAATTTGAACTCAAATTCTGTTTGAAAATTGTGTGTTTCACACAATTTTAATATATATGTGTGTACATATGGGTATCTATTGATACAGGGTCTGTATTTTACTTTATCTGACAACTATTATTTGTATCTTCCTGCCACTACCCCCTTATATGTGTGTGGGCATCACATAAGTAGGCTACAAAGGTACAGTAAATCAGATGACTGGAAGCACCAACTAATAGTTGTCACATAAAAAAATGACCACATACTTATATGAATTCATTGCCGCTGGACTTGATAATGGAAACAGGCTTGAATGCACATCTTAATATTATGTGACAATGTAACATTTTGTGGTTACAGCAGTTGTATAATAGCATGCTCACACATCTTGTCAAATGGCCATTAAACCCTGCAGCTGACATTCCACACAAAGTGAGCAGTACACACGTCTATGTAACAGACAAAAAATAAGGAATTTTTATCATTTCTGAAAGCAATTTCTTCTGGCATAATGAGGGTAAAATATTATATATACATCATTCTGAGGAGTGGGGGAACCTAAAACAAAGGCTTCTGGGGCTTAAAAGTTTAAAAAAAAAAAAAAAAAAGGAAGAAGACTTTTGTTCCTAGCAAAAAACTGAACATAAAGAAATGAAACAACAATTTCATAGCTCTGCAAGGAGTAGTGTGACAACCACGTTTCACTGCTCAGTTCCCATCTGCTTGACTGAATACACATATAGAGTTGTTTGCACTAGCAGAATATCACAACAATATGAAAATCTCACAACAAGACTTATGGCTGGCTGGCAGGCAGGGAGGCAGGCAGTTTGCACAGTAGATTACCCTAATTCAAACCTGCTTGGTAGTGTTGGACTAACAGGCCACTGCAGTACCACTACACCGCTTGTTTGTAGCCTTGCAGTCTTGGAAAAGCAGGCCACTGCAGTACCAGTACACTTGCACTCTTGAAATGCACACACACACACACATTGCTTACAAGCACCAAGTCCATGGCTACTGCTTCCCGTTTTTGTAAGCTGCAGCTACCGTCTTCATTCTGATTACAGAATGCAGCAAGATGCAGAGCAGCAACTGCTCCCCCCACCCTTACTTTTCTGCCGTTGGTCTGCAACACAGTTCAAGTGAAAATCATTAATATGAAAACTGTCTCTATCAAAACTTTTATCAACCTTTGTCTTGGTTTTGGTTCGATTTGTGTTTCATAACAGTGCCAACATTATGTACTGTAATTACCAACTGCTGTACTTTCCAGACTGTACAACACACTTTTTTGCCTGGAACAACAGCCTTCCAACCAAAGTTGTTAATTGTGTTGTTCTATGTATTGTTTGTGTGTAAATGTGTACTGTACTACTGCCACCAGGTGTCAACCCAATTGCAGTGAACAAGTATATCATATCGTACCATATAAACACACTTAATAAACCTCTCCTGTATGCATCAGTATGACGTTCCAAACAACTAAGTTTCCTGCATTTGGCAGAGTGATAGAGGTCAATAACACATGAATCTATGGAAAGGAGAGAAACAGATTTTCATTGTTCATTACACTAGTTGTTCGACAGCACACAGTGATAATGGGTTCACTGAAAATAAATCCATTTACAGATGTGTAGTAAAACATGTGGATTCTGTACAAATTAAGTGTCAAATAAGACCTGATAAGCATGCGAAAGAAGATGGTAATACAATACTGAAAGGCATTTTTGCACACCTCTAACCAAGAATATACATGAATGGAGAAAGCAAGAGCATAGTTAATGCAGTTGAGAAGAATCCTGTATGCAGTTGAGAAGAATCCTGTACGCATACTACAAAATGGCCTGACCTAGAAGCAGAGGTGAAGAACTGGACAACAGCCAACAGAAAAAAAGATTAAGATGTACAGACTTAAATTTTACCTGTTGTTTTCTATGGGTGTGAAACTTGGTCGCTCACACTGAGGGAGGAACGTAGGCTGAGGGTGTTTGAGAATAGAGCGCTGAGGTGGATATTTGGGCCTAAGAGGGACAAGGTAACAGGAGAGTGGAAAAAACTACCTAATGAGGAGCTTAGTGATCTGTAATCCTCACCAAACATTGTTCGGATGATTATATAGCGAAGAATGAGATGGACGGGGCATGTAGTCTGTATGGGGGAGATGAGAAGTGTATACAGGGATTTGGTGGGGAAACCTATGGGAAAGAGACCACTTGGAAGACCCAGGCATATATGGGAGGATAATATTAAGACGGATCTTCAGGAAGTGGGGTGGGGCATGTACAGGATCGATCTGGCTCAGGATAGGGAAAGGTGGCGGGCACTTGTAAATGCGTCAATGAACCTTCGGGTTCCACAAAATGCGGGGATTTTCTTGACTAGCTGAGAACAGGGTAGCTTCTCAAGGACTCTGCTACATGGAGTAAGTAAGTGTATATATTTTGTTTGTAATAAACAAGTTACCTTCTTGTGTACTGCAAGAACTGGTATGCTGACATTGCAATGTGCATACTGTAATCTTCCATGGCTTCCACAAGAGACAGAACAGTGCACCATATAAATTCAAATACGTGTAAATCAAAACTTCACAATATAAAAACTGCCTCTACTATTATTACAAATTTTAGTTCTGTATTTATATTGTAGTTATGTCATGGGGGAGAGGTCAAATATATCAAGTGTGCTGGCGAAAACAAAAAGCTGAGAGACATTAGCAAAATATTCAGCTTTAATCTGTCCAGAGAACATTCTGCACCTATATCTGAGAGAGTATAAAACCCAGAAATATCTACACAAAAAAATTTTCTTGCTTGTTTGATATGTACATTGCCTATGTGACACTAATCAGCCAGCACTACACACATAAGCACTGCTGTCTCAACACCTTTACTATCACAGTCAACTATACATCAAGATCTGGGCCAGTCCAATCCAGTTTTCATCTTCACAATGCATTTTCCTGACATTCATCCTATTAATATCCCATCAACTCACTGTAAATCAATGAAGTGTCTGCTTTAGAAGACAGTAACACCCAATATAAAAATGGTACACTTTTCTAGTTTCCCCACCACAGATCAGTAACACTGCTGTCTCTGTTTCATCATACTGTGTACCCTAATCTGAAAGGTCCATCTGAAATTACCTTGCGAATTGGGTTCTGGCAGGTTTTCCCGTGGCACCAGATGCATGACAGTTGTCTTGCCAAATGGCAAACCAAGAGCTCCCAGTGTTACATTGCTATGTAAAAAGCGACCCTGGTAGATAAGTCGCAAAATCTCTGCCTTTGCTACAGCTTCCTCAGCCCAATCTATAATGAGAACAATGTATGGTACATTAGCTACATCTAATAACATGAGGTATGTTGCATCAGCTCCAAGAGACAACATGACAAATGTTACATTAGCTACAAAAGATAACACGATATGCATCTGCAATTTGTTAGATTATTACATAATTTAACATTAATACTTTTCAACTGACAACCCTCGAATGATGCTTGGGTTTACACTCCAGCTACTGCCCAGGATGGAGGAGTTGTCAATTTAAATTACCCTAAATTGCAACAAACAGGGGCAGGTGCTGAAGTGTCAAAATATGTCTCATTTTCTTATCTGATAGGAAAAGGTAGCCTTATGGTCTTATGGTTGGACACTCTCCCCATACACACACATATATCCATCAAATGTGACAAAACATCACAACTGTATGCCACTTCACCACCATATATCATGATTTTGTGTCAACGATAAAGGGACCACTAATGCAGAATTCTGAAACCTAATATGTATACAAGTGTAATGATCATGTTTCCAGCTGTTTGGATAGAACACATAATGAAATTACAACATTTACATTGTATTGCTGGTACCTGCCTCACCGACAGTAGACTGTTTCTCCATTCCACAGTCCAGCTGGTTAATGTCTAGGAAAATGACTGCAGTTCAATAAAAGAATCATATGAAACAAGTAATACTTACACTAAGTGGGCAACATGCACATGCACATGTTTTCCACATTAAAGCAGGCAGTACTTATAGTTACCATCATGCTGTACATGTGAAGGCAAAGTGCAAGTATTCAGTAGAGTTTCTTGGGTTCCTATAATCCCATACTGTAATTAGATGAAAATATCTTAACTTCTCATCTTTATAGTATACCCCAATGTTTATTTTTTAAATCACATTATTTCCAATTTCAGTGGATAATTAAATAGCCTGACTAATTTCATTACTTTGGTGCTATTTATTTTAATACCTACCCATCTGACAAACAGGCACTTTCACTAATTTTACTATATTTTCAAACAGCTGCTAATGCAGGATCTTGCAACTCTGTTATACTTTCAAAACAATTAAGATATTGTACCATTACAGTATGGTTTCAGTGCTCACAATCTGGACCCTTCATGATCACCCATTTCAATATCACTGCTTCAACCTTCGGTAGGTGGCTGTGACAAACTGTGACAAGACCAGCTTCCCCCACTCCTGCTATTGCGCATATCACTCGCAGCTCAGTCACTCTCTTTCATTATGTGAGGTTCACTGTTTTCATGCATTATGTAATAAGACTTTCCTTAACTGCTTCATACAAAGGATGTCTCAAAAAATTTACACATGTTTTCAAAGTGAAACCAAACTGTACTGTACTTTAAGTAGTGTGGCTTATGCTGAAAATTTGTGCTAAATGCATGAACACCAGCCCTACCTTACAGAGTTGCAAGTATGTAAAGCAAAATGGTGGTGGATCACTGGACATTCAAGCAGCACAAGACAGTTTTGAAGTGGCACTGGAAACTTGGAAATGTGTGCGAAATTCATAATGAGTGACAGCATGAACTGGCAGCAGAGCCTCCAAGACGAGAACCAACTGGACACATTCGTGACATACCAGGTCAAAGATACGGTGTCCCCCATGCTCACCTGACTTAATATTCTGCTTCCTCACCTCATGAACACCTCCACTCTGTAGTGGATAAGATACCTGATGGGTCACAACTGGCATAATGCACACTACAGTGTTTATATTTGCTGTAGTAGTATGAAGAGTTTGATATTATAAAAAGCTTATATATTTCTATTGCCATTCAACTTACAATGAATTTTATGATAGAATTAAAATGTGGACAGACTGTATTAGAAATGAAAAATAATTTGGCAACTTATTCTATATGTTCACGTAACACTTACTATAGACTTAACCTTTTGGCGCTGGAATTATTTTTTTTAATTTTAGCACACACTGTATATAAAATGTGAATAATACAGGAACCAAATATGTTAGATTTATGAAACAAACTGCATTTTGAAGAAGAAAAAACGGAGAGTATATACCATGTTTAAAATTTTCAGTACCTATATTTGTTGAATAAATATATAAAATGCAACATTTAGAGGTTAGCGGTGCGGTACGACCACTATAGTCGACGTTAGGCG
>Ga0123355_10017171_pt1 | contig 11429 bp, 3 predicted proteins | sample TergutEmb28metaG_3_FD_89872 | JGI IMG/M metagenome (GOLD analysis project Ga0123355, IMG submission 89872) | Embiratermes neotenicus P1 segment gut microbial communities from Petit-Saut dam, French Guiana - Emb289 P1 | ecosystem: Host-associated > Arthropoda: Insects > Digestive system > Gut ...
TAAATCTGTTGCGCTGGCGTTAAGTGCCCAGCCCATAAAGTCCCAGCCGGTGGCTGCGCCGTGTTCCAAATTAAGTGCAACGCCCACCACACGTGTGCCGGTGGCTGTTTGTACTGGTGTGGCGTTTAGTGTAATGGTTGATGGGAAATTTTGTACCGTTAACATCCGGCTGTCGCCGATGACGCCATTGCGTCCCCATACGGCGGTAACGGTCGTGTCTGTTGTTGGCATGTTGGCTGTCGCCAGTATAGCGGTTAATGGGCCTGCGACCGCTGTAGCGGCTGCCCATGTCATGCCGGCGGCATCTGCTAAATCGGTTGCGGATGCATTGAGTGCCCAGCCCATGAAATCCCAGTTGGTGGCGGCGCCGCTTTCCAAGTTAAGTGCGGTACCCACCACACGTGCACCACTGGCGGTTTGTACCGGTGTGGCATCTAACGTGATTGTGGATGGGAAGTTGGCTACCGTCAGCATCCGAGCATCGCCGATGACGCCATTGCGTCCCCATACGGCAGTAACGGTGGTATCTGTCGCTGGCATGTTGGCTGTCGCCAGTATGGCTGTCAGTGGGCCTGCGCCTGCGGTGGCTGCTGCCCATGTCATGCCGGTGGCGTCTGCCAGATCGGTTGCGCTGGCATTAAGTGCCCAGCCCATGAAATCCCAACCGGTGGCGGCGCCGCTTTCCAGATTAAGTGCAGTACCCACGACACGTGCACCGTTTGGTGTTTGCACAGGGGTTGCGTCCAGTGTGATTGTTGTTGGGAAATTGGCTACGGTCAGCAACCGACTATCGCCGATGATGCCGTTGCGTCCCCATACGGCGGTGACGGTGGTATCTGTGGCTGGCATGTTGGCTGTGGCCAGTATGGCTGTTAATGGGCCTGCGCCTGCGGTGGCGGCTGCCCATGTCATGCCTGCTGCATCTGCCAAATCGGTTGCCGATGCGTTGAGTGCCCAACCCATGAAATCCCAGCCGGTGGCTGCGCCATGTTCCAAGTTAAGTGCTGTACCTACGATGCGTGCGCCGTTTGGTGTTTGCACTGGTGTGGCATCCAACGTAATGGTGGATGGGAAGTTAGCTACGGTCAGCATGCGGCTGTCGCCGATGATGCCGTTGCGTCCCCATACGGCGGTGACGGTGGTATCTGTCGCTGGCATGTTGGCTGTAGCCAGTATGGCTGTCAATGGGCCTGCGACCGCTGTGGCGGCTGCCCATGTCATGCCTGCTGCATCTGCCAGATCAGTTGCGGATGCGTTGAGTGCCCAGCCCATGAAATCCCAGCCGGTGGCTGCGCCGTGTGCCAAGTTAAGTGCGGTACCGACGATACGTGCACCGTTTGGTGTTTGTACCGGTGTGGCGTCCAGAGTAATTGTGGATGGAAAGTTGGCTACGGTCAGCAAGCGGCTGTCGCCGATGATGCCGTTGCGTCCCCATACGGCGGTAACGGTGGTGTTGGCAAATGGCATATTGGCTGTGGCGGCAATGGCTGTCAGTGGGCCTGCAACCGCTGTGGCTGCTGCCCATGTCATGCCTGCTGCATCTGCCAGATCGGTTGCGCTGGCGTTAAGTGCCCAGCCCATGAAATCCCAGCCGGTGGCTGCGCCGCTTTCGAGGTTAAGTGCGACGCCTGGGCCACGTATGCCGCTTGGGGTTTGCACTGGTGTAGCGTTTAATGTGATCGTTGACGGGGAGTTTTCCACTGTCAGTGTATAACCGCCGACCACGCCATTGGCACCCCATACGGCAGTGACTGCCAGAGACCCTGTTGGCATGTTGGCTGTTGGTAATATCGCTGTCAATGGGCCTGCCACTGCGGTGGCGGCTGCCCATGTCATACCGACTGCATCTGCTAAATCTGTCGGTGTTGCGTTTTGTGCCCAGCCCATAAAGTCCCAGCCGGTGGCTGCGCCGTGTTCCAAGTTAAGCGGTGTATTGGCACCACGTGTGCCGCTTGGTGTTTGTACCGGTGTGGCATTGAGTGTCACAGCCGGGAAGTTGTCTACGGTCAGTGCCTGACCTTCTATCACACCGTTTGACCCCCATACGGCGGTAACGGTGGTATCGGCAAATGGCATGTTGGCTGTGCCGGCGACGGCTGTCAATGGGCCAGCCACTGCGGTGGCCGCTGTCCATGTCATGCCGCTGGCGTTAGTTAAATCGGTTGCACTGGCGTTGAGTGCCCAGCCAAGGAAATCCCGGACGGTAACTTCGCCGCTTTCCAAATTAAGGGCGGTACCCGGGCCACGTATGCCGCTGGCGGTTTGCACCGGTGTGGCAAGCAAGGTGACTGTCGGGAAGTTATTGACTGTCAGCATATAGCCGCCGACCACGCCGCCTGCACCCCATACTGCGGTGACAGTGGTGTCGGTAGATGGCATGTTGGCTGTGGCCAATATGGCTGTCAGTGGGCCTGCGACCGCTGTGGCGGCTGCCCATGTCATGCCTGCTGCATCTGCCAGATCAGTTGCGGATGCGTTTAATGCCCAGCCCATGAAGTCCCAGCCGGTGGCTGCGCCGTGTTCCAAGTTAAGTGCTGTACCTACGATACGTGCGCCGTTTGGTGTTTGTACCGGTGTAGCATCTAATGTGATTGTTGAAGGGAAGTTTGCTACGGTCAGCAAGCGGGCGTCGCCGATGATGCCGTTACGTCCCCATACTGCGGTGACGGTCGTATCTGTTGTTGGCATGTTAGCTGTGGCCAGTATGGCGGTCAGTGGGCCTGCGACCGCTGTGGCTGCTGCCCATGTCATGCCGGTGGCGTCTGCCAGATCGGTTGTGCTGGCGTTGAGTGCCCAGCCCATGAAATCCCAGCCCGTAGCTGCGCCGTGTTCTAAATTAAGTGCAGTACCTACGATGCGTGCACCGTTTGGTGTTTGCACAGGGGTTGCGTCCAATGTGATTGTTGAAGGGAAGTTGGCTACGGTCAGCAACCGTGCGTCGCCGATGATGCCATTACGCCCCCATACTGCGGTGACGGTGGTGTCTGTTGTTGGCATGTTGGCTGTGGCGGCTATCGCTGTCAGTGGGCCTGCGCCTGCTGTGGCTGCTGCCCATGTCATGCCTGCTGCATCTGCCAGATCGGTTGCGCTGGCGTTAAGTGCCCAGCCCATAAAATCCCAGCCGGTGGCTGCGCCGTGTTCCAAGTTAAGTGCTGTACCTACGATACGTGCGCCGTTTGGTGTTTGCACTGGTGTGGCATCTAGTGTAATTGTTGAAGGGAAGTTAGCTACGGTCAGCAAGCGACTGTCGCCGATGATGCCGTTACGTCCCCATACGGCGGTGACGGTTGTGTCTGTTGTTGGCATGTTGGCTGTGGCGGCAATGGCTGTCAGTGGGCCAGCACCTGCTGTGGCTGCTGCCCATGTCATGCCGGCTGCATCTGCTAGATCAGTTGCGGATGCGTTGAGTGCCCAGCCCATGAAATCCCAGCCCGTAGCTGCGCCATGTTCTAAATTAAGTGCTGTACCTACGATGCGTGCACCGTTTGGTGTTTGCACTGGGGTTGCGTCCAATGTGATTGTGGATGGGAAATTGGCTACGGTCAGCAAGCGAGCGTCGCCGATGATACCGTTACGTCCCCACACTGCGGTGACGGTCGTGTCTGTTGTTGGCATGTTAGCTGTGGCCAGTATGGCTGTCAGTGGGCCTGCGACCGCTGTGGCTGCTGCCCATGTCATGCCGGTGGCGTCTGCCAGATCGGTTGCGCTGGCGTTGAGTGCCCAGCCCATGAAATCCCAGCCAGTGGCTGCGCCGTGTTCCAAGTTAAGTGCTACGCCTACGACACGTGCGCCGTTTGCGGTTTGCACTGGTGTTGCATCTAGTGTAATTGTGGATGGGAAGTTTGCTACGGTCAGCATCCGGCTATCGCCGATGATGCCGTTGCGTCCCCATACGGCGGTGACGGTAGTATCTGTGGTTGGCATGTTACCTGTAGCGGCTATGGCTGTCAGTGGGCCTGCGCCTGCGGTGGCTGCTGCCCATGTCATGCCTGCTGCGTCTGCCAGGTCGGTTGCGCTGGCATTGAGTGCCCAGCCCATGAAATCCCAGCCGGTGGCTGCGCCTTGCTCCAAGTTAAGTGCAGTACCTACAATGCGTGCGCCGTTTGGCGTTTGCACTGGTGTCGCATCTAATGTAATTGTTGAAGGGAAATTTTCTACTGTCAGCAAGCGGCTGTCGCCGATGATACCGTTACGCCCCCATACTGCGGTGACGGTGGTGTCTGTTGTTGGCATGTTGGCTGATGCGGCTATCGCAGTCAGTGGGCCTGCGCCTGCGGTGGCTGCTGCCCATGTCATGCCAACGGCGTCTGTTAAATCCGTTGCGCTGGCGTTGAGTGCCCAGCCCATAAAGTTCCAGCCGGTGGCTGCGCCTTGTTCCAAGTTAAGTGCAGTACCTACGATACGTGCACCGTTTGGTGTTTGTACGGGGGTGGCATCTAAGGTAATTGTAGTAGGGAAGTTTGCTACGGTCAGCAGTCGGCTATCGCCGATAACACCATTGCGCCCCCATACGGCGGTAACGGTGGTGGCCTGGGCTGGCATGTTGGCTGTGGCGGCGATGGCGGTTAGTGGACCGGCCACCGCTGTAGCGGCTGCCCATGTCATACCGGCTGCATCTGCTAAATCTGTGGCTGAGGCGTTAAGTGCCCAGCCTATAAAATCCCAGTTGGTGACTGAGCCATGTTCCAGGTTAAGTGCAACGCCCGGGCCACGTATGGCACTTGGGGTTTGCACTGGTGTGGCGTTGAGTGTAACGGTGGTGGGGAAATTTTCTACTGTCAGCTGATATCCGCCGATAACCCCGTTTGCACCCCATACGGCGGTGACGGTCAGGGCGGATGCCGGCATGTTTGCAGTTGGTAATATGGCTGTCAGTGGGCCTGCCACTGCGGTGGCTGCTGCCCATGTCATGCCAACGGCGTTATTTAAATCGGTTGTGCTGGCATTTTGTGCCCAGCCCATAAAAGTCCAGCCGGTGGCTTCGCCGCTGACCAGGTTAAGGGCGGTGTTGGCACCACGGGTGCCGCTTACGGTTTGTACGGGTGTGGCGTTTAAGGTGACTGTTGGAAAGTTATTGACCGTCAATGCCTGCCCGGAGGTACCGATAATGCCGTCAAAGCCCCATACGGCAGTTACAGCTAAGGTTGCGGCGGGTATGGAGTGCGGCATGTTGGCGTTGGCAGCGATGGCTGTCAGGGGGCCTGCGACCGCTGTGGCGGCTGCCCATGTCATGCCATTGGCATCCGCTAAATCTGTAGCAGATGCGTTTTGTGCCCAGCCTATAAATTGCCAGCTTGTGGCTTCGCCGCTGACAAGGTTAAGCGGCTGGTTTACTTCAAAATTGCCGCCTGTGGTTTGTGCTGGTGTGGCGTTTAAAACGACGGTTGTAGGGTGGTTGGCAACGGTAAGGGGGCGTGTAGCCGGTACACCAACAGTACCCGCATTAGCGTCGCCCCATACGGCAATCCTTGTGACATCATTGCCCGGCATCATTTCTGGGGTAGCCTGCGTTGCACCGGTACCCGCCGGTAAAAATGTCACGGCCGATGTTGGCCCGCCAACGGTTAAACCCGGTGCGCTGGCACTACTTACCCAGCCTAAAAAGTCAAAATTGGTAACTGTACCCGGATTCCATGTTAAATCCTCAGTTTGAAAGGTTGGTCTGTTTGTGGCGGTAGGGGCTTGACCTGTGGGGGTAACGCTTGTGGGAAAGTTGCCTACGGTTAAGCTGTGTATAGGCGGTACCCAAAGATATAATTCCCCAGTTGCTGTCGTGCGTGTATCTGCCTGATTAAACCAATTAGGCAGGCCATGAGGCAAAGCGGCATCAAAGATAGCTTGATTGGCCGCATTAAGGTCTGCTAGCGGTGTGTTAAATTGTGTTAAGCCTGTAATATGCACTAAAGCCAAATTGATATTGCCACGGGTAGGGCCGCTTGTAGGCGGCAAAAAGCTGGCAGGCAACGCACCAACTATGCCAACACCCTGCGCAGGATTGCCAGCAGGGCCACGTGTAGTGTGGATGGAGCCACCTGCGAATACAGTGTTATTATCATTGTCCAACGTTCTACGTGTAATACCAGGCGCATTTTGTGCAGCATTAACACCGGTACCACCAATAGCACGTACCACACCGCCTGTTATTGTAATCCTACTGCCGCCTATTGCGGTTGTTGTATTGCCGCTATCAAAACCGGAGCTACCCAGACCAATACCGGGGCTAGCGACTCCAGCACCGGGACGATTAACGCCTGTGGCTGTAACTGTAGCATTTCCAGATATTGTTATGCCTTGCACATTGGCACTACAACCAATAAGCCCGTTATTGGTATTAACACCACCACCACCACCACCAATGCCTGCACCCGAACCGCCAACCACAGTACCAACGACTGCACCAGCACCACCTGTAGCTGTAACTGTAGCATTACCGGTTATCGTTATACTATTGACACCCCCGCCATCAGGCGACTGTAAAGCGCTCGATATAGTACCTCCACCACCGCCAATACCAGCACCACCGCCGCCAACGCCAGATAAAGTTGGGTCGGTGGAAACCCCTCCATTGCCACCGGTAGCTATAATGGTAACATTGTCAGTAATCGTGATGGTACCACCAAACATAGTTCCACCACCCGCATTACCACCGCCGCCAATACCAGGGGCACCGCCAGCAACTTGAAAGTGTGTGCTATGCACGCCGCCATTACCACCGGTAGCGTGAAGTGTACCAGATCCAGATATGGTTAGCGCACTGCCACCCGCAGTGTGTCCAACAGTAATACCCGCACCAGCAGTAGCATTTGAACCATGCGCACCTGTTAAGCTGTTAGTAGTACCGCCATTTACAATAATATGTGTATTGCTAACCCCAGCGGCTATTGTTATTGCACCTCTCACAACGCCCAAGCCAGTAGCAGACGGCCAGCCAATGTTATTTATATGAACATTATTCAAGCGCAGGGTTACATTTTCCCCGGCAACCTGTACTCTGCGGTGTTCAAGGGCTGTACCAGTTAATGTTATATCCGCATTATCTCCATATATCCTTATTACGTGTGCCGATAAAACACCAAGAATAGTTGGGCTAAACTGCCATACGCCCGGCACGGAGGCATTGACAAGATCAGTATTAGATAAAGACAAATCTATAGTCCCGTCTAACCCAGCCGGCACAATCCCCGCAAACTGCGCAAAAACTATCGTACCCTCAGTTACGACACTATGTTCATCAAAAGTATCCCCACTCCCATCAGCCTCAGTATTCCAGCCAACAAAAGCATACTCCATTTCACTTTCTTCATTAAAATACAAAGGATCAGCAGGCATGTCTATACCAACCGTCTCCCCATATGCTATAATAACACTAACAGAAGCCACCGCATCATCCCGATTACCCCGGCTTCCAAACCTCCTTGCAAAGGCCCTGCCCCTCCGTACCGGTTCTCCTACATTTTCCGGTAAAACGGGGTTATAGTCATACTGGGACATTTCAAAACGCTCGTAGCTGCCCGGCTCGTGTGTGTTTTGTATGTCCCATTCTATTAGTAAATCGTTATATGCATCTTCATCCAAAATCTCTACATCACTATCCACTTCACTAACCGGAATTAACCCGCCATTTAAATCAAATGTTACCAGATGTAAAACTTCTGTCTCTTCTACTACATACTCATCGTCTTCCGCTAACTCATCTTCTTCTCCGTATTCGTAATCATCCTCATCGTATTCGTCTTCTTCGTACTCATCGTAGTAATCATCTTCGTACTCGTCATCCTCGTCAGCAGTATTGTTGTCGTTTGTGTCGTTACCGCCATGGTTGTGGTTGTAATCGTCGTCATTGGCTTCGCCCTCATCGGTATCTGCTTCGGGATCGGTTGCTGCTTCGTCTGCCTCGTCCTCGTCGGAGGCACCCTCTGGCTCGTCTTCAGTACTGTCCTCTGTACTATCCGTATCGACATTGTCGCCCTCGGTAGTATCCGTAGGGGTAGGGTCTGTATCCGGGGTACTGCTGCCCGTGTCCGCCTCCTGAGATACGGCTGCCGGCTCGCTTACTTGCTCGGCTACCTCGGCCAATACCTGTGTTGGTACTGCGCCAAGTATCATAATCATTGATAATGTAAAGCCGATTAATCTTTTTAGTCCTCGCTTAGTTGTATAATTCACTCGCTTGCACTCCCTTTCGGTTTTGTTTATGTTTTGTTGTTGCGTGGATAAGTATACGGTTTTGTTGCGTTGTTGGTAAAATGTAATTAATGTAAATTGATGGTTGTGTTGGTAATGCTGGTTGTTTGGTGTGGAGGATTGCGTTTTGGTTTGTAGAAATTGGTAGGGTGGGTGCTAATGTCATTAAGCTAGGCAAAACGCCTGCCAACCACCCCACCCTGCGGGCACCCCTCCAAGGAGGGGAATTTGGGGAGCCAATTAGCCAATTCCCCTCCTTGGAGGGGTGGCAACACGCAGTGTTGACGGGGTGGTCGCCTTTAGTCTTTTGATCAAAAGCGGTTTGTCAAAACATTTAGATTGGCATATGCTATCGTATATGCTATCATTACTCCATAAGGAGGTGCCCATGACCATTACCCTTAGTAAGCAAGCCATTAAGTACTTGGATAAGTGTGATAACAAAACATATCGTAGATTGCAGTCGGCTATCGACAATTTGAAAACCTTTGATGGCGATATTGTTAAACTGCAAGGCCGTAAGGACGAATATCGGCTAAAGAAACCGCCGTATAGAATCATATTTATCCATGTATTGGGTAGTAATAGCATATACATCAAAAACATTTATCCCAGAGGGGACGCCTACAAGAAAGGATGAGTAATATGAAAACCTCAACCCAAGAAAACTTGCAAACGAAAATCCTAAATATCCCCGAAGTTGCCCCAGATGAAGTTGATTTGCAAATGATAGATGACTTCGCTGACGAAGATGCAAATCAATCCGTTAACTGGGAAGACTATAAAGCCGAGCGTGAAGAACGTAAATACAATGGCAACATATCCTTGCGCATACCTAAAGATTTACACCGTGACTTGGTATGGATGGCAAAAGATCAAGGCGTAAGTCTTAACCAATACTGTCTTTATAAACTGGCACAGTAAGTCAGTTGGTTTGGTCAAAAGCGGTTTTGGTCTTTTGGTGAGACCTTTTTGCTGCAACGGATTGCAATGTTGATAACTTTTAAGTATAATAATTGTAGAGAGGGGGTATCCTGTCTTGTATCAAATTGTTTATTACAAAGATAAAAATGGCAATTGCCCCATAGCTGAATATCTGCATCAGTTAGCCTCAAAAGGTGATAAAGATAGCAGAATAAAGCTAAATAAAATTTATGAATATGTTAAATATTTGAGTGAAACGGGGCAGCATGGGCGTGAGCCATATGTAAAACATTTAGGTGATGGCCTATGGGAACTGCGGCCGCTCCGTGACAGAATATTGTTTGCAGCATGGGACGGAAAAAGGTTTATACTCCTTCACCATTTTGTAAAGAAAACCCGTAAAACCCCGTCAAACGAAATAGCTCAGGCAAAACGTAATTTAAATGATATAAAGAAAAGAGGATTGAGTGATGAATAGCGATATCGAATATACGCAAGCCCTAAAGCAAGCACAAACTCATTTGACTGATGCCCAACAACGTGGAAACGACGCTGTTGGCGGTGATGTCATTGATTTGCTTAATCAACTGCTATCACCAGAAGAAATCGCCGCCAGTAATCTAAGAGTAGCCATAATGCTGGAGCTCACAAAGGCACGTAATGAAAAAAATATCTCTCAACGAGAGCTGGAAGCCCTAAGCGGCGTAAGACAGCCAATCATATCTCGTATGGAAGCTGGAACAACCAGCCCACAGCTTGACACAGTCTTAAAGGTATTGGGTGCATTGGGCAAAACCTTATATGTAGGTGATATAGACGCTCACCTGCATGCCATGTAATACAGCCTAAAAATAATACCATCCATAAACACAACCATACACGCCACACCCCGCTTTGAAGGAAGGCAAATCGCCTGCTTAAAGGAGAAGGGCGCGGGGGGAAAATCGACTAACCCCCCGCTCCCGATGAGTAAAAAAGGTGGTTGGCCACCCTTCAAAACGGGGCGCAGCTTACGGGCTGTGTTTTTTTATTGGGCAAAAAACTGCATCCAACTGGTCGAAAATATCGACCAGTTGGTTACTGTCAGTAACCAAGTGCTATGTTCAAGCTTGTCACGGTCGGGGATGGAACCCCGACCCTACGTCGGTGCATTTGTAGGGTGCGGCTTCCATGCCGCACCGAGGGTTTGTGATAGCCTTATGCAGGGGCGCCCATTGGCCGTCCGTAAAAATCCGAAAGATATCGGTTAACAGGACATGCCTCACGTACTTAAAGGAGAAATTTTAATGAACGAGGTCAAAATTGCTGAACGGCCAATGGCCGCCCCTGCATATAGGCTATAGGCCATACGAACGGTCGGGGATGGAACCCCGACCCTACCCTGCATCGGTTCGTGCATTTGTAGGGTGCGGCTTCCATGCCGCACCGCAAATTTGTAACAGCCATCCCTATCTTAACCTTACGGTATCGCCGGTACAAACCGGCCCGCTGCCGGCTGCCCCACTATCAAATGGGATACATCCGTTGTCCAGCCTAAAAATGTCCAGCCATCCGCTGTGCCCGGATGCCAATCCAACATCGTGTCATAATACGTATCCGGGTTGGTTATCGGCGTCTGGCCAACGGGGTTAACCCCTGCGGGGAAGTTGGTTACGGTCAGGTTAAATGTGTTGGGTATCCCAAAATATCCGGCGTCGTTGCCCCATACCGCAAAAAGGGTTAATGCACCCGGCGGCATCGTCTCCGGGTTTACGGATACAAAGTTGCCGGCTGCCGGCTGCCCCACTACCAGGTTAGACACGTCCTCTGTCCAGCCTAAAAATGTCCAGCCGCTTTCCATGGTATGGGATGTGCTTGTGCTGTATGCAGGGGATGGTTGTATCACTTCCGCTGCGTCCAGCACTACATCATCATCCGGTATGCCAAAATAACCTGCTTCGTTACCCCATACGGCAACCACTGCTTCTGCATGGGCCGGCATCGTTTCCGGCAATGCGGTTGGCACAATGTCCGCCAGGATGGGCGGTATGTATGGGGCGGCTTCCGGCTGCATGGGTTCTGCCAAAGGGGTGGTGGTCAAAAACGGAATATACCGCTCGGCAGACATCAGCTCGGTATTAGATACAAATGCCGCAGTAATGGCCCCCATTAGCAGCACAGCTGCCGCAATATGGGCAGCGGGGCCCACCCTTCTTGATCTTTTTAACGTTTTCATCACTTGACAAAATCCTGCATGCGTTGCCTGCACGGTGCCAAACTGTGCTGCAAAGGCCAAGCCTTCGGCCTCCATTACCGACCTTAGCGATACTAACCCGACGCCA
>Ga0123355_10017172_pt1 | contig 11427 bp, 5 predicted proteins | sample TergutEmb28metaG_3_FD_89872 | JGI IMG/M metagenome (GOLD analysis project Ga0123355, IMG submission 89872) | Embiratermes neotenicus P1 segment gut microbial communities from Petit-Saut dam, French Guiana - Emb289 P1 | ecosystem: Host-associated > Arthropoda: Insects > Digestive system > Gut ...
ATAAAATACTAGGCAAGTTACAATAAAATACTATAATTTATACAGAATTATAAAATTCATCAAGTGAATAAAAGGTGTGTTTAAGTAAAAATTTTTTAATTAGTAATTCGAATTTTATTGGATATGAAAGGAGAAACTGAAAGTGAAATAATAGCAGCACAAGGTCAGGCTTTACAAACCAAATATTATGCAACAAAAATATTACAAACAGAAAGAGATAGCAAATGCAGACTCTGTAGACAATTTGATGAGACAATGGAACACATCATATCAGCATGCCCAGTACTGGCAAAAGAACAGTACATAAAGAGACATGATAGAGTGTGTGCTGAACTGTACTTTCACATATGCAAGGAAATTAGTAGACAACAAACACTGGTATGACCTGTACCAAAATCAGTTGAAACAAGCCATGAAAGTAAAGTTACCATATTGTGAAACCAAAATGTGCAAACCAACAGAACTATCCCTAGCAATAAAACAGACATCATAATCCATAATAATAAAAAAGGAACATGCATGTTAATAGATGTTGCAATTCCTGGACATAGAAATGTGATAGAGAAAGAAGCTGAGAAGATTTTAAAATATAAGTACCTCATAATAGAAATTCAGTGCATGTGGAATGTGAAAGCAAAATTGATACTGGTAATAATAGGGGCAACTGGAATCATTTCAGAATCACTTAGACAGTACCTGAGCAACTTACCAGGAAAGCATGAAATTAAGGAACTACAAAAAACAGCCGTACTAGGCACTGCACACAAACTGTGGGAAGTGCTGATGTAAAGGTGCAAAACATATCTCAGAGGCAAAATAACAATTACATGTGGCACAAACTGTAAATGTACAACAGCTGCAACACTATATACCTTAGATACATGGTTTGTTTCAGGTATATAATTGTAAATACCCTGCATAAAAGTGTTAAAGAGGATGATGATGATAGTAATGCCGTTTTTTGTCATCATCATCCTCATTGTTGCCACTGTAAAAATTGTTGTTTTCTCAGTGTTAAAGGGACTTCACAGAATTGTTGAGTGTGTATTTTGAGCTCTTTAAAAAACACCATTGCTTATAGGCCAGATCTGTGTTATGACATTGCATGTATGCAGTAGAACAGAATTCTGCATAACTGTAACATTTGTCTTCAGTCTATTACGATATTAGTTGCTGTCACCATAGCTATCATCAGTGTCATAGTCTTCATCATATGCACTTCTGTATCTAAACTTTTGTCAAAACAAAAATGAAACACCTTCTTGAACACCTGTAGGAGTAGAAGCTACTGACCTTCTCACCTGTGGCATTCAGGTTTTTGTACCATATGCAGGCTCAACCTGCTCGCATTTGCTATTCATTAATTGTGTTGAGAGAGAGGAAGTGTGAATTGTACATGTGGAAATGGAGGTGGTGTAAGGAGTTGAAGTGAACCACAGCAAACTGCCTCCATCTAGGTTCATGCTTTCCCTTACCAGAGTGCAGTAGAGTAGGCCTATGTTGTTCTGTGGATCTTTCAAGCACAGCATATTAATGGTGTTTTATTACTAATCATGACCAAAGCCAAATTAAGACATACTGAATACACTGCACATACGAAGGTAAAGACATGTTTGTACTTTCTGAAATACAAAATATAAAGAAACATTCTTCATACGTCTCTGGACTGTGTGTTGGCAGGCACTCAGGGTCGACTATGCAACAGGACGTCACAAGGAATGGATGGCTGTAACCTGATGTGCTGTGGTCGAGGTTATAACACACAAAAGACAACAGTTCGAGAAAGATGTGATTGCAAGTTTCATTGGTGCTGTTATGTTGACTGCAAGATTTGTGTCAGGACAGTGGATGTCCACACCTGCAAATGAAGTGGGGTTTGGCCAAAGGACACCCCCAGACTCTACTGCGACATAAACATGAGGGTGTGCACGCAGCACTCACCATTTACACCTTGCAGAAGGAAGAGAATTTGGTGAATGAAATATCATAATTAATAGACATGAAGTAAGTGCAACAACAAATGTTTTGCGAGGTAAGTAAGGCAGCAAAGTAGGTTAACAATCTATCAGAAAGTAACATAAATCACAATGAATTGTCCACAAAAGAAGTGAGATTTACACGTGTGAGATGTGAAAACAGCTAATTGAGTTTTCAGTCTATGTTACTGGTGCAAAATGTTTGCCATGAAAAATAACATTCCCTACATGGTGGGGTGAGAAAATATCTGAACAAGCTGTTACAGTATTCTTAGATATGAAATTGAAATAGACACCACAAATTGAGTTCATGCCTTCAAGCATGACAAACAAATACCTTACTGGGTTGTCAGGAATGTATGCATACACAGGATGTATGTAAAAGAAATGACTATTGCATTTTAGGTGATGCTGAAAGGTAGCTGACTGAGGTGCCAGATATTAAAACAAGAAATAAATTTTTTGTTTATGAGTGGGGCAGAAAATTCTCTGAATAGATCGTGAGACTCTAAAACCTGTTTGTTGTAGATGTAAATATTTGCATTTTAAAGGGGGAAGTGCCTCATTGATTTGTTGGTATTCTGTTTGTCTGTTAGCAAGGCTTATGTCTGTTGCAATTTTTGTGACATCCATCAGAATTAGATAGAATCATTGTTCCTCAAACTCACCAAAGTATCAGTGAAGCATCTCTTCACAACTTTGGTAAAATGGGTCACTTGCATTGCTATATAAATGCTAGAGATATGCTGCAGCAGATAACTTATTTATACCTGTAAGTAAGGAATGAACTGAGCTAATTGGTTCTTCATATAACATGTGCTGTGCTGGCAGAATTCCTATATCAGCTTCTCAGAGACATTACACTTGCATGTAGCAATGCACTCAGCAAGAGAGGAAATAACAACGTGAAAAGTGATGAAATTTAAAACTAAAACCCCAATTACAAATAGCACATAAATCAAAACTGCAAGTTTTGTAAGTAGAAGACAATTAAATCATGCATTTAGGTGTTCATATACCCCTCGCCTTTTATTACTGTTCAGACATGTTGTAACTGCAAGGACTGGGTTCAAGTTTATTTTGGAAGAACTAAGAACATGTAACTTCATTAAATGGACAAATTACATAAATAAATTTAATGAATTTATATTTTATGGAGGATGATTAGAATAACCAAGGCATATGCTGTGCATAATGTTTTATAGAGAGCGGGTAGTTAACTAGCAGCCAATGACCAAACAGGAAATGGGTGAGAGAAGCCATTAGCTAGCTTTCATGAAAACAGAACTTTTGGAAACTGTGAAAATGATGTAATATGAGAACTTGACAGGTCGGGCAGCCATAACTCTTGGTGTAGGAGTGTGGGAGCTGCAGTTGTTCTGTTTGGAGAGACCTACGAAGGGTTGTTAAATTAAGCTTTTAGCCAATAGGTACATTCAGATTTTGTTTAAAATTTGAATGTGTATGGAAACCGATGGATGTTGGCTCTCTCATTTGGTCCATCAGCAGAGAGGATGTGACAACTGCGTCTCCCAATGGAAATATTAAATAGCAGTACTCAAAATTAGAACTTGTATGTTTGTGTGTCACAATTGGACTTCAGTGAAGTGTAGTGTTGAAAGAATTACTTGTATGTGAATTGTTACTTTCTTATCAGAATTTGACACCATCATAAAGAAAATGTTATATTTGTCAGTTTAACATAGTTATACGTGGAGGCAGCTGGTTAAGTGATAAGGGTGTATCAGTGCTGTGAGACAGTCTGTTACAGCATGGATTTACAATTTGTCACCAAGTGTAGTAAATGACAATTATTTATTCATTTAAATAGGTTTAAACTTCATTCTTTTGAGTGTTTATTCAAAAATCAAAGGACTGGGGACACATGCCTCTAGATACATGATTTGTAGATTCCCTAGACTGCAGATCTTGAGTCTACCGACTGTAGCTAGTGACCTGTCCCAAGTATCTGCATGTTCATATCATTACATGAGGTAGGGTAGGTGAAAGAGATGTAATTGATCTACTTAAAAAAAAAAAACAATGACAAGAAGTATGTCAGTTATAATGTCTGTTTCCCTCTGGAGCATCATCAGTGAATACACTTATAGAAGCTTCAGTGGCATTAATAAAGTTTGCAATAATCCCTTGACCACTGATTTATGTTCTGTAGTTACCATTTTCTAAGGTATTATTTACATATGTATTCTGTTTGAATTTTTTCTAGTACTTCTCTTGATCTGTACTCACAGTCAGACTTCAAGTGTTCTTCATACTGAGAAAATTTGGTTCACTTAAAATAATGTTACAGAATGCTGATTTTTGCAGTAGTTACGTTGCTGCATGGGGACCGCGGTAGCATAGTGGTTAAGGTGCTGTGCTACAGATCAGAAGGTCGCAGGTTCAATTCCAGATGGTGCCATTGGAATTTTTCATTGACATAATCCTTCTGATCGCACTATGGTCCTGGGGTCCACTCAGCCTCTAACAGAAATGAGTACCAGGAGTGTTTCCTGGGGGGTGAAAATGGCCGGTGCATAAGGCTGACAACCTTACCACCATTCTGGGCCATTGTCACATAATTTGGGAACCTTAACTTCCTGGAACCCTCTGGGCACCTCGGGCCTATAATGGGACTGATTTTACAAAGCTGCATAACATGACAATGATATACCTGTAATGGTCAGGTTATACAGCTTGGGTAATATGTCAGATAATATACTTTAGACTGTTGTAGATAAATATCAAGAAACTAGTACACATGAACATGTAGTAGTAGTAGTAGAAGAAGAAACAAAATCAAAATAAAAGAAAATCTTTAAATAGTAAATATTTGAGGTAATTTTGACTTAAGACATATTGTAAACTTCATCAGTTCTACTGGAACTTGTACAACTTATGCCATGATGATCGTCCAGGGGGCCAACACATGCCTGAAGAGTCATAAAAATCAATAATTTTTTGTTTTTTATTTACAAAGGTTGATCATAGACTAATTTTATGAAACAGAATGTCTTCAGCTGCACAGATCAGGGCTGGAAAATGGAAATTCTGCATTTTCAAAAATTTTGAGCAATACAGTATATGGATATAAGTGATTGGTTATCTGTATCATGTGTTATACAGCACTAGGCTTTGAAGATTACAACACACAACCTGGATATTATTGAAGTAGTACTACAGCAGTGGCAAATAGAAATTAATTTGAATGAAGATTTCACTTTTTAATCTGTATGGAAGTTCTCTTTACACCCTGACTCTAACACAATTTATAACCTGGCTTCCAGACATACGCATTTTATGTTCCCATCGTTCTTGTTTCATATCTCCAGGGTTCTTAACAGGTTGGACTGTTATTTGTGTTTCACATGTCATTACATAATGCCAGGGCAGGTGACAGTTAATACATTTTGAAATAATGAGTGCTTGAATTGAGCAGTTTTAAGAACTTCAATTAGAAGAAAAAGTCCTTAATGAAATTCTTGCATATTTTAATTATTGATTTTCCTGTTCATAAATATGGGCATGATGTACTCAGATTCTTGGGAGAAGATGGCCTCCAGTTGATTACACAACTGATCAACAGCATACATGAAACTACAGAGTGGCCCAGTGATTTCACTGCAGTTACAGTGATTGCCTTTAAGAAGAAGTCAGAAGCTACAAAATGCAGTGACCATTGCACAATCAGCCTCTTCGCACATACAGCAAAAGATAGCAGCAACAACAATTAGAAAGTTTGAAGTGAAAATAGAGGATGCAATTTGAGAAAATCAGTTTGGATTTGGAAGAGGGTAGGGAACTAGGAATGCAACTGGGATGCTGAGAATATCAGAAGAAACTTTGGACTTACATGAAGAATTATGTTCTTGCTTCATAAAGTGGCAGAAGGCATTGATCATGTAAACTGGTCCAAACTAATGCAGATCCTAAAGGAAACTAGTATTAACTGGAGCAAAAGAAGATTGATCAGCGAACTGTATATGGATTATAGTGTTGAAGTACAAATGAACCAAGGGGAGACAAAAAGTGTGAAAATTGGAAGAGTAGTAGTTAGACAAGGCTGCTATTTGTCACAGATTCTCTTCAACTTGTACAGCAAGTACATTGCCAAGGCAGCTGTTGAGAGGTTTGGAAACTTCCAGATAGGAGGACAAATAATTTGCACATGATCTTGTGTTACTGGCTATGGGAGAAATGGTGGAAAAGGGCGTGATTGAATAGGTAATTGAAATTGGAAGGTGCTATGGAATTGAAATGGACGTGGAAAAGAACTAAGGCAATGAGACTCACAAAGCAACCATCTCCACAACAGATTATGATAGATCAAAAAGAACCAGTGAATGTGGAATGCTTCAACTGTTTCAGTACCATCATAACAAATGATGCAAGAAGTACACATGAAATGAAATCCCCGATTGCCATGGCAAAAGGAACATTAATCAAGAAGACTCTTTTCACCAGAAAATTGGACTTAAATTTGAGGAAGAAACCACATTTGGAGCATGATTTTTTATGGTGCTGAAACTTGGACACTTTGGAGAGAATATTAGAAATACTTAGAACTTCTTTTAAAGTTTTTTAGCCAGAAAATTAGAAAGCTTTTATTCAAATGGCACCCAAATCAAGCAAGTTGTGCCAGTGCCAACCGAATGCTGTTCCCACACACAAAATCTTCACAAGTGACTTAAGACAGGGCTAACCGGGGCAGGGGGCTTCTCTTTTTATGACCAATAAGGGACAAGTCATATCCTTTAGGAATATGAAACAGAAGGGCAAGGTTTTGAATTATCCTAGAACACAAGTTAACTCTTGAACCTGGGACTTGTAGGGCTACAGCATGCTGAGGTAAAGCAGAAATTATATTTTTTCAACTTGTAGTTTATTAAGTGTGTACCAGTATGAAGTTGGAAATATTTGTAGTACAGCACATTTTATACAATGCAGTGTGTTCTAAAATGCAAGTGTCAGAGTCACCATTCTTCAGTCAATCAATATTGAGTTGAAACCTTCAGTCCCCACTATCATATTTATGTACTTTTATGAGTGAAACTGGGCAGCCATTGTTAATTCAACAAGAAGATTAAATTGGATCTGCTTGCAGTGTAATGTGAAGTGTATTGAGTTTTGAGAAACAGCTTATGCATGACTCCTAACAATTCTGGTGAAATGTGTGTGCTTCTGGTTAGGTTGACATCACAGATTGGTGGTTAAGCTGGGGAAGAAGTTTGTATAAAATTAAGTATGAACATCATGGCATGTCTTGGCACACAGCTTGGTGCTTGAGAGTGTTCCATGTAATGCATGCCATGTAACATAATTGCATATTTTGACATGTAATGCAGTACTTCTGAACATTTATTACTAAGCCTGGTGTCTAAGGTAATGACAATACTGACACTTAATTTTATTACTTCACAGTACCTATCACAAATTGAACCATATGTGACCATGATATGTCTTGCTACAAGACTTAGTATTTACATACTTTGGTGTGTTAATTACAAAGGGAGGCATGCACTTTCTCATAACATGCCTTGATATATAATATAATCCCAATTGCCATTTGAGGCATGTGAGATGATAGCAAGTCTTGATGTGCACATTGGATACAATCACATTCAAAATGTTGACATGTCTTGACACATGACTTAGTACGTTTACATATATGTAACGTAAACCAACAAAATGCACGCTTTTCTAATTAATACTTTAATTCAATTTTTGACATCTTCTTCATGTACGTGTTTCAAACCTCATGGGTTCATCTTCAGGAAGACAGTTTGTACATGCAATTTTGTATGGTAGGTTTTTTTGTGCTTAAATTACAATAAAAGGCTTTATTAGATATCTAGATATAAAATGCTGAGTTCTTAATATATTGATAAAAGCATAAAATGTGGTAGTTTGATCTGTGATATAAAAATTTAAAACATTTTATACTTAGTTGTCTAATAAAGCCTTGTATTGTAATTTCAGCATGTACAAAGTACCATACAACACTGCATGTACAAACTATCTTCCTGATGATGAATCCATGAGGTTCGAAACATGTACACATAGAAGATCCCAAAAATTGAATTACAGCATTTGTATGAAAAATGTTCATTTTGTTGGTTTACATTACTTAATTGTATCATGGTGCACGGTGCAAAAAACATAAAATATGTTTACATTGTTCATTCCATGCATTGTGATTTATTAACACTCGGCAACAAAAACAAATGCACATTCTACAATCTACGTATTCTTTCTATTACTTATCTCGTACATCGTTTTGGCATTGTTGCCATCTTCAGGGAGCTTACACCAAATTGTCATTACAACATACAGAATAGACAATTTACAATAGATACCTTTGTTGTGATGTTAATAGTGCAGATTTTGGTAATAATAATTATTGTATGTATAAAATACAAAATAATGTTGTTAATACAATGATAATATAATTTGTTGTGATGTCTCCCAATACATGCCAAAGGATGTACACCATATGGGGAAAAGCATCCACTTTGGATCAATAACGAATAAATGTTTGTAAACAATAAATTTGTAATTATAACGTGGAGACTTATATGTCTTGTAATCACAGCATCAAGTTATGTTATCACTATGTTAACAACACTATTTTATACACACACACACACACACACACACACACACACACATACACACACACATATGTATATATTTACTCGTATATGTAAGATAATTTTAACCAAAATCTATACTATTAACATCACAACAAGTGCATCTTTATTGTAAACCATTTATTTCTATATATTTTAATGAAAATTTGGTGTAAGCTGACTGATGATGGCAATAAAGCTGAAACATGCAGGAGTTAAGTAATAGAAAGAATACATCATGTTGTCATCATCATATAGCTTGCATTGCTTCAGGCCTCATGACCTCTTCCTGTCCTATTAACATTTGAGAAGTCTTTTGACGGGTTGTCCTTCGTTTTGTTTCCCACATGGTTGATATTTCATAATTAATTGTAGTAGTTTGTCCATTCACTGAATACGTTGTACCCATTTATTTCTGTAATTATGATTTTTTTTTACAACTGGGTTAATTTTAAATTCTAATAAAATATCTTCATTGGCTGTGTAACCTTGCCACATGTTGCCATTTTCATCATAAATTTTCATTTCTGCTGATGTTTTGAATACTTGCAAGCATCAAATACAAAGAATACACAGACTGTAAATTTGTGCATTTGTTGGTGTTACCAAGGTTGTAATCTGACATAGTACTCTGCAGTATTTGTCCATCCTGTCAGTTAAGATTGTGATACATCTTATCACAGCAATTAGTACCTTGAAGTATTTATTACAAAGCCAGGGATGCGAGGTGATGGCATGTATTGACAATTTTTGTAGTACCTGGAAGTAATCATCACAAAAACAGGCATGTAGGATTTATGACATATTTTGACACATAGTGTAGTAATCTTAGAGTATTAATTATAAAGGCATTTATGTGAGATCTTAATATGCCTTGGTGCATAATGTAGTTCTCTGGAATATTTATGGCATAGCCAGACATGTAAGATATGTTCCTGTCTCGACACATAACTTATTACTTCGCAGTATTTATTACAAACTGAGACATGTGGAATGATAAGGTTTCACACATAAGTCAGTGTTATGAATTTTCTGTTACAAGTCCAGGTATTTAGGACATAATGACATACAGTGTAGGAGATTTGAGCATTTCTTGCAAAACCGGATATGTAAGGTCATGGCATGTTTTCACACATATATTTTAGAATACTTATCACTGTGCTGTTTTGTTACAAAGCATATGATTCTTCCTTGGTATAGAGTGGATGTTGAAAAGGAAGTTATTTTCTATAAACTCCTCCGGCTAGGCCTATGACATTTAAAATAAACTAAAAAAATATCTCGTATACATGCATAATAATTTGATGTATAGTTACTAATAACTGTAAATATGCTGTCAACACAACTATTTATTTATAATGTAAGGAAGCTAAAGGTTTGGTTTCAGTAGATTTGGGCATCACAAGAAAGGATTATGTACAAGAGTAAAAGATTTTATAAAAAATAAAGAACTCCGTATACAGGATGTATCTAAAATGCTTGGACAAACTTCAAGGATGAATTCTTCATATAAAAGAAGTTCATATAAACATATGCCTGAAAATGAATGGTTTTTGAGTTTGATTGAAATTTTATATTCAAAAAGATGTACCCCAGCTGCATAATATTTTACTTAACAACTGACATAATGCATTTGCACTACATGTTCCCAATTTCAGAACTGTTGGTTTCTAATTGTTTGGCAAGTAACAATTCAAAACCCATACTTAAAATATCCTCCACATGAATCATTGCACACTTCGACACATCTGATTAGAGACTGTCACTCTCTTTCATAGGTCCCAGGGGGGTTTTGAATGGTTACCAGCCATCAAAATGTGCTGGTGAAATGTCTCTTTATTTTCAGTCAGAACTAATTTTGCTAGGGGTTTTAAGTGTCCCCACAGATAAATATCTAAGGGATTGGGTCAACATATAGTTGGCCTGTACCTAAAAGAACTTAGTCTTTGTGGACATATATTGATAAGAACTTTCTATGTTAGTTTGGTTTGGGGGAACTCATTCCTGCTATTTGTCCAAGCACTTTATATACACTCTATATATACACATATAAACAGAAGATAAAAACACTTTATGAAAAGGTTAAATAATGAAAAACATACACAATTACATAAAGTGCTGTGTCTAACATTTTATAGAACCAGTTGCACCTATATCTCTCAACAACAATGTAACCAGCAAAGAACTGACTCCCTTCACATGCCTATCTATATATACACATATTTAATGAGGAAAACTTACAGTTCATTACTTTAATTACTAACTATTATTACACATAGTTTGGTAATTTTAATCATAATGACATCTGGTGCCCATGCTAATAAATATTTTAACAGAGGTCATATATTATTTAAAATATTTGATTCTAAAAATTAAATATTTAATATAGTAATTTTAACAAAAACACATATTAAATTGGTGAAATTACTAATAAAGACATCACTTTTACAACTGAAGAATGTAAAGGACGAAATGTAACTGAGATCTCACATGTAGTATTTATGGTGTTTATGTTTTATTTTCTTACTTACAATAAAATTCCTTGTTATGGTCTACTGATGGTGTGGTATCTGTATGCAGCTTCAGCCTGCATACGGATACCACACCACCACAGCCATACCACAACATAACACCAACACACATTGAACCAGAGCAATACAACCCATGAAATAACTCAACAAATAAGTCACAAGCTCCTAAGGATGGATGTATTAACATCCGAAACATGTTGAGCATTATATAAAGAAATAATAAAGCAAGTGACATCAAGTTGGTCTCTCTTTATTCAACTATCAAGATGATGCACTGTCCAATAAACATAA
>Ga0123355_10017174_pt1 | contig 11426 bp, 8 predicted proteins | sample TergutEmb28metaG_3_FD_89872 | JGI IMG/M metagenome (GOLD analysis project Ga0123355, IMG submission 89872) | Embiratermes neotenicus P1 segment gut microbial communities from Petit-Saut dam, French Guiana - Emb289 P1 | ecosystem: Host-associated > Arthropoda: Insects > Digestive system > Gut ...
AAGTTCCCGTCTGTTGTCAGACTGTCACGCGCACCGAACAGCAAGATTGCCGTCGCACGGCCGCGTGTGGTGGCAAAGTTCAAGTTCAGCGGCGCTATGCCCGCCGCGCGGTCAGACGGGTCTGTGCCGGGAAAGATCTCGGAACTCTCTGCAAGCGTTGAGGTGTCATGCTGCTCTTCTATCGGTATCCCGTCCATCAGCTCCGGATAGTCTGTTACGTCCCTCTCTCTGCTATGACGATTCTCTTCTGCAACTGTTCCCGCCAGCGCGGGCAAAAATGGGATTGCGCTTAGGACCAGAACGAAACACAGGGTGCATAAAAACCTTGTTTTTCTATAATACACAAGCGCCATCCGACCTATAATCGGATGGCGCTTACTCTTAAAATCGCTTGTTTTTCTTTTTTCTCGCCGCCTCAGACTTCTTGCGACGCTTGACGCTTGGGCTCTGGTAGTATTCTCTCTTTCTCAGATCTGAGAGCACACCGGCCTTGGCGCAGTTTCTCTTAAACCGCTTGAGCGCGCTGTCTAAAGACTCATTATCTTTAATGCGGACTTCCGACACTTATATCCCTCCCTCCAAATACGCCATCTATACGCGACGTCTTAAGGGCCATTGTAACTTCATGGCTTTCCAGGTAGTATTATATGCCTTTGACCGGGAAATGTCAAGCAGATTCTGGTCGCAGAATCAAATTCATCAGCTTATTTTTCACATAGATGACCTTGACAATCTCCATGCCCTCTAAATTCCGCTGCATTTTCTCACTCCGGCGCACGATTTTCAGAACTTCCGACTCTTCCGCATCCACGGGGATAATCACCGTAGCCCGGAGCTTACCGCCCACCTGGACAGCGATCTCTTTTTCAGATGCCACCAACTTCGCCGGATCGTACTGGGGCCAGGGAGAACCCATCGCTGTGCCTATAAAGCCTTGTATCTCCCACAATTCCTCTGCAATATGAGGCGCGAAAGGGCTGAGCAGCTGTAAAAACGTCTTGATATCAGCTCGATTCGGCTTTGTCTCTCCGAATGTGTTGGCTAGGGTCATAAGCGCCGCAATAGCGGTATTGAACTTCATCAGTTCAATATCCTCGCCCACTTTTTTAATGGTCTGATGGATCGCCACCTCGTTCTCCTGCGAGAGTATCTCGTCGCCCTCCAAAGGGGCCGCCATCAGATTCCACACACGGTCCAAGAAGCGCTTACAGCCCTTCACAGCCTTATTTGACCACGGCGCGGACTTTTCAAAGTCGCCGATGAACATGATATAGAGCCGCAGGGTGTCCGCGCCGAACTCATTGACAATATCTGTCGGGTTCACCACATTGCCCAGGCTTTTGCTCATCTTTCTGCCGTCTTCGGCCAAGATCATTCCATGGCTGGTACGCTTCGCATACGGCTCACAGGTTGGTACGATACCAATGTCATACAGGAACTTATGCCAGAAACGGGAATAGAGCAGATGCAGTGTCGTATGCTCCATACCACCGTTGTACCAGTCCACCTGATGCCAGTAATCCATCGGCGCCTTGCCCACCAGCGCCTTGTCGTTGTGGGGGTCTAAATAGCGCAGGTAGTACCAGGACGAACCTGCCCACTGCGGCATGGTGTCTGTCTCCCGTTTGGCCGGGCCGCCGCAGGCGGGGCAAGTAGTCGTAATCCAATCTGTCATCGCCGCCAAGGGCGATTCGCCCGTGTCCGTGGTCTCGTAGTTCTCCACCTCTGGCAAAAGGAGTGGCAGTTCGCGCTCCGGCAGGGCTACATGGCCGCATTTTTCACAGTAGACAATGGGAATCGGCTCACCCCAGTAGCGCTGACGAGAGAATACCCAGTCGCGGAGCTTAAAGTTAACCCGTTTTTCACCAAGACCCCGGTCTACGACCCACTGGATCGCCCGCGCCTTGGCCTCTCCCACAGAAAGGCCGTTCAAAAATCCGGAATTGACCACCAAACCCGTATCCGTATTGGTATAAGCCGCCTTTTCCATGTTTCCGCCCGCGATCACTTCTACAATCGGCAGGCCAAACTTCCGTGCAAATTCCCAGTCCCTCTCATCATGCCCCGGTACCGCCATAATGGCTCCGGTACCATAAGTAATCATCACATAATCAGAGATAAAGATGGGGATCTCTTCCCCATTCACCGGATTAATCGCCCGGACCCCTTGGAGCCGAACGCCGGTCTTATCTTTGGCCATCTCCGTCCGTTCAAAATCACTCTTTTTAGACGCTTGAAACTGATATTCCCGCACTTCTTCCGCGTTTTTTAGCTGTGGCATCCATTTCTCCAAAAGTTCGTGCTCCGGCGAAACCACCATATAGGTCACCCCAAACAGCGTATCCGGCCGGGTGGTGAATACGCGCAGGATATCACCCTCTGTCGTGGCAAAATCTACATCCACGCCCTCGGAGCGCCCGATCCAGTTTTTCTGCTGTACTCGTGCCCGCTCGATGTAGTCTACTTTATCTAAATCATCCAGCAACCGCTGGGCATAGGCGGTGATTTTCAGCATCCACTGGCGCTTATTCTTCCGCACTACTTCACTGGAACACCGCTCACACACACCGTCTACGACTTCCTCATTGGCCAGTACACACTTACAGCTCAAGCACCAGTTAACAGGAATCTCCGCCTGATACGCGAGACCTTTGTGGAACATTTGGAGGAAAATCCACTGCGTCCATTTGTAAAAATGCGGATCTGTCGTGTCCACTTCCCTGTCCCAATCGAAGCCAAATCCGAGGCTTTGCAATTGCGCCCGGAATTTCTCAATATTCTCCGCCGTGACCGTCGCGGGATGAATTTTGTTTGCAATCGCATAGTTCTCCGTAGGTAATCCAAATGCATCATAGCCCATGGGGAACATAACATTATAGCCCTCCATGCGCCGTTTCCTTGTGACAATATCCATCGCCGTATAAGGCCGCGGGTGCCCCACATGAAGCCCATGTCCCGAGGGGTAAGGAAACTCCACCAAAGCATAAAACTTCGGCCTCTCTTCCCCTGTCACAGCCGCATAGGGTTTTTCAGCCAACCATCTCTCCTGCCATTTTTTTTCAATGGCCGTAAAATCATATCTCAAACAAAAACACGCCCTTAAACTAAAATCCCGCCGCAAGGCGGCGTACTGTAAATATCAATTTTCGGCAGTGGATAAAATGCGTTGAATTATTTTCTCTCTGCGTTTATTCACTACCCGATTTTCAACTGTCAATTGTAACGACTTCCGCATCGCCCCAAAGGCGTTCCAAATTATAGAATCCCCGAATTTCCTCCAAAAATAAATGTACCACCACACAACCATAGTCGAGGAGCACCCAGCCCCCGGACCGATACCCCTCTTTTCGCCGTACGCACTCACCCTTTGCTTCCAGTATTTTCTCCACCTCATCGGTGAGCGTCTTGATATGGGTCGTGCTGGTGGCGGTGCAGATCACAAAATAGTTGGCAAGAACCGTTAGGCTCTCCGTTTTCAACACTTTTATATCACGCGCGCTCTTTTCCTCCAGCGCTCCTACTGTGAACTTTGCTACTTCCCATGGTGATAACATATATGGTCCTCCTTCCATAGCCCGTTTTAGCGGGCCCAGTTATTCTGAAATGGTGCGCCGTTGGTCGTAAAAAACACACCTGTATTTCGGTCTCTCGTCAAAATTTCCAAATCCTCCGCCTGAATATCCCAGGTAAATGGATTCATATAGGTATTAATTAGTCCCACCCAAGGTTCCACATAGAGAGAGACATAGCTGATCCCATTGACGTTATCAAAAATGTTGGCAATCGCGTCATCCACCGAATGAAAGCGGACATTCTCATTGTCCATCCGCAGAAATTCATAGGCAAACCACGCGAGGGTGCGAAATGGGATATCTGTATCTACATTGTCCTGAAAGATCCGGACCAGGTCATTTAACACCAGAATATTCCGCGCACGGAGGAGCTGGCCTGATACCTCCCGGAGAAACTCGTGCTGGACCTGAATCCGCTGGATGTCCCCCGTCACGTAACGCCGAAAGCGTACTAAGCCCTCGGCCGCCGCACCGTCTAACAATTGGTGCCCCGGCTGTAAATTGATAAAGAGATCTTGGCAAGGATCTGAATAAACCATCCGCTGCGGCACGTCAAAATACACACCGCCAATCGCGTCTACTAAGTCTCGGAACCCGTCCGTGTCCAATGTAATCCAGAAATCGGTCTGAAATCCGACTAAATTTGCCACCCCACCTCGAAGCGCGTAGATATAGTGGTCATAGTCTTGTGGTAACTGCCGGAACAATCCTTGGTAGGAATTGATTCTTTTCAGCCCCCACGGCACATTGACAATGGTGTCCCGCGGAATGCTGAGTACATCAATCGACCCGTTCCCCGTATCGAAAAGCAGCACCATGATAACATCAGGGCCGCCAAACCCATCGTCTTCGCCGACAATCAATACGGTATAAACATCGTTACGCCAACCGGCCTCTTGATCGCTTGCCACAGGGGGCAGTTGTATGATTTCTCCCGCCGCGTCTTCCCCTTGAGGCCGCTCAGCGATTTGGGCCGGCCGGGATACCGGGTCTCTATCTACTACCGGCGGTTCCAGGAACCACAGCATAAATCCATAGGCTCCTACCATCAGAAACGCGGTGGCACCAAACAAGATGGCAACGGCTCGAATCGCTTTTTCTATCCGACTGGTCGTTTGGTTTTTATGTCTTCTGTTGCTCAAACTTCTTACTCCTTTTGCTATAAGAAACACAGGCGAACACAGTTTATCCCGCAGGCAAGCGTACTGAAAAAACTTCCCATTTTCCCCGCCTTCGGCGGGAAAAACAGTTTCCGCCTACAGTCTTCATCCGCTATCCCTTTGGCCTCTGCCGGAACCACTCTGCCGCTGCAACAGAGCGAGGATGCACAGCAGCCCCCTTCTGTTCCAGTTCTCGAGCCGTGAGCGCAAGCCCCCGTGCTACGGCCGCGTCCAGATCAGTATAAGCCAGCTCTCGCAACGGTTGCACTTCTGCAAAATCCCGGTTCGGTTCGATGTAATCCGCCATATAGAGCACTTGATCTAAGCATGTCATCCCTGGCCGTCCGGTGGTATGGCATAAAATTGCCTCAAATACTGCGTCACATACGCCGAATTCGGCCCGCGCCATCCCGGCTCCGGTCATAGCGTGTAGGAGTTTCTGGTTCTCACGCTCTACAATATCCGGCATCATACCATATTTTTCACAAAACCGCAACTGTTCCTCTCGATCCAAACCCTTGGTAATATCATGTAAAATCGCGGCCTCTCTGGCCTGTTCCGTATCTACACCCCAATGTCCGGCGAGCTTCACCGCCGTTTCCGCTGTGCCCTCAGTATGGGCCAGCCGACGTGGATTGATCCTGGCAATCTGTCCCAAAAGCCAAGAAAACTCAGGTTTCGCCCCATAATACCGCTCGCGCATGATTTCGCCGTAAACGGCGTCTCCGACTAGCGCCGCCCCCTGCCGTGCCGGGAGCATGTCCCGCAGATCGGTAGAAGTGACCGCAAACACCTCGTGGTCAACCATCAGCGGAGATATACCGTATTGCGCCCTAAGCTGTGCCGCATATGCCGCAACCTCTTGCTCTTGGCCGCCCACCCTGGCAAATACGATGGGGGTCACAATTTGCAAAAGTTCCTCCGCCCTGTGCCAGCGCTCTAAACTGAGGAACATGTCCGTACCCAAGAGTAAGTAGATCACCGCGTCCGGGTGCCGACCTTTGAGTTCCAATGCCGTATCTACCGAGTAGCTGGGGCCAGGCCGCCGAAGTTCCAGGTCTGTGACCTCCACCCGCGCTTCTCCTGCAAACAATGCCTCTGTCAAACGATACCGCATCTCCGGTTCCGGCGATTCCAACGGAAGCGCTTTGTGCGGTGGTTCTTTGGAGGGAACGACGTATAGCAGATCAAGCCCCAAGGCATCCACTGCCGCCCGCGCGCCCTGTAGATGTCCCAGGTGGGGCGGATTAAACGTACCGCCAAACATGCCAACTTTCATTTACATGCCCCCAATACAACCAGTATTAGTCTTTCACCAGCCGAATTCTTTTATCCTTATCTATTTCCGGGTTTGGACGATAAATCACAAATTTCGACCCGATCACCTGCACCGGATGCCCCTTGCAAACCGCCGCCAATGCATCACAGGCCTCTCTGGACGTGACCGGTGCATTCTCCTGCACTTTCCCCTTCACAATCTCCCGCGCCACGAGACCCTCGTTCAATTGCTGGATTACCGTTTCGGTGATCCCGCTTTTTCCGATATGCAAAGTCGTCTCGGCGCTGTTTGCAATCCCGCGCAGTTGCGCGCGCTGTTTACTTGTCAGCATGGTTAAAGCTCCTTTATTTGTTGTGTGTGCTGCCGCTCCCACATCTCCCGAAACGCTCTAAGCGCCCGGCCTCGATGGGATAAGCTATTCTTCAACTCCGGCTCCATCTCAGCAAAACTCAAGCCCGCCTCCGAGACGTAAAAGATAGGGTCATATCCGAATCCGCCCTCGCCTTTGGGCGCTCGCAAAAGCTCACCCTCTAAACGGCCTTCTGCCTCAATGCTGGTCCCGTCCGGGAACAGACAGGCAATTGTTGAAACAAACCAAGCTCGGCGGTTCTCCTCTCCTTCCATGTTACGAAGCAGGTATTGCAGACGATCCCAATCTGTCTTGCACTGATCGCCCCCATATTCCGCCGAATACACCCCCGGCGCACCGCCCAGGGCCTCTACGACAAGACCGGAGTCATCCGCGATGGCCGCCCGACCTGTTGCGTCCACCACGGCCTGCGCCTTGATTCTGGCGTTTTCTAAAAAAGTCTCCCCGGTCTCTTCAGCCACGAAGTCCAGCCCCGCCGCGCGCTGGGAGCAGACCGTGTGTCCCATCTCCGTGAGGATAGCGCGCAGTTCCTTCAGCTTCTTTTCATTGTTGCTGGCTAAAATCAATTCCATCGCTCAATTCTCCAACAGCGCCCGAACGAAAGCCTCCGGGGCAAACGGCTCTAAATCCTCCGCCTTCTCCCCTATACCGATGAACTTGACGGGCACCCCCATCTCTTTGGCGATGGCAAATACAATCCCGCCGCGAGCCGTACCGTCCAGCTTGGTCAAAACGATACCTGTGAGGCCCGTGCCTTCACCGAAGCCCCTGGCCTGCTGTAAACCATTTTGGCCCGTGGTGGCATCCAAGACTAAAAGTGTCTCCCGGCTGGCATCCGGCAACTCTCTGTCAATGACGCGGCTGATTTTGGAAAGCTCCTGCATCAGATTCGACTTATTGTGTAAACGGCCCGCCGTGTCTACAATGATGACATCAGCCCCCCGCGCCTTGGCCGCTTGGAGCGCGTCAAACACCACAGATGCCGGATCAGACCCTGCCTCGTGCCGCACGATGTCCGCGGACGCCCGCTCAGCCCAGATCGCCAGCTGGTCCGCCGCCGCCGCGCGGAAGGTATCGCCCGCCGCGAGGAGCACCTTTTCCCCGGCTCTGCTATAGTGCGCAGCCAGCTTCCCGATGGTAGTGGTTTTTCCCACCCCGTTTACACCGATTACCAGTATGACGGATGGTTTCGTGTGAAGTTCCATCGCCGCGTCTCCCACGGCCAGAGCCTCTGTCAAAATCTCTCCCAGCGCCGCCCGAAGCTCACCCGCGCCGCGGAGCGCCTGTTCTTTTGTCACTTCCCGAAGCCGTTCAATGGCCTCCGTCGCCGTCTCTACACCTAGATCTGCAAGAATCAGCGTCTCTTCCAGCTCCTCAAAAAAGTCATCATTCGCCCCGGTAAAACTGTCAAACACACTGGTTAATTGTATTTTGATCCGATCAAAAAATCCCATAATGCTATATTGCCTCCAGCAAAAAAATTTGTAGGGGCGGCTAATAGCCGCCTGCGGGCGATTAATAATCGCCTCCACATGCGTTGTACACTGTAGCATGATGCCCCGCGCGTTCCGTAGCGTTGATTTTCCCCGCCTATGGCGAAGAAAACAAGAAATCTAACAACGCGTTTGCACTGCCTAATTGTCAGCTCCTATTGTTTTTTCCGCTTCCTCTAAGTCCACATGGATCACCCGCGACACACCCCGTTCCTGCATCGTTACACCGTAGAGCATGTCCGCTGTCTCCATGGTCCCGCGGCGGTGGGTGATGGCGACAAATTGTGTTCTGTGCGAAAGACTGCGCATATACGCCGCAAACCGAAGTACATTGGCCTCATCCAAAGCCGCTTCGATCTCATCCACGACACAAAACGGTGTGGGTCTGATCTTCTGGATCGCAAAATAGAGCGCGATGGCTGTGAAGGCCTTCTCCCCACCGGAGAGCAGAGAGATAATCTTGAGACTCTTGCCCGGCGGCTGAACCCGGATCTCAACCCCGCTTCCCAACACATTGTCCGGCTCTTCCAGCTCCAGGCTCGCCTGTCCGCCGCCAAAGAGTTCTTTAAAGGTCTTTTGAAATTCCTGGTCAATCTGCTCAAAGGCCTCGGAAAAAATATCTTCCATCTCTTTTGTGATGTCAGAGATGATATCTTCCAGTTCACTCTTGGCTTTCTCAATATCGTCCCGCTGTTCCACGAAATGGGCGTGGCGGCTTCCAATGACCTCGTACTGCTCAATGGCCCCGATGTTGGGTGTCCCGAGATCGGCAATCTCTTTCTTGAACCGAGCCACTTCCCGTCCGGCAGCGGCGATGCTCTCAAGCTCCTGCCGCATCTGCTGGGCCGAGGTGTAAGATAGCTCGTAGGTATCCCAGAGCCGGTCGATGATTTGTTTTTCCTCCATATCGGCAGCCAGCTTTTTTTGCTCCAGGCGGGAGCACTCCCGCTCCATGTTCAAAATCTCCCGATTCCGCTCCTGCGTCGTCCGGTCTGCGCTCGTCCGCTGCGCCTCTAATTGGAGCTTTTCCGCCCCAATCCGGTTCAGCTCTAAACGACAGGTTTCAATCTGCGTCTTATATGTGCCAATCACGTCTTCTTTCTCCGCAATCTGAGTCGTGAACGCCTCCCGCTCCGCCTGGAGAGCCGCAATCTGCTCCTCCTTCGAGCTCCGGTCTCCGGATAGGCTGGCCGCAAGGCCTTCCAGCTCTCGGATGGTCTGTTGGTCCGCGTCTCGCTCCGCCGCCAGAGATGCACGGCCGGCCTGTAGGTCAGACAGTTCTCGATGCAAATCCTCTCTGGCCTCTGTCAGATCTTTTTGCCCCTGGGTCAGCGTATCCACTTCTGCCCGGTATCCGACCAAGGACGCCTCCCGCGCGGCGATGGTCTCTCCTAATGCCGCAATCTCAGCCCGAGATACCTCCACCTTTTCTCGAATCTCCCGCTGTTCCGTTTCCAAATCATCACAGGTCTTCTGCACGGCATCTTGTACCGTGTCGTACGTTCTGAGGCCGCCCTCCAACTTGAGGACACTGTCTTCCACTTGCCGGAGCTCGCCCCGGCTTACGTCCAGGGTGGCAATGGCACTTTTTAGCTCTCCTTCTATCTCTTGAAGCTCCGCGCACTTTGTCTGAAGTTTCTCTGCTGTCGCCTGTTTCTTGCGCTCCAAAGTCTGGATCTCGTTCGCTCTTGACAAAAACCCAACCGTCCGCGCCGCCGAACCGCCCGTCATAGAACCGCCCGCGCTGATGACTTGGCCGTCTAAGGTCACGAGCTTAAAGCGGTTCTTGAACGCCTTGGACATAGAGACGGCCTGATCCAAGTTTTCCACAATCACCGTACGGCCTAACAGGTTCCGATAGACCGGCTCGAGCTCCGGCGCGAATGTAACCAAATCCAGCGCCAGACCCACAAAACCTGTTTGCCGCTCTATGTTTGGCTCTCTCAGCCGCTCACCCCGCATGGACGCGATGGGCAAAAAAGTTGCCCGCCCCGCGTCTTTTCGTTTCAGGAAATGGATCGCATATTTGGCGTCGTCCGGCGTTTCTACGATGATGTTCTGGCTGGACCCGCCGAGCGCCGTTTCAATTGCCAGCGCATAGCGGTCATCTGTGCGGAGCAAATTCGCTACAGGCCCGTGGACACCCTGTAATCTACCGCGTCCCGCTTCTTGCATAACCTCTTTGACGGATCGATGGAACCCCTGATACTCCCGCTCCATCTCCGCCAACAAGCCAATCCGATTTTGGATCGCCCCGTCTTCTAAGGTCAGGCTTTGCACCTCATCCCGGAGCCGCGTGACCTGCTCTTCCCGGCCGCTCATCTTCATCTCGTGGCCGCGGATCATATTGATCAATGTCTGCCGCTCCGCCTGTGCCGCGTCTAGTTCTTTTTTGCATTCTGCCCGATCTGCGATGACCGCATCCAGCTTCGCCTTCGCGTCCGCAAGGTCACGCGCCGCGCCTCCGTTCCGCTCTCCCAAGGCCCGAATCGCCGACTGGGTCGCCGAGAGCCGCTCCCGTTCTCCGGCGAGCGCGATACTCTCCTGGCTCTCTTTTTGCATCAGCGCATCTAAATTTCCGGCACTGTCGCCCTGGGATTTGGCAACTTCCGTCACACGTTCAAGCAAGGCCTCCATCTTTTGGTTTAAGGCCGCAATCTCCTGTTCAATCTTCTCTATGCGGACACAGCGCTCATCAATCTGCTGTTGTACGGTATCCCGGCGGCCCTCCTGCTCAGTGATCTCCGTCGTGAGCCGTTCTACAGCGTCCGCGTCGCCTTTTACATTGGCGCGAAGCACCGCTACGCTGCTCTCCGCCTCGGCAACCAGCTCCGTAATATCACTCATCTGTTGACGTACAGCCTCTGATTCCACATCCTTCGCCCGAAACTGCTCCGTCAGCGTCTCCGATGCCTTGTACATGCCTTCCAGCGCTTCTTGCTCCTCGGCAAATTGGACCTTGGCCGTCTCGAAATCCGCCGCAAGGCGGATGGCCTCTGCCCGCAATTTGTCCAGTTGGGTCAGCCAAAGAGACACTTCAATCCCCCTGAGTTCATCCCGCAGGAGCAGATAACGCTTCGCCACTTCCGCCTGCTTTTGCAGAGGTCCCACTTGTAACTCCAGCTCCGACACCCTATCATTAATGCGGGTCAGGTCATCTTCTGTTCTCTGGAGTTTGCGCTCGGACTCCTCTTTCCGATGCCGAAAGCGGGAAATACCTGCCGCCTCTTCCAAAATCTCTCGCCGATCGATACTCCGCTGGGACAAAATTTCACCAATCCGCCCTTGGTCAATGATCGCGTAACCATCCCGCCCCATGCCGGTGTCCATGAGAATCTCGTGGATGTCTCGCAAACGTACATTCTCCCGATTGATGGCGTACTCGCTCTCCCCGCTCCGATAATATCGGCGGGTAATCATCACTTCATCCTGGTCAAGGTTAAAAATTCGCGCGGAATTGTCCAAGATCAAATTTACTTCCGCAAACCCCACTTGGTTCCGCAGCTCGGTGCCGCCGAAGATGACATCTTCCATCTTCCCGCCACGAAGCGC
>Ga0123355_10017175_pt1 | contig 11426 bp, 12 predicted proteins | sample TergutEmb28metaG_3_FD_89872 | JGI IMG/M metagenome (GOLD analysis project Ga0123355, IMG submission 89872) | Embiratermes neotenicus P1 segment gut microbial communities from Petit-Saut dam, French Guiana - Emb289 P1 | ecosystem: Host-associated > Arthropoda: Insects > Digestive system > Gut ...
GATGTTTTGCATGGCTTCGTCGCCGGTGTTGGTGAGCTCAACAGTGTGGTATTGATAGCGGCTGCGGTGCACGGGCACGGTAATGGTGGTTTGCACAGTGAGCTCGTCGAACTGTTCGGCGGGCTGGGTGAGCAGGATGTAGAAATATTCGGGGTTGTGCTGGCGCAGGCTTAGCGGCTGCATCGGGTTGAACATAAACAGGGCAACCAGTGCAAGCGCGGCGCAGGCAATCCCCATGCCGTTGATGATGAGCGAGCGGACAAACCAGCGCAGGCCGCAGCCAAAGGGCTTGCAGATATTCAGCGCGAGCCAGATGAAGGGCATCGCCAAGGCCAAGCCCAGCACAAACAGCAGCAGCCACACGTTGCCCGAAAGCAGTGTGGAAGGGTCGTCGAAATTGATGTAGCGGAAAATGGCGGGCATGAAGTTTTCCATGAAGTCGCCTTCGCGCACGGCGGCCACGATGGCATGCACGCCCACGGGAATGCCCAGCAGACCCAGCGGGCCGAAGATTTCAAGATAGAAGCGCAGCTTGGCCAGTTTGTTGCTGAACATGGCGGTTTTGGCGCGGTCCATGCGGATGCGGAAGGCGGCGCTGGCCAGCTCCACGTGGTCGGCTTCGTCGGCCAGGCGTTCTTCAATGCGGTAGAACTGGATGTTGACGCCGCACTTGGGGCAGGCGGGTTTCCAGTCGCTAAACTTCAGACGGAGGTTACACGCCGGGTTGGGGCAGTAAGTTGCCATGGTGCCACTCCTTTATGTAGGTACTGTACTTTAGATTATATCACACAACGCACAAAAAAATCAAGCTATTTCTTTGACAATTTAGTTTTTTTTTGATATAATAGGGGTTGGATATGAAAGCTGCGAATGTTATGCCGAACCTATCGCCAGTTTTGATATAGCCGCGTAGTTGGGATTCAAGAATAGTAGATTATATTTTTAGGAGGGAAACACCATGAAAAACATCATCATCACCACAGACAGCTCGGCGGATTTGCCGCTGCACCTGCGCGAGCAATTCGGCGGCGTGCAGTACATGCACATCCCCGTGACGCTGGAGGGGCGCACTGGGCGCGACGGGGTGGATATCTTCCCCGAGGACATTTTGGCGGCGTTCAATGCACATGGCGTGCTGCCGAAGACCGCTGCGCCATCGCCGACGGAGTATCGGGATTTTTTTGAGCAACACACGGCACAAGGCACTGCAGTGGTGCATGTGAGCTTGAACAGCAAATACTCATCGTGTTATGAATTTGCCTGCCAAGCGGCGCAAGAAGCTGCGGGCGAGGTGCACGTGGTGGACAGTCATAATTTTAGCATTGGGCAGGGGCTGCTGTGTTTGCATGCCTGCGAGTTGCGTGCGCAGGGCAGCTCTGCGCAGGAAATTGCAGCGCAGGTTGAACAAGACCGCACACGGGTGAAGATGGTGTGCTATTTGCACAATCTCGATTTTGCGGTGAAGAGCGGGCGCGTGCCTGCGCTGGCGGCACTGGCTGCGACACTGCTGAACTTGCATCCGGGCTTCAGCCTTGACGGTAACACGGGCGCAACGGTGCCGGGGAAGAAATATCGCGGCAAAAATGCCGCGGAGTTGTGGCTGCGTGACAGCGCGGCGAAATTTGCCGCGGAATGTGACGGCGACTTGTGTTTGCTGCTGAACACGCCAGATGTTGCACCTGAAGTCTATCGACCCATGCTTGACCTAGCTGCGCAACAGCTAGGCGGTTTTGCGCGGCTGCATGTGGGCATTGAGGCGGGCTGCACGATATTCTCGCACTCCGGCGGGAATTGTTGGGGAATGGCCGGCATGATGCGCGCGAAATAGCTGCAAATTATTCTTGCATTTGTGACGGATGCGTGTTATAATTATATTGTAATGGAACAAAGGAGATGCGCATGAACTGTCCGTATTATTCGGTCAAAGGCGGCGAACGCGCTGCCTGCATATAATAAACAGCAACATAATTTGGAATGAGTGAAGGAGAAACCGCATGAACTGTCAGTATTGTTTAACCCCGATGGGCAATGGAAAATTTTGCCCGAGCTGTGGCGCAGCCGCTGCTGCTGCACCGCCGCCGCAAGCACCCGATGCCTCGCAGCAACCCGCATGGGCGAACGACCCGCGCACTGTGAACGTTAACTCCCAATTTGAACAGCCGCAATTTGGCGACCAACCACAACCACCCGCATGGACTCCGCCTGCGTGGCAGCCTGTGCAAACACCAAGCCGTCCGTTTTATAAACGCTGGTGGTTTTGGTTGCTGCTGGTGCTTGGTGGGCTGCTGGTGATTGGTCTTGTTGTTGGGGGCGGCGAAGGTCTGAGTGAAGAAGAGTTGATTGGCCGCTGGAATTGGGATGAAGCTTCCCAGTGGCACTATATCTTCAATGATGACGGAACCGGCTCACGCAGCACCAACACCTTTGGGCGCGAGCGTTTTTACTGGAGTGTAAGCGGCCGCACGCTGCGCATTGAGTCGCAAACCAACAGCAACCTGCAATTTGGCAGGCGCATTGAACGCTGGACCATGCGCTATAACGATGGCAGGCTGACGTTGAGCCTTGGCGGCACGACTTATCACTACCTGCGTGTGGGCGGCGGCGCAGCCGTTGTGCCTGACGTGACTGTACCCGCAGCTGGCACTGAACCTGCGCAAGCCGCAGCGGTGACTGCTGAGCAACTGGTGGGCACATGGAACTGGAACACGGACCAAACATGGCAGTACTTCTTTGCGCCAAACGGCGAGGGCACGCGCGGCGGCGGTCTGTTTGCCGTGGAAGAGTTCACGTGGGAAGTGGAAGACGGCGTGCTGTTCATCGACAGCATTGACGGTGCAGCGCTGCAATTTGGCGTGGCGAATGAAGAGTGGACGGTAAGCATTGCGGGCAACACGCTAACCCTGCGCAGCCGGCAGGCACAAGCGTTGGTGTATACGTATATTCGGGCGGACTAGGCGCAAACGAACATGAAAAAAGAGCACCCGTTGTGGGTGCTCTTTTGGCTTATTCAACAGGGGAAAACATCTTGGTGGGCAGAATGTTCAAGGCGTGGCTTGCGTTGTCTGCCCAGTCGCCAAGCTGGTTGGTGGCGTAGCGCGTGATTTCGGCGTGCTCGCGCACTTCAGCTAAATCGTCTTCGATTCGGTCCAGGCGTTCGTCAATGCCATCTAAACGGTTGTCGATGCCGTCAAAGCGTTTTTCCATGGCGGTTATTTTTGTGCCGAGTTGTGTGACCTCGGTGCCAAGTTGTGAGATGGCGGCTAGAATTTTATCTTCGTTCATGTGCACTACCCCCTTTTCGTTACATCGCATTTTATTGTAACATGCGCTGCTTGGTTTGTCAAGAAAAATTTACCTATTGCGGGCAGGCTATATTGTGAGGTAGCTTCGCATTCTCCCCATGTCAGAAAATCCTGTTTTGAAGTAATAGCGTTGTGCAGCCATGTTGCTGTCGGCGGTGTCGGTATCCAAGCGCGAGATGCCTTGGCGTTTCAATTCGCAACATAATTTATGCATGCATTTTGTTCCCAAACCTTGGTGAGAATATTTTTTGTCGATGTAAATCCACTTCAAAAAGCAAACATCAGAGTTCGGCATGAAGTTCAACGCACAGCCGCCGATTTTCTCGTTGTTTCGCACAAATGATATGCTTGCGCCATCGTTTTCACAAACAAAGTCGATTTCAGAAAAATTGCAAGCATTGGCGGTTTGCAGGGATTTGGTGTAATAGATATTTTCATGCTCTTTCACGTAGCCGTATTCACCAAGCAATTTCTCGATATAAAACTCGCTGTCATGCAGTTTGCCTTGTTTGGCGTAGCAGGTCATGCCGAAATAGTGAAAATATGCGTGTCTTTTTTTGCAGCCCAAGTCATTGAAATAGCTCATCGCTTTGTCCAGCAGCAAATTTGCGTGCATTGTATTTTCTATGAAATGAATATTTCTGATAATGGCATAGTGCTTTGCGTAGTTTTTTCGGCCGTTTTTATCAAACACAAAGCTTGTTAAGCCGTATTGTATAAAGCCTTTGATTTCATTGTTGTCCACCAGCAAGAAGGTTTCTAGGTGTGAAAACAACGGTTTGCCGTCATCGTCGCAATCATTAAACATGCTATGATGCCATTGTTCAAAATCTACATGAAAATAATACGGAACGCGTTTTCTTTCGGACATGAAGTAATCAAATAGTTTTGTTTCGGTGTCTTTGGTTATTTCTTGAAGCATATTAGGGCCTCACAAATGCAAATTCTATCGCGGACGCACCGGTGCGAGGGGTTGGCCATCAAAACCGCCGACGATGTTCATCAGATGCCGGTGGGCGTTGCGGCCGCGTGTGCGCAGATAGGCAGGCTGCACGAACTCGGGCAGTTCGCCGTCAATGATGGGCAAAATAGCGATGCGGTTGGGCGCGCCGAGGGTGTTGCCGGTGCGGTCACGCATGACGTATGCGGGCAGGATTTCCACCTCGCCCATGACGATGTTGCCGTCGGGGTAGCGGCGCACGTTGGCGGTGACCAGCTTGGTGTATTGCGTGCGGGAGTCGGGCGGGTTCAGGCGGGTTTGGTCGGCAAGGAAGTTGCCGAGGGAGTAGATAATCAGCCCGCGCGTGCCGTCTTCGCGGTAGTGCCATTCAATGGGCTGCGGGGTGTGCGAGTGATGCCCCATGATGATGTCTGCGCCGGCCTCGCTGAGTGCACGAGCAAAGCGCACCTGTGCCACGGTGGGCTGGTTCACGTATTCCGCACCCCAGTGGATGGAGATGATAATCACTTCGGCTCCGTGCGCACGCAGGTTATCCATGTCGGCACGCATGGCGGGGATGCCGTTGGTGATGTCGTAGAAGTTAAAGCGACGGGTGACGAAAGTGTGCTGGTGCGCGGTGAGCAGGCTATCGAGGCCGTTGAGGCTTTCGGCATACGCCAAAACGCCCACCTGCACGCCATTGACATCAATGACGGTTGGCGTGTTGAACTCTTCCGGTGAAGCATAGCCGCCGGTGCTGGAAAGCCCTGCGCGTCGGAAATTCTCTAGGGTGCGCTCAACGCCGTAAAATCCGCGATCAATCGTGTGGTTATTGGCAAAAATGAGGTGGTTGAATCCGGCATAGCTGAGTGCGGGCAGCACCTCAAAAGGCACGTTAAAGCGTGGCCAGCTGAGGATGCGCGTGTTGTTGCCGTAGACGTCCACGGGGGTTTCCATGTTGATGATGTTGAGGTCACCGGCGCGGATGAAGGGCGCGATATGCGTCAAGTACGGGCGGAAGTCGTAGACATTGTAGCCTGCCTCGTTGCGCCCGGTACGCGCGGCATCAATGGGGCCGGTGTGCAGCAATGCGTCGCCCGCAAACTGGATGCGGATGTCTACCGGCTGCGGTGGGGGTGGTTCAGTTGCGGCTTCGGTGGTATAGTCGGCCGTGGGGGACTGCGCAGGGCTGTCGTTGTTGTTGAGGAACACGAATATCACGGTGAGGGCGAGCAACAGTGCGGCTAAGATAGCGAGGGCGAAGAGTAGTTTTTTCATGGGGGCTCCTTTTGGGGGTTTGTTGATAGTATGGCGGGGAAGGGGGGATTTTATTGGGAGGATATTTTGTGGTGCTGCGCGAGCCACCACCCGCGCCTACGGGTGCACCCCTCTAAGGAGGGGATTTGGGGCTGAGGCGGTTGGGTTGTGTGTAGCCACAACGAATGCGGAAACGGTAAGTCGCATCGCTCCGCGAGCCTTCCTCACCCTCCCCGAGGTCGGGAGCTCCTTCCCGAGGAAGGAGCCGAGATTTAAGGATATGGCGACAGCGTGCGCTGCCGTTAAAACGCGTGCTCAATCCATTGTATGGCCGCAACTTGGCCGTTGGGCGCGGTTTCGATAGCGATGACGTCAAAGCGGCAGGGCAAATTCACCGGGTGACGTTGCAGATAGGCCTCGGCGGCGGCGTGCAGCTTGGCCTGCTTGGCTGGCGTGACGGCCTCCGCGCCGCCCACGCGTGCGCCGACCTTGCGCAGCTTGACCTCCACGAACACCAAGCAACGCTCGTTTTGGGCGATGAGGTCAATCTCGCCCAGGCGGGTGCGGAAGTTGCGGGCGATGATGGCGTAGCCGTGCTGTTGTAAATGAGCAGAAGCAATCTCTTCGCCAAAATCACCGCTGGCTTTCTTAGAACGCAGCGAAGCGATTTGCTCGCCGCTAGGCGCGCCGAAGTTGCCGCTGGATTGTTTGGGTGTGGTTGGCATAGTACCTCCCGATTAATCGAGCTGCGCCAGTTTTTCTTGTGCGATGCGCACGTAGTAGTGCTGATTGCCAAGTGCTATGGTTTGTCGCAGATGTTCGGTTTGTTGTTGGGTGTCGCCTAGGGTTTCGTAAATGGTGGCAAGGTGAAAGTGAAAGTCATAGTATTCTTTGCCGCGCTCGGGGTCTTGTAATAATTGCTGGTAGGCATCGCGCGCGGCTTCGTGCTGCCCTTCAAGCAGCAAAATAGCTGCGTCTATAATAGGGAATTTCTTTTTTGCATCGGCTGTGGCGGGTGCGCGCTGCACCTGCTTGGAGCCTTGCATTTGCAACACAATATTGTAGTGCTCTTTTGCGCGTTCAAGTTGTTTGCCTGCCAACAATGCTGCGCACAGGTTGTGGTGAAGATATGCTTTAAGGGGTTCGTTTTTGTAGTTGTAATTGTCACGCAGTTCTTGTTCGGTTTGCACGAACTGCTCATAAATGGCCAAGGCTTGTGTGGTTTCGCCCATTTGCAAATAGGCGAAGGCGCGGCAGTATTCTGCCATTTGCGCCAAACCTCTGTGCAGCCGTTTTGTGGCTAAAAATGCATCGATTTCGTGCAGAAAGTGTTCGGGGTCGTTGGCTTCGGCAAAGGCTGTCAGTTCGGCGTATCGCAATTTCTGCTTGCGGTAAATGATGTGAGCAAGCAGGCCAACGCGAAACGGAATTTTGCGGCGGAGATTGAAAAACGTTAGGGCAACGATTACCAAAAGCCATGGCAGCGTAAGGCCGCCGAGAATGGCCAAATAGGCGAGAAAAACCGAACCCCAAGCAGGCGAAAATAATACCAGTGCACCCACCACGGCAACTAAGTTTATCGCAATGGCTACCACCCAATTAACAATGTCACGTGTCTTTGTCTTCATGTAGCGCCTTTCTGTGTGTTAGTGACTCGCCTCCACCGTGTAATACCGCACTTTGCAAGACATCATGTTGATGAACGAGTAGAAACGCAGGGCGTGCTCGTTTGGCTCGGCGGCTGAACGCTCCTCAAAGGCTTTCACGTTCTCCATGCTGTCGAAAGTAAGCAGGTCTACCCAGGTGTCGCCGTCGCGCAGCTGCTGCCACGAGACGTAGCCCGGCCGCTTGGAGATGTATTCGTCGTTAAGGGTTTTGGCGGCTTGCAAAAACTCGGCTGCGTCGGCGGATTTTTTGAGCTTGAATGTGCAGTGGAAGATGGCGTTCATGGGGGTATCCTTTCTGTATGGCGACATCAAGCAGACGGGACTGGGGCGCGTCCCCTACAACAACACGTCCCAGCATTTCATGCATATCTTGCACGCAAAACGTGATGAAATATCGCCCTGCCCGCGAATAATCATAATTGGCTAGGCGGTTGGGCTTGCGTGTACGCAAGTCCCTCATGCACAAATGCCCAACGCAAGGGCAGGTTCATCGGTGATGACGGCGTGGGCGCCCCAGTTGCGCAGGGCGGTGATGGCGTGCTCTTGGTTGACTGTCCATGGGTTAACCATGATATTGGCCGCACGGCATTCCTCGATGAAATCACCGTTGCACAGCGTCACAAAGGGATGGAAAGCCGTGAGGTTATATTTTTTTGCGTAGGTAACAGGGCAGTCGGCGATTTCCTCGCAGGCAGTGGGGTTATCCATGGCATAGAGGAAGGCCACGCGGGTGGCGGGGTCTTCAGCCAAGCAGGCTTGCAGCATCTCCATGTCGAACGATGACACCAGCAGGTTGTCGAACACGCCGCATTCTTTGGCTAGCTTGACGACGGCGGGTGCTGCCTCTTTGGAGCCGTTGGGCTCTTCTTTGATTTCGACATTGATGAGCGGCAGGCCGTGGCACAGGGCGAAGAACTCACGCAGGGTGGGGATTTTGGTGCCAGCGAACTCCGGCGAAAACCAGCTGCCGTAGTCGTATTGCATGAGTTCATCGTAAGTCATTTCGCACACGAGGCCGGTGCCGGTTGAGGTGCGGTCGATGGTGTCATCATGGATGACGACCAGCACGCCGTCGGCGGTGATGTGCACGTCGTTTTCAAAGCCGTGCACGCCGTGGTCGAGGGCGATTTGGAAAGCGGGGAGGGTGTTTTCGGGGGCTTCGAGATTGGCGCCGCGGTGGGCAATGACAAATGGCATGGTGAGTTCTCCTATTAAATTAGTATGTTGTAGAATATTGTAACATATTGTGAGGGAGGTTGTCAAGGGGGGATTGTGTTGTGTGGGATTAGCCTGGCACGAACAGGGGGCGCCAATCTAGGTCAAGGGATTGTCCGTTAATGCCATAATACGCCAAGATACGGTTGTACTCCTGCTCGCTGATGGGGGTAACGATTCGGGTGTCCCAGTTGTCACGGGGTTCTCCAGCTACGAGATAGTGTGACCGATACCAATTGTTGTTTTCATCATGGGCATCGCCCGACGCTAATTCTGTGCTAAACGTAAGTTGGCCATCTACAAAACGATGAATTTCCGTCCAAAAACTGCCCATACCTCCGCCGGTTCGCGTTACCGAGCCACTGGGATGCACGCTCATGCTAACACGCTGCGACGGCGCGTTCTGCATTTGCTGCACAGGCACGCCGTCCACAATGGAGTAAATATCAAGTAGCGGATTTCGCCACGAAACAAAACGTATCAATAAATCATCTACGCCATTTCCGCTAATGTCGTGCAGTGCGTATTCCATATGCATATCCCACGCGCTTTCGCCCCTTGCGACTTCCCACATGCTCTCCATGCCTTGCCGCATGGTGAAGTGTTGCAATAGCGGTTGTTCAGCCTCCCATTGCGCAAACGCGGCAGGCCATTCTTCATGGTGCAGATGACGCGCTTCAAGATTCCACAGCGCAAACTCCGCATAAGCCCGCAGCACAAACGAAAACGGGTCGTCTTCGTCAACCTCAACGGCGATGATGAATGGCTCGGTTGTGGGCGCGGGTTGCGTGGTTGTGGTAGTTTCTTCGGCGGGTTCGGGGATGGGGTCATCAATTGCGGGGGCTGCGCAGGCGGCCAAGAAGAGCAAGGCAATCGCCAGTGCAAGAATGCGTTTCAACATAAGCTTTCTCCTAACAGGTTGCCGCCAAGCACAGCCAGCCCTCTTCCTCGTGCTGCGCGGTGATGGTGAAGTTTGCGCCGGCAAGTGCTGCATGCACATCGCCCGCTCGGGTGTCGATGATGCCGCTGCTGAGCCACACGCCGCCGGGCGCGAGCAAGTCGCTCACCTGCGGGGCAAGCGCGATGATGGCATCGGCGACGATGTTGCTGACAATCACATCAAAGCGGCCGGTGATGTGCTGCGCTAAATCGCCCTGCAAAAACTGAACCTGCGGCGGCGCAAGACCGTTGCGGGCGGCGTTCTCCTGCGCGTTTTGCACGGCGGCGGGGTCGATGTCTACGCCGACTGTTTGGTTTGCGCCTAATAGAGCAGCTGCAATCGAGAGAATGCCCGAGCCGCAGCCGATGTCCAGCACAGTGCAGGCGGGGGAGATGTGTTGCTCAAGGGCTTGCAGACATAGGCGCGTGGTGGCGTGGCTGCCCGAGCCAAAGGCCACACCGGGGTCAAGCAATAACACGGCACGGCCTTCGGGGTTAACTTGCGCTTGCCATGTGGGTTGAATGAGCAATCTTTCGCCAATGGGCAGCGGATGAAAATAAGCTTTCCAGTTGTTCTCCCAGTCTTCGTTGCGACAATCCTGCGTGGTGATGCTGTGCGGGATGCCTGCGGCGGTGCAGCGTTCGCTCAGCCAGGCGGCGGCCTCGGCGGGGTTGACCTGCGCGGGCAGATACACATGCACAAAGCCCTGTGTGCGGTCTTGCGCCAACAGGGTTTCGTCTATCATTTGCATGCCGGTGATGGCGGCCACGTCGGCCTCCATGTCGCGGTAGTCCTCGACGTAGATGCCGTGCGACACCACCATGTGGGCGATGTTGGCGGCGGTGTCGATGTGTTGTGCGGGGGTGGTTAGGGTGAGTTGGGTGAAATGCATGGGTGGCTCCTTTTGAAACCCCCACCGTCTGCTACGCAGACACCTCCCCCAAGGGGGAGGCATTGAGCGGGCGGCTCACTTTGAATAAGATGTTTTTAGACTAACAATATTGCTGCGGAAAAGTAGCGTAGGGGCTTTGTGCCTCCCCCTTGGTGAACACCCCAAAAATGCAAGCATTTCTGGGGACCCCGCGGGAGGTGCCCACGTAGTGGGCGGTGGGGGTTCGGCGGGCTCACTCTATCGTTTCCACTTCGGTGCGCACAAGCACCATTTCGCCGTTGATGCGTTCGTAATACCATGTTTGCCATGTACCATCGAACTGATTGGCAGTTGACCAACGTTCTACTTGAACAAATTCGCCATTTTCGTAAGCGTATACTGTTCTGGCGCGACCGATGTTGCCGCCTGCGGAAAAGTAGCTGACTACGTGACCATCGTCGGTAACAGAAATGCGCTCGCCTCTGCTGATTTCTCGCAGCTGTTCGTTTTCGACGAATTGTTGTGTGTTGGTATCCCATAGCCAAAAAAGCGCAGAGGGTTCGTCGCTCATGGTGCGGCCGCGATACAAATGCAGCTGCACATCAAGATAGCCGGCACCAGTAAAGTCTGCGAACGAAAATCCGATATTGGCATACCAAAATACTTCCATCGGTTTTTCGATATGTTGTGAAAAATCTTCGCCTGTGATTTCAACGCCTTCCATTTCAAATGTCCAACCCCAAAGGTGGTAATAAACAAATTCACCAAGCACTGTGAACGTAAACTCTGGCATGTCGGGGTGGATTTGCTGTGTGATGGTGTGTTCGATTTCGGGGATGTATGATTCAGTTGTAGCTTGTGTTGTGGTGGCTTGCGCTGTGGATTCTTCGGGCGGCAATGGTTTCGCTTGCCCGCAGGCGACAAGCAGCAGGCAGAGGGCTAGGATGGTGAGGAGAAGACGTTTCATGGGGGTACCTCCGTGTGGGTTGATTGTGTTGCTGCGGGCGAAAGTGCGAGCCGCAAGCCCGTTGTCGCTCCGCGAACCTTCCTCAGTCCGCCCGAGGCGGCCAGCTCCTTCCCGAGGAAGGAGCCATGGGGCTTAAGGATATGACGCTAGTGTTTGCTTGGGGTTCGGGTGGCGATTACGCCATCCGGGCTATCACACTTATCTACCTTTAAGCAGCAAGCTTCGGCTCCTTCCTCGGGAAGGAGCTCCCGCCGCAGCGGGTGAGGA
>Ga0123355_10017176_pt1 | contig 11426 bp, 6 predicted proteins | sample TergutEmb28metaG_3_FD_89872 | JGI IMG/M metagenome (GOLD analysis project Ga0123355, IMG submission 89872) | Embiratermes neotenicus P1 segment gut microbial communities from Petit-Saut dam, French Guiana - Emb289 P1 | ecosystem: Host-associated > Arthropoda: Insects > Digestive system > Gut ...
AAATTTGATAAAATTAAAGGAAATAATACAGGTTGAAAGGAAGAGGCAATATGCAGTGAAAAGTGACCCCGATAATATTTCATATTCTGCAAAATACCTTATAACACTTCATGTACCTAGAATAAGTCCATAATCAACGGCTTCAAAAACACTGTTTTGTATTATAATAAATACAGTAAAAACTGATGGTTGAAGAGTACTGCGTTATTTGCATAAATATATGTAGTCTACGCCTATTTAGCTACTAAGCCATTTTATGTGATGGTAACATATATTTATTATTTTTATTTATTTTTTATTCATTCATTCTTTCATTCAACAGCGCAGTGAGTAGCACAGACTATGCACTTCTTAAAGTGTAACATGAGGCATCTCGTTGCGTTTGCAATACAAAGTCAGAGAAAATATTAATCCAGTCCGAATCAAGTCTTTATTCATAACACAAACTGCTATATATATATATTCATGTTTCCGTGCATCGTAATTCTAGGTTGAAGAAATCTAACGAGATGCAACAGTATGCAGATATTTATTTACTGCTAAATTACTACATATTTCAGGCGTCCATCACGCCCATCATCAGGAGTACGTAAATCTGTAGTTCTAGCCTCTGGTGCAGATCATCCTATCTGGGGAGCAAGCTTCTTCAAACGTGAGTAATTTAGCAGTAAATAAATATCTTCATACTGTTGAATATTGTTGGATTTCTTCAACCTACAAACTGCTTTGCTTGACAACACAGATAAACGTTTGGACTTAGAGTAAAGTAACCACCTGGCTATTTTGTACAAAACATGCAGAAAAATATTGAGAAGTTTGTTGTTTTTTAAATAAGGGGTTTGAGATCTAAATGATTACAATCGTGTTTCGCAAAATATGGTCTTAACAGCATCTCTTGAAATGTGTAATAACTGTCCTGCACTACATTTTATTGTGTTATGTAGGCCGGTTGAGGTTGCACTTGGCAGTACTCACTTAAATTTTCAAGTTACAAGAAGTTTAAAAACTTTTTCTCATTATTTTTTCAATTCTTATTACACTTCGTAGGGTTCTTTATCCTCTCCTGTTAAAACTAGGGAAATTCCGGTCCGCAGTTGAGACAAATGATGTTGATAGCTCGGTCAAGTGTATTCTGATAATGTTACCGTGTAAGATGTGGATTAAACAGTGTGAAAAGTTCATTTTTGGAAAGCGGAATATGGCGACCGTCTGCGAAAAAGAATATAAGTCACTATAAGAAACTTCATGCAATCAGCAATCTTATATTGCCTACATTAACTGGTGGAGGGGTCGACTTATTCTGTTTTCCAAACATCTCAAGAACTCAACCAATGGATGCACATCTCATATGCTAATACTACCGTAACAGAAACTGAACGAGCTGACATCAGTTTTGGAAACAACACAACAAAATCGCCCAAGTTTTAACTGGAGAGAACGCAGAAACTGCACGAGTCGTAATAATGTCTGTAAGAGTGAAGAGAACAAAATGTTAAAAAACTGTGTAACTGTTAAAATTTACGTATAAACAGTTCACTGCAGCCTAAGTCGATATACACAATACAACATAATTATAAACTCAGTTTAATTGGTAATATCATTTTATAGATACTCTGAGGATAATTGTTTTGAAACACAATTTTAAGTTCTGAGATTTCTGTTTCCGTCTTTTCAAACAAAACATAATTTTTTTGTAATATTTTCATATGTATGTTTTGTATATAACAGCCCGATGGTTGTTTTACGTCGAAACATGTAGGGTAGATTTATTTCAGTAATTAACCAACCTGATGTACTAAATTTTTGTTTTACAATAAGTTTCTTTCATGCCTCTACATGTTTGGAGCACATGTGCTCTTAACATGTAGAGGCATGAAAGAAACTTATTGTAAAACAAAAATTTTGTGCATCAAGTTGGTTAATTACTGAAATAAATATACTGAGATGCACGGTCAGCAAAACGTCAAAAAATGTAGGGTAGAGTCGAGTAATAAAGCCACCAATTCATATTTTCATGAAGGTTTTCTACACTTTTCTTGTTACAATTTTTTTTTTTATTTTCATTTTTAGATAGCGAAACTTTCGGATACAATAAGCCCAGGTCACTATTTAGCAAATTCCATCATTTTAGTTACTTAGGGAATATTTTTCTACAAAAGATGCAAACGGCGTTTTTACCCGATAGTGAGGCAAATAAAGCCATGTATGTATTTTGATACTTCAGTTACGGACTGATCATTTTAAAACACGTAAAGCAAAATAAGATGCCTTTATTCAAATAAAGACAGTACATTTTAAATATAAAATATACTGTCAGGACTGTGTCCTTGATTTTTCAACACAGAACTGAACGCGGCCCCACAAACCAGAAGAAAAAACTTGACGACAATAAATTTTTAATTCATTCGAATTTAGCAGACCTTCGGGTTCATTAGGATAACAAAAATATTTTTAAAAACTTTTAAATCGCACGAAACATTGAACTGGGGTGGATAGGTGTTGTTATAATGGCTTATCTGAGATACAACTTAGAGAAATTTTGTTTCTGAGATGATATTCGGTTTGTGTAGATAGGTTCTAGTACACTTCACATCCTATACAACATTTTGGGGGGTGGCAGTATGCATCCGTGCTTCAGAAACACGTACTTTCGAGGTCTTATTCATGATTCTTGAATATAACATGGGAATTTTATACTTAATTATTTCCATGTGCAAGTAATATATAATATAGATATTTCAATTTTTATTGTTTCAACGTAAGTAAAAGTATATTTTAACACATACCTTATTTGAAACTTTAAAATTTCCGTCTGGCCTTAACTGCCGAATTTAGATGTCTGTACTACCCGAAACGACATATTTCAGTGCATAAAATATGCAAGGTCTGTCGAATAAATGTATCCAGTAATTTACAATGAATTATTACATGGAATTAAATTCTGGGTCTACAGACATCAAACAAACTGTGGCGGACTGTACACAAAGATATTATTACAATCACTCACAGCGCTGTCAAATATTTAGCCTCTTAAATTACCTAGATGTAGAGACACATAATGAATTATTGGCCGATAATTATAGATTAATGTAGACACGCCCATTCAGGGTCACAAAACATGATAGCCACTAACACGTGTAACAATTTTATGGAATGTACAATTTTGGGTTAACGATGAATTAGCTTGTAATACTGAATTAAATTTATTACCCGCCTCGGCTTAATCGAGGACTTTCCCATATCTATATTCTAAAGCAAAAAGAGGGTTATGAATAAATATTTGTATAGGACAAGATTACTTTCTTTGATATTGTCTGATTAAGCAGCTTCGAAAGTATCACGATTAACGGATAATAGACTGAAGAAACATAAGGAAGCAGTAGAGGACGATTTTGAGGTAAGCTTACTATACTATGATTGACCATCTTGGATCGGCGAAAATTGCGATAATTCATTCGAGATATGCAATAATCGATATCTCGGCCGATATTCGAAACAAATACTGCCAGTTTGTACGTCAGGGGTTTAACCGCTTGTGGCAAATTTCCGGATAGGCAAGACACAATAAAGAAACACCACAATTAATGTGGCTGTTCTCATAACATGTTTGTTTCCAATTATTCACTTCGATAAATTCACTTGTACTTCAATTTTCAACGTAATAAACCGAGCAACACAGAAAGTGCAGAGCTCTCTGGAATTAATTCGGGCACTAAACATCGCTGCACTGCCAAAAACAAAGCCAGCAGCTGCTGGGTTCATAAAGCCAGAGCGTCTGGGAATACTACAGAAATGGTGAGCTGCATGTATGGTGTAGTTCGCTAGGGAAAAGTAAGAAATAAAGACGTCATCAAAATAAACAGATAAGATCTCCCGCGTTACATAACCCCAAGATATACACTAGAAGCCCGTACGTAGACTTCTCTGTGTGTACTTTTTCTAATTTTGTACAAGTAGAATTCTTATTATTGAACCATACTAGAAAGAATATAATAAGAATGGAAAAAAACTACAGTGTGGGGAGGTACTGAGAAGCTGTTGTCCCTTACGCATGACGTGCCTTTGTTATGTACTTTAGTACATTAAAATCAAACACAGTAATAATTCCGAAAACTGAAGCCTCCGTATATCGATTATACTTAAATTCTATAGAAATCTCAATAATTTAAGAGCAAATTTGTTTACAGTCTCCAGAAGATTGGGTCTTAATACAGACTAGTCCATAATATTTGTGCACAGATGTTCTCGAATGGCTCAACATTCATATTTCAACTTTAATATAAACTCGTGAAAAAAAACAGCACTTCGTACAGGTTTATTTGGGACTTTAAATTAGTTAAAGTAAGTGAAAATTATACAAGGAAATATTTCCATAATAGACTTGCAATTTATCAAACACTGTCAACATCTGTTAAAATACTACCAAAAGACTATGGAAATGTCCATTAAAAATTTTAAGAGGATTCAGAACATATTGATTTAGGTCCTCAAATAAAGTGACGTCATAACAGGATATCATTAGTACGTGTCAAATAAAACAAAAGGTACGTTGAGTGAAAGGTAATTCAGAACTTTATGCAGGCTGGCTCTAAAACTAAGGCCCTGTTAATTAATTACACATTATATTTGGAGTTGTGTGGCAATTTACGGGTAGTAATGTGAGGTTACACGGGAGAGTGGGACCCCCAAAATTCGTCCTCAGTCACTCTCGAGAGGTGCTTTCTTACACGCAAGCGCTATGGAGGGCAGAGTCGCCAAAATTACGGGTAACCTCGAAAAGAATTGGCTTGAAGGGACTTCATGTCTCAGTGGAAGCACGAACACCTTTCCTCTCAGAGGCACTCTCAACCAGACCAGAAAAATCGGTATAGCTGCGAGTAGCTTGCGAGAAAGTGCATACACATTGAAACCGCCCGTTCCAGGTTCGAACCCGGGAACAGGTTTCACCTGAGATGTAACGGTTTCATTTAAAACCCATACAAAAAGTTTTTACGGTTTGCGTCGGCAAGTCAACCTTTGTTCTGCTCGCTCTGCTAATTCCTGCCTTGGGCTCTCCGCTTAGCAAAAGATGCTGCAGGTGTGCGGGGATCGTATTAGAGATTGGATGTCAGGTGACCAACAGAGTAAATTACATTTGTGGCGAAAGCGTTATCCACGGTATCAGTTCGGTAATATCAAGGCAGCGAGCAGGATGCGCGTGTGTCTGGTGAACATTAAGTGCTTTGACTTCAATAAAAGAAGCTGTTTTCTGTAACTTCGAATTGGCGTATATTCCCTGTCGTCTCCATCCCTCCCGATATTCCCTGTGACAAGGAGACTTACTAGAAAGGCCTGGTACAACATAGACAGCAAGTCGGAAGCTATGGCAACGAGAGAGATAACGAAGTGATTGCAATAAATTATTAATTTAAAACGCCACAAGGCGCCGTGTATACTTCCCGCACTATTGGGCCTACTCCGAGTCTGTCTACTTTTATGCGGAATAAATAATGCAGCGTGCCGTACGAATTACCTGGAAACCATATGCAATGTAACCAAACCCCTTTAGAGTAACTGGAGCTGGATACCTACTAAGACACCATGGTAGTGAAACTGTGAGCCAATGAACATTCAGTTCTTTACTTGTCTATTGTCAGAAATCGAAATATTACTGTACAGTCATCATCATGTAATTACGAATTTCTGGCCGTCTTCAGTCTTCATTTCACGTACAATCAGCCTATATCTTCCCTGACTGCAACGGGTGTTAAACAGTCTTTAATCCAAAGTTTTATTTTCTTGTTTTAGGTGTTCTGTAGGAATGAAAAAGAACTCCTTATGTGCCGACCACGTCTGTCCGTCCATCCGTCTGTCGCCTTGTATCAGCGACTAAACCCGCTGGTTGGGTTCTTGAAATACGGTATAGTCGATCGCTACAAAAACGTTCCTAAGCAGGCGTTAGTTGCGTAAAGTCAGCTCAAACACAGGCGTAAACGAATGTGTAACCGGAGTTTCCACATCTCTTGACGGATTTGGGTAAAATTCGGCAAAGAAAATATCCACGTAATAGTTTATCAATTATTCCTCTAAACGGTCCACTAAGAGCTGAACTCATATGTGAAGATGGACGGAAGGATAAAGCTAATAACAGCTTGTCGAGATTTCGAAAATTCGTCTAATAAAAACGTGCTATTTTAATGCTTAATACTCATTAATTACATCTAGGGGCATGAAATTTGTTATGCTCGTAAATACATTGTGAGTACACGTAAAAATTATGCACGCAAAACTAGTATTAGTCCGCAACTACAGAACATATCGACCAAGTGAACATGAAGTTGAGTTTAAAATGTACAAATTACCAGGTAATAATCAAATTCCAGCAGAACCGATAAAGCGCGAGGTATGACCCTCGCTTTGAGATCTACAAACTTAGCATTTCTAATCGGTATGCGGAAGAATTAGCCGATCCCAGTGGCCGCGCGGTCTAAGACGTGGGATTGCGGGTTCAAATCCCGCCGGTGGCATGGATGTCTGTCTTTACTGAGTGTCACTGCGACGGGCTTTTTACTCGTCCAGAGAGGCCATATCAAGTGTGGCGTGTCTGAGTGAGATCGTGAAATCTATACAATAAAGCGACCCAAGCCCATTAGTGGCTGTCGCGCCATAAAAAGAAGAAAAAGAATATGACATTTGACATTCAGAGGACCGTGCATTGTGGTATATTCTTATAATGAAAGCCAACGAGATGCACTATTTCTGAAATTTATTTGATGAAGTACTCTATATATTTCGGACAGGTCCACTGTCCATCATCAGGAGTATCTCAACACTGTATACACGCAATAGGTATTTGTTATGCTAGTTATGTTGCCTGCCTGTTAGCGTGATCAGGTCCTGACCATGCTAACAGACAGGCAACATAACTAGCATAACAAATACCTATTGCGTGTATACAGTATTGAGATACTCCTGATGATGGACAGTGGACATGTCCGAAATATGTAGAGTACTTCATGAAATAAATTTGAGAAATAGTGCATATCGTTGGCTTTCATTAAAAGAAAAAAAAGGATCTTCCTACTAGTGAGATGTCATTATTTATTAAAGATCTCACAGGAATTAACTGAGGACCATGATACTGTGCCGTATTTTGTGAATATATTCTCTGGCGGTTACTGAACTGACGTTACGAACGGCTCTGCGCCTAGCCATTCACTCTCCCTCCTTTCTCCACCGCCACTGGCGTCCTGTGTAAAGCCTGAATTGGATTCCCGTGTGCACTTCTGAAGTGAAAACATCTAAATTGCGTTTGGTCTGATTTTCTAAAGTCGGTTTCGGCCCACCAGCAAGATATGTCAGGACCCCTGTGCCAACGTTGTGTCGAGTTCAGATCAAGTTGCATGCGCCATTTCTGGTATCGTTTTGGTAGCCATGACGTTGGCCAATTGTGCTGTCTGCGTGATGTGCGTTAAAAGGGGTAAGAGCTATTGGAAATAGATCACATTGTAAGTACAATTATGTTACTGTATTTTCATGTATTTATTTATGTTCTATATTCAATACTGTTATATTTATATCCTCACAATAGTTTGTTTCGCTTTTATCCCTCGGACGTTTCCGTGTTTTGCTCAGGGTCAAAAAGAAGGGTCGCAAAACCAATGAGATGCTTTTATTTATCAAAAGCCTCGTACGACCCTGTAAATTTCACTGAAAATACACAATGCTTAAAAATCCAATACCGTTCAAAAAAAAAAAAGGAGATGAGTGCATGCAGTTGGCACTAATTAAAAAAAGACAAAGTATGACTACAGCGCTTCCTATTGGGCAATGCAAAACGTGTGTGTCTGTATCAAAGGAAATCTGAATTTAAATACACGTACTTATATAAACTCACGCGTGTACAAGATTAGGAATTAAACTCACAAATATACTTTGCCATATCACGGACGTTTCGGGTGGAGGTGGATAACTAAGCGAACTCTGTGATTCAAGTGTACCATAGATAGGTGTTTTAGTTCAACCTGCGGTAATGCACTTAACGATTGGCTTATAATTATTTAGTTTAATTAAATAATTTACTGAGAAATTTACTTAAAGGTACTCCGGTTAACTTAAGAGTTTTTTCTGACCATATATACAAGGGCTTGACATGCTTTCCTTCGGACCACAGACACGAGTCACACCTAACATTTTTTCCTTGCATGCCGGAGTTCTGCTTTCATATTTTCTATAAATGCGAGGATTATTACTATAGGTTTTATTCTTTCAATGTGTAGCACAAATAATGAACGGCGAAATCCTAGCAGATGCACTCATAGCACCCTGAATACCAACCTAAACTTCCTATCATGGCATGACGTGATGTAATATGAGGAACATATTATTCTGTGAGTCAAAACACTCACTGATTTGAAACCACGTGCAACTGCTATAAGAAACGAATGGCAGGTGTACGGCTCTGTGTTGACGACTTCAGATATACAACCTCTCAGCGGCAGGGTGGGCTTAGGCGGATCACTGATTTTGAGCCAGCAAAGTCCTCTGTGATAAACTAGAAGACGGAAAGTGAAAAACAATATTTGCCAGATAAATCGAGAATTCTACTCACCGAAATGACCTTCTCGGTCGACCAGTAGCATTCTAACTTCGTATTTTGTAGGTACAAGTTCATATCTAACCCTGACTCAGGCTGTTTTGAGTGACGTTTATCATGGACTTGGGCAGGTTCCTCTGGGCAAATACCATTGGAATACGATCACATTTTTTCCATCTCGATGATCAAAATCGTATTATGATTCGAGGCCACCCAAATCATGCATCTGAACAAACGTCATTAAATAATCGAAGTAATAGTCATTCATAGTGCGGCCAGGAGTCAATTGTGTCAGTGCTTCCAACGGGGGGGGGGGGGGGGGAGAGGGGGGTGGGGCGGGGGGGGGGGGGGGGGGGTAAACGGTGTAAGGCACGAGGGATGTATACAAAATATGTGTACGGAAATTGAAGTTGTAATGAAGTTTATGAATTCCAGCAGATTGTGATATATTTGAAAGTTACTGCAAATTTTTCAGTTAAATGGTCTATAGCTTCAAGCGAAGAGCAACATATGGTTGAAATGGCAAGAATCTGTCACTCAAAAGATAATTATCTATTACAAGAGGAGCCCATTACCTCTAGGAAGGATAAATGAAAGTCACGATATATATTGAACTGTAATAACTGTGGATACACATTCAATTGATTCGAAAGCGTAAAGTTGTTCCTTATTTGAATTTATGGAAATAAAAAGAACTGTATAAAGTTCACATTCCTATGTTAACGTGTCTAGTGTTTCGCCATCATCAGGTAGGCACACCAAACGTCATGTCAATATAAATCAGCGATTTCTTGCAGCGCTTCACAGACTGCGACACGACCCCTCTTTTTCTTCTGAGAAAGTCGTTTGTAGGTTAACATGTTAAAAACTGGCGTACTCTAGTGTGTGTGTTATAAGTGAAGCTGAAATTCTTCAAAACATATACAACTCGAAGAAACATTTTCTTTTACTCTTCAGCATTAAGCTGTCAAGACAATGTATACTGCACATAGCCGGTAAAGTGGAGCATAAGACTGAACCACTTTGTAAATGCTTTTCTCACTGGGAATGCTCAAACTGATTATCACTGGGACTGCTCAAACTGATTAAGAAAGGGACCATGGTCCCCAGTTATGTATATGGGCGAGTCAGAGGGTACTTGGAATATATTGTTTTGCAGCAATGCCGTAATATGTGAGTCTGTACAGAGCATCATTTTTCTACATCATCAGCCTTACTACCAACGCCCTTAGTCCACTAGGCCACAAGCTTCTGTATGGCCATATAAAAAAATATTTTTAGTTGGCTAAAAACCATGCATGCATCACTTCTTTCAGCTGTTGATTGCTGGTATAGTGGTGTCCTATCAAAGCGTCTTATAGTGGACGAAACACCTGATAATCCGAAGATGTCAGATCAGGACGACAAGGAAGATGCTTCAACACGTCGAAATTCAATTGTCGGAGGGTGTCAACAGTTTGGACAGCAGTGTGCGGACATGCCTCGTCTTGCAACAGAGCATCAGCCGTCTTCAACATTTCTCGGCTTGTGGTCAACAAAGTTGGTCTCAACCGGTCTCCGAGCATGTAACTAACGTACCCTTTTTCCTGTTGTTTGTAGTGTTCCAGAATTGGTCGCGTGAGTCCCTGGAACGCGTCAACATCACTTTCCTTATGGATATGTACGTTTTGAACTGCCTTTTGACTAGCAATGTCTGACATTTCCGTTCCATATTCTGGCCTTTATTCTCTGGTTCGTAATGGTGGAGTCACGTATCTTCCCCACTGACAATACGTCTCAGAGAGCCTCCAGTTCGTGGTGAAGGCGATCCAATACGCTTCGGCTGAATGTAAAACAGTACGTTTTTGTTGTTCTGTGAGCTGTTTTGGAACCCATCTTGCAGAAACACTATGAAAGCCAAGTCCTTTATGAATAATTCCATGGAAATGACCGTGACTAATGTGCATATAATGAGCCTCTTCGTTAGTAGTCACCCGTCGATTATTCAGAATCAAGGCAAGGACTCGTTAAATGTTTTCATTAGTAGAGTACGTGGCGTCCGGATCATTCATCACCGATGACACTTATGTGGCCGTTTTTAAACATGGGAAGACATTAACACAATCTACTCTCCGGCTAGGCACTGTTCTCCATATTGTTCTGAAAGCCTACAACTGAATTCTGCCTTTGGTACCTTACACTATCTGGTGGAGCGTATAAATTTGATAGTCATCACAGACATTTTCTCGTTCTCTTATTATTTCCCTTCTCTTAGGTTACGATTTCTCCTTCATCACTCTGTTCTCAAACACCTTCTACTTTCTTTGTTCTTCCATTAGAGTCAGAGTCAAAGTTTCACACCCATACAAAACAACGTATAAAATTGCAATGTAACGTATATGCTAACAGCTATAGAAGATTATGTACATTACAGTCCCTTAACCAACCAACACACATACATCCAAACACACATAATTCTCGTCCTTTCTTGTACGAGATGGGAAAAATTTCCGAACTGAATAATAACAAGCATTCATAACATTTAATCCGATACTAACCGAAAGAGTAGTGTTTCTTATGTAATTACGGGCAGTCAGGTAAGAATTTAACATTTCTGAGTAACCTGCTGTCTCCAGCTTCTCGGGTGAAGAGACATGAAGATAGAGGCAGCAGGTTTTACTGATTTTCTTAAATTTCTACTAGTCTACACGGTATCAAACCTCGGAAGATTTCAGGTTGTACATACGCCACCGCCAGGAACTCTAATGCAATCACTTATCCGTAAATGTAATGTTAGGTCTTTCGCAAAATTGCGAAAAGCGACTATTAGCTTTTCCATGTCCGTGTCTCTCTATGTCCGTCCGCACGGAAA
>Ga0123355_10017177_pt1 | contig 11425 bp, 13 predicted proteins | sample TergutEmb28metaG_3_FD_89872 | JGI IMG/M metagenome (GOLD analysis project Ga0123355, IMG submission 89872) | Embiratermes neotenicus P1 segment gut microbial communities from Petit-Saut dam, French Guiana - Emb289 P1 | ecosystem: Host-associated > Arthropoda: Insects > Digestive system > Gut ...
AATTTGAAGTGAATACGCCTCGGCCTCGTCATTCCGGGCTTGACCCGGAATCTTCACGCTATAGCTTGCAAAACCAAATCTATCTCTGTTAGCACAAATGAAGCGTGACCATGGTCATAGCGGTAAACTTAGTTTGTAAATTGAAGCCTGTAGATTCCGGGTCAAGCCCGGAATGACAGAACTCTGGTGCATTCAGCTTAAATTAGATCCACGTGATTTCAACAAAATTTATGTTGATTTTTTACCCAGATTGCATATAATAAAAGTATGCCGCATGGCATTTAATTTAAAATGAGATAGTTATACGTCGGAGCGAAGACTTTAAACTCGTTTCCATTGGTCGGGCCAGAGACCTAAAACCTGTCCCATTGCAGAGCGTCCTGCTAAAAAGCGATAGTGGAGGATGATTGATGTCGTCCTCCATTTTTATATAAAACGAGCCGGCAAAATAATTTGCCCGGCTCGTTTTTTGTGGGTTGTGATATTTAAGCTTTCGTTTATTGAGCTAAAGTTCTCTGAGATGGGTTACGGAGCGCATTTAATTGGCAAAAATACATAAACACCGGGAGCTAATTTCTGCCCAAACGTGTAAAAGTTCCACTTCTCCCACCGCGAAACAGTGTTAACGTGTTATCCGAAAGCGAAAATTGATACACCTCTTCGTGTTGCCATGTTTTAGTGATAACTCCGTCTTCTATACTCCATCGGGTCGGTGTTCGATCCCCGGCAATTTGACCACTCCAAATACCCGTCCCATTCGATGAGAATTGAATAAATCCCCAACTACTACTATCCCATCTACCAATAATATATGTGCCATCCGTAAAAACAGGAGCATTGTCCCTGCGGTATGACATGCCTCCCCATCCGCCACCGGGTCTATGTTCCCTAAGGTTAAGCTGATATCCATTTCCTACACGTTCCACAAAGTACTCATCCCACACTCTTTCGTGATAAAAAATTACTTCAATTGTATCACCACGCTGACGCCAAGAAATATCCTGTTCATCCCACACACCGCTTCCATTTCTAAAAAATTCGATATTCCCGTCCCCCATCCAACTACCAACTAATGCATTGCCAGACATCACAAATATGATGGCGGCAACAATTCCAACGACTGCAATCCCAGCAGCAATATAAATTGATTTCTTCATTTTACCATTTTGCACATCTGCACTTGATACAACTGGCTGTTCTTCTGCGTTTGTTGGCTGAGCACTTTCTACAGCAGTGCCACATTTGGCACAAAATACCGATTCATCTGGTATTTTTACTCCACATTTTGCACAAAACATTTTTTGCCTCCTCTTAATTATTGTTTGTCAATCTTAAATTTTGTAAAAGTTACGTCTGCCCTCCCCCTAGATTTATGTAATTTTGGCATTGTCCGCAGACAATACCAATAAAAAAGGTGCGCAAGGACGGCAAAACTGCCATCACCTACACACCTTGTATAATCAAAGGATAGACGGATACACCCTGTCACCAACATAGCACAAAAGTAACACCAATACACCCTATTTCACAACGCAAAAAACAAGCACGTGATTGAAATAGACGCAAAAAAGTGCTAAACTATAAGTGCGTAGTGGCAGACGGAATGTCTGTGTGTTTAGGTGATGCCTTAGAATCCCTACACTCGCCGTGGCGTGCTGTAACACGTCACGGTCACTACTCTTTTTTGTTGCACTCGCATTTTAACATATCACGTACAGCAATTGCAACAATAAAAAAGCGGCTGTAACGCTGTAACACCTGTGACAAGGAAAACACAAAAAAAACAGATTCAACTGGTACGAAAATCGTACCAGTTGAATCTGTTTTTTTCTGCTTTGTTATAGCACAAATGTTTTAAGTTACCGCACAATCCCCCGGACCTTCTCCGCCATCACCTGCGCCGTGACGCACAGCTCTGCCGCTTTAAAGGCATGTTCTTGCGTCATGGCTTTTTCTGTGCGGTTTAGGCAGTCCAAAACCAGCTCGCCAAAGTACGGGAAGCCGACTTTGCCATTAACATCAATATATTGCTCGCTATCGTTATTAACCAAGAACAAATGCTCGCCGCGTGGGTCGCGGCCAACGTCGCAGTATTTGCGCAGTTCGATGTAGCCCTTTGTTCCCAGTATAAATGTGCGGCCATCGCCCCAAGTGGAAAGGCCGTCCGGCGTTAGCCAGTCTACACGAAAATAGCCGCTGGCACCGTTGTTGCCCTTTAATACGCAGTCGCCAAAATCGTCCACGCCGGGGTGTTCCGGGAAGTTGTAGTTCTCGACCTGCGCCGACAAAACCTGTGCGTCGGTAGCACCAGTGTAGAACAAAAACTGCTCGCATTGGTGGCTGCCTATATCGCACAAGATACCGCCATTTTGCTCGCGTTGCAGAAACCAGCCGGGGCGGCTTGGCATATTTGCGCGGTGCGGGCCCGTTCCCATGGTTTGCACAACGCGGCCAATTGCACCGTCGGCAATTAGCTGGCCGGCAAACATGCCCACTTCCGAGTGCAGCCGTTCGGAATAATAGACGGCAAATTTGCGGCCCGTTTTTGCAACGGTGGCGCGGGCTTCTTCCAATTGCGCAAGGGTGGTAAGAGGTGCTTTATCCACAAAATAGTCTTTGCCAGCATTCATGGCGCGTATGCCAAGCGGGGCGCGGTCGCAGGGTATTGCTGCACTTGCAACCAGTGCAATTTCTTTGTCTTGGAATACTTCTTCTTCCGAACAGGCCACTTTTGCGCCCGGGAAATTGGCGGCAAGTTTTTCCGCCTTATCGGTATCCGGGTCGTAGACCAACTTTAGGCTCGCGCCCGCTTCGACTAGGCCATTGCACATGCCGCCTATATGCCCATGGTCTAGGCCAATTGCGGCAAAAATAAATTCCCCGGGTTTAACTACCGGGCTTGGCTTGCCCTTTGGTGCGTAGTTCATTCCGCTTTCCGGCATTACTGTTCCTCCTAATCTTGACTCCAACCGGAGTATTTTCTGCATTCGCTCATGATTCGCATAACTTCCAGCGTGTCACTAAGCGATACAAATGGTTCTTTTCCATGTACATAAAAATCGTAACATTTGTCGTAGAAATCTACGGCATCGCCTTCCGAAACGCGGTGAATTTCTTCTTTCCATGACTTAGGGCTCATACCTTCGCCCATGTATTTGCGGCCGGGCGCGGCCAGCGAGTCGTTAAGTGGGACGCTGTCCCTGTCCTTTGGGTCAAAATAGCGCACTTTAAAATACGGGCCGTCATCGTCCCAATCAATTGCAATTGCGCCGTTTTTGCCAAATACCAAATCATGCGGGACGGCGGATATTGCGCCAGCCATGTTAATTTCTATGTCAACATTTATGCCGCTTTCAGTTTCCATTAGGATTTTTACAAAATCGTCGGCATCGCCAAGGCTGGCTATTTTCGCAATGGCGGCACTTATTTTTGACGCATGGGAACCGGTGAGGTACAACGTACGGTCAATTTCGTGCGCACCGTAGTTGTTTAGCATTCCGCCGCCGTATTTTTTAAACGCCTGCCAGTCGTTTCTAAATACATAGATTGTTTGCGTTGCTTTCAGCAAAAAAATTTCGCCAATGATGCCGCTGTCAATTAATTTTTTTAGCGTTTGCGTAGTGGCCACAGCCCTTTGCGGCTGATAAATCATTAGCTTTTTACCCGTGCGCTCGCTTGCTTGGGCAATTGTTTTTGCCTCTTCTAAGTCACGAGCCATTGGTTTGTCCAAGAAAACATCGTGGCCACTTTCCATTGCATAAATGGCTTGCTCTGCATGTACATGCGTGGGCGAGCATATTACAACAAGGTCGGGCTTTTCGGCATCCACCATCTTAAAATAATCGGTGTAGCAGTTTACGCCGAATGCATCTTTTGCTTCTTGCAGTCTTTCTTCCACCGGGTCGCTTACGCCAACAAGCTCAAAGCCTGCGTTGGCGCAGATAGATGGAATGTGGAACTGCCAGCCTATTCTGCCAAGGCCGGATACTACTGTTCTTAGTTTTTTCATAGCTACCTCCTATACATTTCCGTTCCAAAATTGTGAACATCGTCAAGCATAACAATACCAACATTGTGACGCGTGCGGCCGCCACTTCGCATAAAGTCTATAATATTGCGTTGCAGGCTGGTTTTAATTTCCCCCGGGGGGACATTGTTTGCATCTATTTGTTTCCCGTCAAATATCCAAAACGTAGAATTATATCCCTTCGCCAAGGCCGGCAACAGATAATATTGGCGCAAATGCTGCACCAGCTTAGAAGACGGCGGCATTATGCCATCAAGCTGGGAGTCAAGCAGCCAGCTCGCCAATGTGAATGCCACAAATGGTCCTTTTATGCCGGTGAATTCGGCTATGGAATTTTCGTGCGTTTTTGCAAATTCGGCCATGCCTGTCAGCGATGCGTGGATGGTCTCCATTTCAAAGTCACCATCCACTGGTATATGCAATTCCAAAATTGGCATACCTTCCTTTAACACTTCGGTCCACTCGGTCAAACATAGCGTTGCCACTTCGTTGCGAGCGAACCCTGCCGGGTCAATTACAATGCCCTGCACGGTGCCGTTTTCCTCACGGAAAAAACCGCGGAAGCCGTTTTCGTCGGCAAAAATTTCGCCAGTACCGCTAACTTGGCCGTCTGCGCGAAACTCTATGTCCCCGGCGGTGAGAGCCAGCAACTGCCCGGTTTTGTTATTGCGGAAAAACCGAGCATTTTTGTCCGCCGAATACAGCTTTGGAATGCACTGGAAACGCCCTACGCGGAATATTTTGCACTCCAAATGCCTAGGCAACCATGTTGTAGATGGCTCTGCAAGCCCCCAATGGCCAAGCTGACGCTTGCAACGCGCCGCCCACAGGCCAATGTCGGCCAATGTGTCTGCTATTATTTTTTCCGGTATGCCATGCGCCCTCATGCGGTCTGCGGCAGCCGGGACGGCTTGCAGGGTTCTTATCAAGGTTTCCGCGTGGGTTATTTCCTGCCCGGCTTCCAGCGGCAGATTTGCCAGTTTCAATATATCGTCATGCACTACGCGTCACCTCTGCCAATTTTTCTGCCATAAAGTCCAGTGACTCAATTCCCGCTTCCGCGCTGAATTTTGCCCGTGGCCTTACATGCATACATTCGTGGTTGTAGTCATGCCCTGCTTCGCCCAGTTTGTATACGGAACTAAGGCCGGGGAGTGGCGGTATTTCTACATTATCGCCAAACTCTGCCACTGCGTCGACTGTATTTTTACGCACTTTTTGTGCGGCATCGAATTCGCCAATATGTTCCAGTGCGCCCAGCAGTTTGGACGTTTCGAAACAAGCCCAATCGCGGCCTATGCCCTGCCGCGCCCAAATATCCATTATTTCCGGCCATGCGTCGTAAAAGCGGGACGGGTACTCGGTTACCACGGGTTTACTTGTCTTTTTGAAAACGCGTCTTGCCACGGAATATACCATTTCGCGACCGCCGCCATGGCAGTTTACAAGCACCAACTTGTCGAAACCTTGATTCAACACGCCAATGGAAACTTGCTCCATATATTCCGCAGTGATAAACGGGCGCATGTCTATTGTACCTGCAAACGGACGCAACCCGCCAATCCACGAAAATGGTAGCATTGGCATTAGCACGCCGTCAAGTTTTTGGGCAGTGAGTTCGGCCAGTGCGTAGGAAATAAAACCGTCTGTGCCAAGTAATAGGTGTGGGCCATGTTGCTCCACCGAGCCTATTGGGATTACAGCTGTTTTTTGCCCATTGCCTGTGAGGTAGCGGTCAAGTTCGTCTGGGAACATGTTGTCCATGTACATGGTTTATACCATCTCCTTTTAGGATGTGTACTGTGAATGGGGCTTACGTCAAGCCCATGCTAAACTCTTTTGCTAATATAATTTTAATATGGCAGGGCGGTTTTATCCCTTTTCATTTTGGCAATTGCATACTATGTGGATTATCTGCTACTAATGCTTATTAGGTGCAAACACGCGTCAACATATATGCTTCCGGATATTCCGTCTCAGAGCCGTTAATTGTATCTTGCGGATAAACTTCGACGTACATGTATTCATCGTGAAAAACGATACCGTGCTCGTTTATATATGCATCCTTAGCTTCTTGTTCCCCGCCCATATAGTCCCCCACAAGTTGGTCAAAAGTTTCGGCGTTCCATAATACTTTTAGGTATTTGCCTTGAGGTATTGTCACGGTTGAGAAAATTTCGTCCTGTTCGTTATCACCATTGACCCATTTGCCGATGAACAGGTCATCGTTCGCCCAAATCGTAAAATTGGTATCCGGTTGCCTTTTCTCTGCAACATCGTCTAATTTATCAAAGTGTCCATACAATTCAAAATCCATCATAGAACCCTTTAATTCTACGAACCCTGTTTTCTTACATTTGTTAAAGCTCAACCCCACGACATTGATTTTTTCATCCAACTCAATTAATTCTACCGTGGTTTTACGGACAAACTCTTTTTTACTCATGTTCATTTCTCCTTTTTATTTATCTAACATCAAAAAATTCTATGAGCTTTATAGCCTCCAGAAACATAAAATTAACGTACATACCACACTCATGGCGATACATAAGTGCGCCCTTTAAAATCATTTATACACATCTCCCCTGTTGCCGATTTCTGCAACAAGCACAACAAGCGTTATCCCATCTGCATGAAGTTCATAAATTACACGAATATCTCCAACTCTGAGACGATAACGGTTATCATACCCTTCCATTTTTTTGATGTGATTGCCGGATGGTAATTTATATATTTGTGAAAGTATTCGAACCTGCTCTTTTCGGGAGCGACTCTTGAGAAATTTTTCAGCGGGTTTCTTAAATTCAATTCGCTTGCAACTCTTCATAACTTATCCCCATATCTTGCAAAAGTACATCAAGTGTTATCGTTTCTGTGCTTTTATCGTTGTCTGCATTTCTAGCCAAAAGGTAATCAAAATCGTCTAACGGGAACTCTTGTTCACACAGGTAGCGAAGATAATCCACTGCACTGCTTAATTTGTTTTCCGGAAGTTGTTGAATGTAGCGAACTGCCGCAATTTGCATATTTGACATATTATTCTCCTCCAATTCATCGCGCACAAGCACTGTCACATGCTCCTTAAAACTGACCGTCCATCCAAATATTTTTGATACTCCGCAATATCTGCCACAGCCGGAGCCAAGCCATCCAGCCAGCTCAACAACTCGCTTTTTGCCTTATCCAGCATCTCTTCGGACGGCAGTTGGAATTTGTCGGAATCCCCTAAGCTTCCCCCCAAATTCACAGGATAAACCTGCCACTGCCCATCCAGCATCCCATAGCCAGACCGACCAAGCATATCCAACCTCTGCTTGCCCGGGTTATCAATCGGCACCATATCAAAATATTCCTCTACTTTTGCAAAAATTTTCTCCAGCATTTCTGTGTTTTGCGTTGCGTGCAAACATGCTGCAAGCAGCCACAATTCTCGTCCACTAGCATCCATGGTCAACGCCGTGGCAGACGCCGGCACGCCGTATGTCATATCAATAAACGAGTATGGGTTCAAAAAAATTACGGCTTTGTTCCGAGTCTGAAAATAATCGTGGCTTAAGTAATACAGCTCTTCTTGAAAGCTGACAAAAACTATGCGGTTAAAACCATTTGCAACAAGTTCGTCGCACAAATTGATGCAATACTCATGCATAAAATCCGGGGTTATATCTATGCTACCTCGCTGGTCAAACGCGTCGTACACAGTACTGTACGGGATAAGCGGCAGCATTATGCCGTTATTTTTTTCCGCCAACAACTGTGCGACTGCACTCGCCTCAATGTTCCTTGCGCCAAGCGGCATGTGCGGGCCCAGCCGTTCGATACGGCCAAGCGGAACAAACGCCAAATCGCCCCCGTTTTGCAGATATGCTTTGCATTCTCGCGATGTTAAAAAGTTGATATTCACGCTATCCCGCTCCTCTAAATTAAACTGCAACCATTATGCCTTGTTTCACGCAAAATCGCAAGCAAACAAAAATTTTCAAATTCAACTGGTACGAAAATCGTACCAGTTGAATTTGAAAATTTCGTCGCAATATGATAAAATCGAAAAAAATGAAACGGAGTGAATCATATGCATCCAATGTTCGAACAACTGGCGGCAGTACGCCTAGTTCCCGTAATTGTAATAAAAGACGCATCCAAAGCAGTATCACTGGCAAAAGCCCTGTATGACGGCGGCCTTCCATGTGCGGAAGTCACACTGCGCACACCGCAAGCGGCAGACGCTATTCGCGCAATTGCGGACGCAATGCCAGACATGCTGCTTGGTGCCGGCACCGTTTTAACACCCGCGCAAGTGGATAAAGCACTTGATGCCGGGGCAAAATACATCGTGGCACCCGGCCTAAACCCGGAAGTTGTGCGCTATTGCCAATCCAAAAACGTACCCGTTTTGCCGGGCGTATGCACCCCAAGCGAAGTAGAACAAGGGTTGGCACTGGGGCTTACCGCGCTAAAATTCTTCCCGGCAGAGGCCGCAGGCGGCGTTAACATGGTAAAATCGCTGTCCGGGCCGTATGGCGACGTTAAGTTTATGCCAACCGGCGGCATTACACAGGCCAATTTGAAGAGTTATCTCGACATTAAAAGCGTGTTTGCCTGCGGCGGTAGCTGGATGGTAAAAGACGAATTGATAGACGCGAACGACTTTGCAACAATCACGAAACTGACCAGAGACGCAGTAAATATCTAAGGAGAACATCCATGAAGGAAGCAGCAGATAAAAAACCTAAAAAGCGCATACGTTCTTTTCTAAAGTCGCTGTTGCTTTCTCTTTTGCTGGCTTTCTTTTTGATATTTTCATTCTCGGTATATTCCATTTACCGGACCATTGTCCCGCCAGAAATACCGACTATGGCACAGCGGGAAACACGGCCGGCCATAGTCCCCATGCCCTCTCCTACCCGGCCACAAGCATCTACCGCAGCCAATGATGAGGTAGAACCGGAAGACCAAGAGCCGGAATGGGACGACAATCTTGCCGCCCCCATGCGCTTTACAGACGACGACAGGCGCGAAAATGTCTTCACCTTTCTAATCGTAGGCCTAAACGAAGGCAGGAACGCAAACACCGTAATGGTAGCAAGTTACGACGCAAGCGCGCGTGAAGCGCATTTAGTAAGCATCCCCCGTGACAGTCTAATTAACGTAGACCGCTCGGGCAGGAAGCTTAGTTCGTCGTTCATTGCTGGCTCTGGCGGTGGGCGCGGCAGGTCTGGCGGCATACGCGCACTCATGCGTGACGTACGCACTGTAATTGGTTTCGAGCCAGACTTTTATATTCTCATAGACTACGCGGCTTTCCATGCCATAATTGACACGGTTGGCGGCATTGAAATGTATGTACCGTTCCACATGCGCTACTCCGACCCGTTCCAAAACTTAGATATAAATATCCCGGCAGGGATGCAACACATGGATGGGGAAACCGCGCTTCACTTTGCGCGTTTTAGGCGTGCAAACCGTGGCTACCAAAGCATTTCGGACTATCAACGCATAGAAAACCAGCAAGCGGTAATCAATGCGGTAGTCGGCAAGCTTTTGCGCCCGCAAAACATCCTGCGCATACCGGAATTTGTAGACATTTTCAACGAATACGTTCACACCGATTTGACCCACGGCAACATGCTGTGGTTTGCCCGCGAACTAAACAGAATCCGTGGGACAGACGCACTGCATACTCACACAACCCCAATGCTTGGTACCAGCGGCGCGCCGCATTGGTACGAGCTTTTAAATGCCCGAGGCATAGTGGAACTTGTGAACGATACGATAAACCCGTTTTACCGCGACATTGAGCTTAGAGATGTTAGTATAGTAACCCAGTAGGAGACTGTATATGAAAAATCGATTCTCAAAAGAAGAACGCTCGTGGATTATGTACGACTGGGCAGACTCCGTAGTCGCCACAATAATGATGGCGGCTATCTTCCCAATATTTTTTGTAGGAATGGCCAACGATGCGGGCGTATACGGCAGTATGTGGCTGGCGCGTGGCATGGTTGTTACGCAAATAGTGCTGGGAATAAGCGCGCCCATACTTGGCGCGATAATCGATTTCAAGAAATTCAAAAAGCGGCTTTTCGTCATCTTTTTGATTTTGGGGCTTATCACATTATTCGTGCTTGCGTTTCAATCTGCATGGCAGTTATTGCTGATAGGCTACGTGTTGTCCACCATTTTCTGGGGGCTGACTGTAATAATTTACGATGCATATTTGCCGGACGTTACAACAAAAGACCGCATGGACAAGGTAAGCTCATGGGGCTACGGTATCGGATACATCGGTGGCAGCACAATCCCGTTTGTGATAAGCATAGCACTTATGATGTTCGGCCACCACATAGGTATTGATACGATTATGGCTGTGCGAATTTCCATTTTACTTACCGCCGTTTGGTGGGGCGTGTTTTCTATCCCAATTATCCGCGATGTACACCACAAGCACGGTGTCACGGCACCGGAAAAGGGCGTAGTGACAAAAACAGTAAAAAACGCCATCGCCACTGGCAAAAAAATAGTCAAAGACAAGGGCGTTTTCCTATTTATTATCGCCTACTTCTTTTACATCGACGGCGTTGGCTCCATTATACGCCTAGCCGCGGCATATGGCGCGGAACTAGACCTTGGTGACACCGGCATGATTGGCGCACTTTTGTTTATGCAGTTGGTTGCGTTCCCGTTTTCCATTTTGTTTGGCAAACTATCCAAAAAATACAACCCGCTAAATACCATAACCGTTGCCATTTGCATATATTTAGTTATTTGCGTTGTGGGCTTTGTAATGGGCTTTGGCTTGGAAGAAAATTGGTTTGACACAAACTTTGCAATTATCCTGTTCTGGGTCTTGGCCTTTTTGGTGGGAACGGTGCAGGGCGGCATACAGGCAATTTCGCGCTCAACTTTTGGCCGGCTCGTACCGCCAGAAAATTCCGGCGAATACTTTGGCTTCTTTGAAATATTCGGCCGCTTCTCTGCAATTATTGGCCCCGGTTTTTACGCGCTAATATTCTGGCTAACCGGCCGCGCCAGTTTGTCTATACTGTCCATTGTGGCGGTGTTTATTGTCGGACTTGTTGTATTATCTGTTGGCCGTAAGCATATGAAAATAGTGGAATAAGCGTTGTCATTGCGGGCTTGACCCGCAATCTCCACACGGGGACTTCCAAAGCCAATCAAAATTTGCCGAATTTTTGCCGATATATTGGTTGACATTTGCCTAATTTTTGTGTAGCATATGTTAAATAGATTATTTTAAGCAGGGGGAACGACTATGCAAAACATGAAACATATCCAAAAGAAGAATAAAGGCTTTGCCATGGGCTATGTGCTTATTATCATTGCGATGTTTACATTTTTGGGCGCGGCAATGCTTATGGTATCATCTAGTAATATGCG
>Ga0123355_10017178_pt1 | contig 11425 bp, 10 predicted proteins | sample TergutEmb28metaG_3_FD_89872 | JGI IMG/M metagenome (GOLD analysis project Ga0123355, IMG submission 89872) | Embiratermes neotenicus P1 segment gut microbial communities from Petit-Saut dam, French Guiana - Emb289 P1 | ecosystem: Host-associated > Arthropoda: Insects > Digestive system > Gut ...
ATATTTATGTTCCATGTGATGTCTGCAAGGGTAAGAGATATAACCGTGAGACACTAGAGGTTCGGTATAAGGGTAAGAATATACATGAAGTGCTGGAGATGACGGCTCTGGAAGCTCTGGATTTTTTTGAAAATCTTCCTAAGATCAAGCAGAAGCTCGTGACGCTTGTGGATGTCGGGCTTGGGTATGTTAAGCTTGGGCAGCCATCTACCACTCTTTCCGGCGGTGAGGCGCAGCGTGTGAAGCTCGCGACAGAGCTGAGTAAGCGTTCTACCGGGAATACATTCTATGTGCTTGATGAGCCGACTACCGGACTCCATACGGCAGATGTGCACAAGCTTATAGAGGTGCTTAACCGCTTGACTGATGCCGGAAATTCTGTTGTTGTAATTGAACATAATCTGGATGTGATAAAGACCGCCGACCATATTATTGACCTTGGGCCGGAGGGCGGCGATGCAGGCGGCGAGATTCTTTATGAGGGTGACCCGGAGGGTGCAGCAAGATGTGAGAAGAGTTATACAGGGCACTTTTTGAAGGCGGCTTTAGATAATTAACAATTAACAATGAACAATGAACAATGAATAATGAACGATGAATAATGAACGATGAATAATGAACGATGAATAATGAACGATGAATAATGAACGATGAATAATGAACGATGAATAATGAACGATGAATCATTTGTAGGGGCGCCGCTCGCTGCGCCCGTAAACGTCTGAAATTGCAAGCTTTTTGTCAAAACACCCGGCTTTTGCAGAGCCACCCTCTTTTCTAAAGAGGGCAAGGAAGCACAAATCCCACGTAGGGGCGAACTGTGTTCGCCCGCAAATCGGAGACATTTATAATGAACACTTTCGAAGCAGGAAAATACGACATAGCCGTAATCGGCGCAGGACACGCAGGCATCGAAGCCTCGCTTGCTGCTGCGCGTCTCGGCATGAAAACAATTTGCTTCACAATAAATCTTGACTCCGTGGGTAACATGCCCTGCAATCCTAACATCGGCGGAACAGGCAAAGGGCATCTCGTTCGTGAACTCGACGCACTCGGCGGTGAAATGCCGCTATGCGCCGATAAAGCGTGCATACAATTCAGGATGCTAAACAGAGGAAAAGGCCCTGCTGTTCACTCACTGCGAGCGCAAGCCGACAGACGAGAGTACCAGAATATAATGAAGCATACATTGGAGCTTCAAGAAAACCTATCCTTAAGACAAGCCGAGATAGTAGACATAGGTATAGAAAATGGCGCGGCAGCATTTGTCCAAACCCAAACAGGCGCGATTTTCAGAGCGCGGGCAATTATTATTTGTACAGGAACATATCTGGCAGGACGCACGATAGTTGGCGAAGCAATTCAGGACGGTGGACCTGACGGAATGTTTGCCGCAACCCTATTAGGAGAGAAGCTTAGAGAAATCGGACTCTCGCTCCGCCGCTTTAAGACAGGAACTCCCGCACGTGTCAATTCAAGGCATATAGATTATTCAAAAATGACGATCCAACCGGGGGATGAACCGCCTCCGCCATTGTCATTTGAAACCACAGAACCGCCGGTTAATAAAGTGGCCTGTTGGCTTACATATACAAACGAGAATACACACGAAATCATCCGCAAGAATCTACACAGAAGCCCTATGTATTCAGGCGTTATAGATGGTGTCGGGGCGAGATATTGCCCATCGTTTGAAGATAAAGTTGTGCGGTTTGCGGATAAAGACCGCCACCAGATATTTGTTGAGCCGATGGGGCTTGAGACAGAGGAAGTTTATCTTCAAGGGTTTTCTTCATCAATGCCTGAAGAAGTTCAGATTGAGATGATACGGACAGTTCCGGGACTTGAAAATGTTGAAATCATGCGTCCGGCATATGCTATCGAATATGATTGTATTGACCCGCTGGAGCTGCACCCGACACTGGAAACTAAGAAGATTCCGGGTTTATATGGGGCAGGTCAGTTTTGCGGTTCGTCAGGATATGAGGAAGCAGCGGTTCAGGGATATGTCGCCGGAGTCAATGCCGTTTTCAAGATTAGAGGGGAAGAGCCGCTTATAATACGCCGTAGTGACGGCTATATAGGTACGCTGATTGATGACTTGGTAACAAAAGGTACAAACGAGCCTTACCGCGTCATGACATCTCGGACAGAATATAGGCTCATACACCGACAAGATAATGCCGACATACGATTAGCTCATTTCGGGCATCGTGCCGGGCTTGTATCGGATGAGCGTTATGAGCGCATCTTGAAAAAATATGAGCTCGCCGAGCAGGAAATTAAGCGGCTTGAGACGACATTTGTTCCGCCGTCTGATGAGCTTACGGCACTTCTTCTTAAACATAATATGCCCGAAGCTAAATCCGGTGTGAGCCTTGCTTCGCTCTTGCGCCGTCCTAAATTTGATTATAATGAGATTGCTCATCTGGATAAAAAAGCTCCCGAGCTGCCTGAAGCAGTCCGAGAGCAAGCTGAGATATCAATAAAATATGATGGGTATATCAAGCGTCAGCAGCGTCAGCTTGAGGAGCTTACGCGGATGGAAGACCATTTGATACCGGAAGATACGGACTATAATAATCTTCAAGGGCTTCGCATAGAGGCACGTCAGAAGCTTAGTGATATCCGGCCTCGGAGTCTTGGGCAAGCGACGCGTATTTCCGGTGTTTCTCCTGCTGATGCCGCAGCACTTATGATTTATCTTAAGATGCGCAGTTCTTAGGGGTACCGGTCAAGAGGCTGTGTGATTGGAGAATATTTATATTGCGGTAGGGGTTGTTTATGAACTTAATTGGCAAGCTGTTTTGCGGAACAAAAGGGAGTAGCATGTCTTTACATACAACGGCGATTTTGATAGAATAAGAGAAAATTTTGAATAGGAGAAATCGTTATGAGCAAGAGTATTCATACTGAAGCTGATAGGGCAGTTTGGCTCATATATGTTATTCAGAGTACTGCCGAAGATATTGGCAAGTCTATCATTGATACTATGGATTTATTGGATGCGCACGGTTTGATAGAGTGGATATTGTCCGGGTATAGATCTTTCCATACACAGGGATTTGAGTATATGGCGGAGCTTCTTACCGACAAATTGCGTGAGGCACAAGCGATATGAATTTTTATCATGGAACAGATCAAAAGATTATTGCGGTAGACTTAACTAAGAGCCGATTGCGTACAGACTTTGGCAGAGGATTTTATTTGTCTGACAAATTAGGGAATGCACGAGATTGGGCAATAGATAAGTCGGGATTATCCGGAATACCCACGGTGATGCGTTATGATATTGATAAAACATTATTTCAAGCTGAAGAACTAAATTGTTTAAGGTTTGATAAGGCGACAATAGAGTGGTTAAATTTTGTAAGAGATAATAGGCGCAAAGATTTTATATATGAAAACAAACAAAATCCCCGGCATTCATTCGACGTTGTTAGTGGGGCAATAGCAGACGACAAAGTTGCTATTGCCGTGGATAAATATTGCAGAGAAAAGCTAAGTGCAGAAGAAACATTGGAAGAGATTAAAACGATTAAGGATGTTTTTCAACTTAGTTTGCACACATCATTGGCGTTGACATATATTCGGTCTGTTTCACATTCTCAATACACAAACAAACGATGGAGTGAGTGGCGGAATATAGGAGAAATAGTTTGAACCCATTATTCGAGCGTATGTAGCATGATTTACAAAAAGTAGGCAGACAAAATAAATTCCCCTCTGCGGAGGGGTGCCCGTAGGGCGGGGTGGTTATAAGATCGCGACGACCTTTCGATACTTAAGAACACCCCAACTATGCAACAGATTCTGCAGTGGAAATAGACATATCTAAATCAAACTGACCTGCCGGTACAACAACACGTAACTCAAAGAAATCCGTATCTGTGTGCCAAAATATGCGCCCTGTGTCAATAAGTGTGCCGGACGCATGAGGGTAATCTTCACGAGTAACAAGCACAGCGTCCAGCCCATTAACTTCGATTCTCGTCACGTTCGTCACGTCAGGATTCCCAATCCCAAATTCCGAAGCCATTCTATAGTAGTTATCGAGCTTCAAACCGAAAAATTCAGGTTCTGAAGTTCTCTGCTGCAGCGTTAGCACAGAACGCGGATAGGCAAGACTATCAGGTATCATTAAATAAGTTACTGTGACCGCTGAATTTAAGCCTTGCTGCCTAGACCCCTCACCATCGAAAAACGTGTCCCTTGACAAACTTGCAAAAGCATTCGAACTATCAAAACCCTCCGGTAGAACAGACGGCAAAGCTATGTGAAATGGTGCCGAATCCTTTGCCTCGTCCACTGTCGTAATACCGCGGTTAGATTCAATTAGATTTAAGATATATTCGTCCATTAAGCCGGATTCGGTACTGAAATTTAAAGCAGCTGCCGCTACACTGTCCGAAAGAACAGATGGAGTTTCAGTTTTCTCATACATCCACTTTCCATCATCTGCTAAATCAACTTCGCCTGCACAATTGTATTCACTCTCGGTAAAATGAAGAGCAGCACTTTGAGCCTGAGCGGTTTGAGTTAGATGTGGTCCATCGTTAGAACAGCCGGATATTATAAGAACAGCAAATATTCCAACAATCATCAAAAACAGAATCCGTATCTTTTTTGTATTCATAAGCTCAACCTTTCATTTTAGTCAAATTGGATAGCACTCTGCCATAACGCGAAATGTACCCATGTACCCAACTGTCTAATTGCTATCTATGTTTCAACTATCATATCAAATAATGCATCATAATTGTATCAACGAACGCTATCAATGCCATACCTTATAGCTCCTCTATTGTAGGGTTTTGCAAAAAGTCGTTCGTCTTTTTGTTGCCTGACACAAAAAGTGGTTGGACTTTTTGTTTGTATCACGCCAATACTTTCGTGAGAATGTGTCCGAATATGCTATTATTAGAAGACCCTTAAATTATAAAATTAAACAATCAGCGTTAGGAGAAGAAACAATTTGAACCCATTTTTCAAACAAGTATACGAAATAGTAGGGCAAATTCCATTCGGCAAAGTTATATCCTACGGTGAAATCGCCAAGCTGCTTGGTCGTCCGCGGGCGGCTCGTGAAGTAGGTTGGGCGATGCGTCACTGTCCGGAAGATCTTCCGTGGCAGCGTGTCGTTATGGCTGACGGCACAATTACCGGGGGTGAATTTGCTGATATGCGGAAAGCTTTCCTTAAAGAAGAGGGCGTAACATTTCTGCCGAACGGAAAAGTTGATATGCGAAATTGCCGATGGTTTGGGTAAATCCCATTCGACAAAATCCATCGAATGTGATATATTATACGAAAATAATTTTGAGGAACGGTAAACCGAATTTGCAAATAGGTAACATAAAAATAAATTCAAAACTTGCACTTGCACCGATGGCAGGGGTATCAGACCTTGCGTTTCGGACGATATGCAGAGAACTCGGATGCGGACTGCTGTACACAGAGATGGTCAGTGCCAAAGCACTGGTATATAAGGACAAAAAAACAAACAGTCTATTAAAATTAGCAGAAAATGAAAGCCCCATAGGAGCGCAGATATTCGGAAGCGATGTAAATTGTATGGCAGAGGGTGCTGCGCTTGCACTGGAAATATCCGGGGCGGATTTTATTGATATAAACTCAGGCTGCCCGGTTGGGAAAATCGTAAAAAGCGGCGACGGAAGCGCACTTATGAAAGACCCGGACAAGGCCATGAAAGTAATTGAAGCCGTTGTCAAGAGTGTTAGCTGCCCGGTCACAATCAAATTCCGAAAGGGCTGGGATAAAGGAAATGTAAACGCTGTCGAGTATGCAAAAATGTGTGAGCAAGCAGGTGTCTCTGCCATCGCGGTTCATGGACGGACGAGAGTGCAGATGTACTCCGGCAAGGCGGATTGGGATATAATCAGAGAAGTAAAAAAAGCGGTAAAAGTGCCGGTCATAGCAAACGGAGATATATTTGAGCCGGAAGATGCCGAGCGGATACTAAAATATACCGGCGCGGATATGGGAATGGTCGGGCGCGGTTCATTCGGCAATCCGTGGCTGTTTCAGCAAGCGAGCGCACTGCTGAGCGGAGAAGAAATTCCGCCGCGTCCGCCGATAAAAGAGCGGGCCAAGACAGCTATGCGCCAGTTTGAACTTGCTGCCGAATATAAGGGCGAACATATTGCAAGTCTGGAAGCGAGAAAGCATTACGCGTGGTATCTTAAAGGGGTTTCACATTCCGGATTTTTCAAAGAGCAGATATCAAAAGCCTCGACACTGGATGATCTGCGCAAGATAACAGACGGAATAGGCAGGGAGCTAAGGGATTAAAGCGAAATTGGCAGCAATCACGCGGGCGAACGCAGTTCGCTCCTACAAAGACCTGACCACATTTCCGTAGGGTGCGACGCCCTCGGCGCACCGCAAAAAGCACAATAAAGGACGGCAAAAATGACTCCGGACGAAGAACTTAGAATAATTAAAAAAGTTCTTGACGGCGACTCAAATGCATTTGAGGAGCTGGTTTTGTCGAACCAAAAAAACGTATACAACCTTGCGCTTAAGATGACAAAAAATGAAGAGGATGCGCAGGACATCTCGCAAGAGGCATTTATAAAGGCATATAATCAACTTGAAGCGTTTCGCGGAGACAGCAAATTTTCCGTGTGGCTGTACAGACTTACATATAATCTGTGCATCGACTTTTTGCGGAAAAAACCAAAAGCGCAGGTGATCTCACTGAGCGCACAACAGGAAGAGAGCGGGGATTCGTTCGAGATCGAAATACCCGATCTCAGAGAACTCCCCGCGGACAGTGTTTTCCGTAAGGAATTACAGACTGAAATCGCGCAGAGTATTGATGAGCTCAGTCAGGGCCATCGCGAGATCATCGTCATGCGGGAAATAAATGACATGTCATATACCGAAATAGCCGAAACTTTGGGCATAAGCGAGGGCACTGTGAAATCCCGTCTGGCACGTGCGCGGCTCAGCTTGGCGAATATTTTGTTAAAAAAGGGAACTTTTCCTGAAAATTACCGTCAGAAAGACGGATGAAGTAATCAGCGGTGATTGAACATCTTTGGAAATTATTTTTAAAATGGCGTACAGGCATGAAAATTACACATGTCATTGCATCAAAAAGGAGGTGGAGCTAAATGAAAAATTGCACAGACTACATGGAAAACATTAGTGCCTTGATTGACGGCGAGCTTTCAGAGTCTGAACTTGCGGAACTTGAGAGTCATTTAAGCACATGTGAAAATTGCTCCGCCATCCATGAATTATATAAAGAAATGTCACATGGTATCGGAGAATCTTGTGAAGATCCGCCGGAGTCGCTTTGCGCAAATGTAATGGATGCCATAAGAGCGCAAGACAAACAAGCTGTGTCTGACGGCACACCGCCTATCGAGGATAAAAAAAAGAGTAAAAGCAAGCCCATTGTCTATCTGAGAAGATATTTACCGGCTGTGGCGTGTTTGGCGATTATACTAATGGCGATTCCGTTTGTAATGAATGATCGTGTGAGAAATAACGAGAATGATTTTGCAAGTGCTCCTGCTGCTGCCCCTGTTGCACTTGAAGCTGCTTTTGACGGTTATGTTGCTCCGGATGCTGCGATGGCAGAGATTGAAGAGTCCATGGTAGAAGCTTTCGAATTTGATGCGCCGATGGAAGCCGGCGGTGGGGCAATGCGGGAAGGAGAGGCCGGTGAAGAGGATGTTATGATGGGCGCCAATGCCCAAGCGGCGCCGGTCATGGGAGCTGCACCTATACCAGAAGATGAATATGGATTTAATCTCGATGAAGCATATCCCGATTCTCGTGGAAACCTTATAGCACCGCATGACGAGGATGATGTGTATACAAGAGATTCAAGATGGTATTCGCAGCAAGATGCAGAAAATCATATTGATGGATTGAGGGCTTTAAATGAGCTTATCAGCGAAGCTTATGCGGTAATCGAGATAATAGGCGTAGAGCTGCCGGACATTATTGCAGGGCATGAATCCCTGCTTCTGGGTGACTGGACGGTCCTTAATAGTGTGTTTCGCATTCCGCGCTCATTGGCGCAGGAGATGATTTTGGAATTCGAAAATTATGACGGAATATCAATAACGATCACCGATCCCGACAGCGAATTTGCCGTGGTGCTTTATTCAAGATAGACTTCAGTCACGATAAACGACAATTCACCGCCGAATATGCATGATTCGGCGGTTTTGTCTTGCCGTCAGGCAAGAATCTTGTTAAACTGAGGGAGTGTGTACGGCAGATGCTATGCGGTGCGTCGCACACTACGGCATTTTAAGGGGGGATATGGTATGAATTTAAACTCCAGCGCAACATCGAGCTTGCCTGATGTGAAGTATAAATCAAAGGTTGACTGGTGGCTGCACTTGGTATTCGGCGGTCTTGTAATAGTGAATATTTGGATGATAGTTGCCGTACCTTTTTCAAGTGCCAATGACGCAATTCCTATTTTAATTATAACACTGTTAATACTTACGCCGGTGAACTTGGCGACAGTTCCAATGTGGCTAAATACATATTATCTGTTTACTAAAGATGGGTTGAGAGTCAGAAGCGGGTTTTTTGTACAGGATTTAATTGAATATGAGCGCATAATAAGTATCCGTGAAAACAGAAATCAAATAACCCAAATGACTGTGACGGCGATAGCTTATGACCGAATGGAAATCACATACAGATACAAAAGAGGTAATTTTACAGATTCAGTTTTTGTTTCGCCTAAAGACAAGCAGGAGTTTATTGACGAACTTAAAAAGAGGAGTGAAAATGTTGAAGTCCTGGACAGAGTGCCTATGTCAAAGGGAAATAAAGCACTGTTGATCGTTGGTCTCGGAATCTTAGCAGCAGTCCTAATCGGAATGGGTATAACGTTCATCGTTGGAGCGTCCTAATCCAGCGTAGGACAGCACAACTGTTGACCGAGTACAAACAGGTAAAATGCTTGTATTGCGCCGACTGTTATAATAGTTAAAAGATTTGCAGCTATAAAGTATCTCCGCCCATATATTTTCTTATTACTCCATCAAGCTTATTCGGGTCGATCGGTTTAGATATGAAATCATCAAAGCCGTTCTGCTTAAACATCTCGGCATTGCCGACAAGAGCATTTGCCGTAAGCGCGACTATTGTGCCGGTATAATTTTGTTTGCGCAGCCTTTTGACAGTTTCTACTCCGTCCATCTCCGGCATCATATGATCCATGAAGATTATATCATACACACTTCCGGATTTTATTTTATTTAGTGCGTCAAAACCGCTTTCCGCGGTTTCAATCTGCAGTTCATAAGGATCCATCAATCTGCTTGCCACATATAAGTTTGTTTTAGTGTCGTCTACAATAAGAATTTTTCCGCCCTTGATCGCGTCATATTGCATCTGCAAGTTTGCGTCATTTTTGTCGCTTCTGTATGAAAAATCTTTTATGTGCTCTGCCGTTTCCGGATCTATAAAACCGCAACCTGCAACGGTATCCTGCATGACCTTTACGGTAAATGCACTGCCTATCCCATAAGTGCTTCTTACGCTTATATTGCCGTCCATCATTTCCACGATATGCTTTGTGATTTTAAGGCCCAGACCTGTACCCTCAAGTGCCTTGTTAGCATCAACATTGACTCTGGAATATTCAAGAAACAGCTTGTCTTGTTCTTCGAGTTTTATACCCTGTCCCGAATCTTCTATATCAAAACACAGTTGAGCCTTGTCTCCTTTTGGCTCGCAACTGACCGATAATCTCACATATCCCTCATTAGTATATTTGATTGCATTAGAAATAAGATTATTCAAGACTTGTTTCAGCCTGGATTCATCGCCGTGTAAATTCCTTGGCACATTTTCATCTATATCAAGAAAAAATTCAATCGGCTTTTTGCTTTGTTCCAAACTTACAGTGTTAAGCTGCACAGTGTCTGATATGAGGTCTGCTAAATCATAATCAACCGGATTTATTTTAAAATGCCCGGACTCAATCTTAGATATATCCAAAACACTATTGACGATATCGAGCAAACTATTACTTGAGTTGTAAATTATTTTCAGAGAATTTGCGTAATCTTCGGGCAAATCCTTTTTTCTCATCTCAATTTGCGTAACGCCTATTATCGCGCTCATGGGAGTTCTGATTTCGTGGCTTACGTTTGCAAGAAACTCAGCTTTTGCTTGTGCGGCGTGGTCAGATATATTTTTAGCTTCAACTATGGCGTCAAGGTTTTTAACATATGCAGTACAGATTACACATAGTATGGCGTTAAGGCAGATTGCCACTAAGAATCCAAGATAAGTCTGCACCATCGTAAAGTTCGCACCCAACATCTGCTGATCAAGCCCGAAGATCATAATTGCTTGTATTGCAGTAATTCCCACCGTGTAGGCTATCGTTCCTTTTGGATTGCGGTATGCAACTGAAACCATCGCTCCGCCTATGGTGTAGTTGAAGATTAAGAAGTCTCCGCCGAAATATGCGGCACCTGCTGATAAAATAGTTATAAGTATGGCGGGAGTCAAAAACGCAAGTTTCTTATTACTAATTGGACTGACTTCCAAAGATATGAAAGAAATAATCATAGCGAAGTTCATAGCAGTTCTGATTATTAAATATTCTGTTGAAAAAAGCAGGACATAGTAAACCGTCGAAGTTAAGAGCAAAACAACTAAAGTCAACAGAATATATGGCCCTGCCGCGCTCTTATTAGAACCCGCCAAAATATACTTTGCGATAAATCTGATCATTATCCGCCTCCCACAAGCTGAAAATGTTTGCAAAATTCTACGAATTATATCACATTTATGAGAAAATTTCAAAGAGCATTATCATAAAAGGGGCAAAAAAGCTAGGAGAAAGCTAGGGATGTGTAGAATGAGTTTGTAGATGCACGTTTATTTGTAAGATTTTATATTTTTTTAGTACAAAATGCCCCCCTAGAGTTGCTTGCAAAATATGCTTTTTTGTGCTAAAGATATACTAGGGGATGTGTACATTTATGCCTTGTCGGCAAAAACAGGATACCGGTCTACGGACTACTGTGGTTTAGCTGTTATTTGCTCCGCTTTGCAAAACACATTTTTATAAATATTTTTTGGTATACGGACTGTGTGTTTTCAATGCTTTGTTTATGAAGTTTTGAAAAATTGATTGTACCCTATTGACATGTGGGTTACCCAATGGTTCATACTGGAGTTTAGTGCAAATTAAGAAAGTTTATAGTGGCATTTTTACGATGGATGGGAATACTAAAGTGTTCTCCCGAACAGCGCATACGTACCGAACCCTGAGTCGAGGGCATTGAGGTTATATGTCGGATTCCCATCCATCGTAAGGATGCCGCTTTTGCGTCGTTGTGGTTTCTGAGTGTTTGTGTTACAATTATCGTGGTCGTTTTGTGTTTTTCGGGGAAAGGAATGGTCACTA
>Ga0123355_10017180_pt1 | contig 11423 bp, 8 predicted proteins | sample TergutEmb28metaG_3_FD_89872 | JGI IMG/M metagenome (GOLD analysis project Ga0123355, IMG submission 89872) | Embiratermes neotenicus P1 segment gut microbial communities from Petit-Saut dam, French Guiana - Emb289 P1 | ecosystem: Host-associated > Arthropoda: Insects > Digestive system > Gut ...
CCCGGCTGAGATTCCGCTTCAAGCAAAAAAGCCGCATTCAAAGAGCTGCTTTCTATAAGGGGCATTGGTTTGTCTTCTTCCAGCCTAAGCGGCGTAATAACAGGGTAGATTTGCCCCAAAAAAAACGAATCCAAATAATCCAACTGCGGAACAGACCATGAATCCGGGCTTAACAAAGACAATCCGCTTTCCGCAAGTTTTGGAAAAATATCGTTACGCAGACATTCATATTGCTTATTTATTATTGAATGAACTTTAAAAGAAATTTCTTTAAGCTGTTCGGCTATTGTCAGTCCGCAGGCATTAAATTCTTTTTTAACATCAGTATTCAGAAGGCTTTTAAGAGACGCAACCCTGACCATAAAAAATTCATCAAAATTTGTAGTAACGATTGATAAAAATCGAAGCCTTTCCAAAAGCGGCAATTCCTTTCGCAGACCTTCATTCAAAACACGCTCATTAAAATCAACCCACGAAAGATCACGGCTTAAAAACGGCAAATCATGAGGCAATTCCTGTTCTTTTTTTTTCTCAATATTTTTCATATTTTACTTCCTGTTTCCTGTCACACGCCCTAATTTAAAATAACTTTATATCCAAACACATCCTGAAACATTTTTCCTTTTTCTTCCAAATGTATTAATTCAAATGAAAGATCGTAAGCATTATTGTCAACATTAAAAACAACTGTTTCTGAACGGCGTTCAACGGTAATATTTTTTATTTGCTGCGTATGGCTGCGATCTAGCGTGTCCGCTACTCTTAGTATCGAAGCCATTTTTAAAACAAGAATACGATCTTCTCGTTGAAGCTGAATATACTCAATGTCCGACTGCGAAGGCGGATCTCCCCGATGATAATTTACCACATTAGCGACAATATTCAGCTCATCGGCGTGAAGGCCGAATATTTCGGAGTTTGCGACAATGTAATGCCCGTGTTTTTGATGAGCAGAGCGCCTGATATAAGTACCTACATCGTGCAAAATAGCCGCAGCTTCCAGCATGATACGCTGGCGGCGGTTCATGCCGTGCTCTTTCACAAGAGCGTCAAAAATCGTCATACAATGATGAGCAACATTACGTCCGTGCGCTTCATCAAAATGATATTTGCGGCCAAGATTTATGGCGGAGGCAATTATCTGCGAAAAGAATTCGTCCTGCATGGGAGAATCAATGCTGGAAGCCAAATCAACAAAAAGACCGTCTCTGATTGTTACAAGGGGAACCGCAACATTTGCAGCTCCTGTTCTTTCCAAAAAAAGTTTTAAAACCAAAAGACCGGGAACAAGCCCTTCTGCGTCAGCATAAGTAATTCTAAAATGATCTATACAATCTTCTATGCTGTAGTTACGAACTTTTTCGACCAGCTTGATAAAATCATCACGTTCGATAATACGGCAATTTTCGTTTAGCTGTTTCCCGATTTTATCAGCAACAACAGTTGCATTAGCACCGGCAGCAACCATCGTTCGCACATGGTTAAGATCCATTTCTATATTTAACATTCCCAAAGTGTTTCTGATATTGTCATTCAGATAACGTTCAAAAAAAATGCCTGCACCAAACCCGTGTCGTGAATGTCTGTCGATAATTATCGTACCCATTTTTAAACTGTGAGCAGCAACCATCTGTCCCCGCCGCAGCAGCATAATTTCTGTTGAGCCGCCTCCGATTTCGACAATCATTGAATTGGCACGCCAAAACAAAGGAAGATCCTGTTTCAGCGCAAAACGTACGGCAAGGTACATTAACCTGTTTTCTTCTATTCCTTCTACAATTGTAAGATTAAAACCAGTTTCCTGCTTCACTCTATCGATAAAAACATCTCTGTTACGTGCCGCACGAAGAGCGCTTGTAGCGATAACACGGATATTGTTATCTGAAATTCCCCATCCCGATAAAAGCTCTCTGAAATTATTTAAAACAGACAGACATTCCAGCATTGATTCCCTTGACAAAACGCCGTAAGCAAATACATCACGTCCAAGAGAAACCGGGCGGGCGGCACGATCCAACACCTGCCAATTGCTGTTAGGGTAAATTTCCGCAATTTGAAGCCTTATGCCGGTAGAGCCAATTTCCAAAACAGCGGTAAGCTTAATATTAGAATTCATATTACCTCAGTATCGCATACATGAAATTTATTTCATATTACAACTTATCTATTAAAATTGAACATTTCCCCGATGGAATAGGCAGAGTTTTTTCCTTAACATTTAAAATGTTTATTGTAAAATAGTATAACTTTTCGCTCTCCATCTGGATTTCCCATCCTCTGCCGCTCTTGTTTGAGAGTATTGTAATCATGTTGTTTTTGAGCGAAAGATTTTCTACTCCCATGATTTCCATGTTTGGAATAACCCAATCAACAGTTTTTCTGGGGAGAGAAATAGAAAGACCAACAATATTTTCGATAATCAGGCAGATTGTAGAAAGAGCGTCATAAGTTAAATATTGCGGGCGTGGAAATGAAGTTTTGCCTGTCCATTTGGCAGGGCCTTCTTTCATCGGCATATATGCTTCCCAAAGATTTCCTTTGGAATGATTGCCGTCAGGGTTCATCGAATCGAGCATAAAATAAACGTGCCTAATCGCACATTCTCTTGCCAAATCCCACCGTTGGTATCGTTCAAGACCTTTTATAACCATAAATGTTAAATGAGGAAAAACCGAGCCGCGATAACCCCGCCCGGATTCATCAAAGTCTTTTTCTGATACAGCAAGCGAAGGGAACGGGTGAGAAGTACCAAAACATTTTGGATCAACGAGCTTTTCGATAATTCGTTCGGCTTTTTCCCCGTTTGGAATTTCCGCCAAAAGCGGCCAAAAGCCGGCAATGGTTTTGATGGGAACATGATTCTCGGTTTTATTGATGTCATAATAAAAGCCGTCTTCGGCATTCCACATAAGGCCATTGATCCTTGTTTTAAGCGCAAAATAATGGCGTTTGTACTGAAAACTTGTTTCTTTGTCGTTGAGTATATCCGCAAGAGCCGACATATAGAGCATATTGACAGCCATCATGGCATTAAAATCCATCGCATAATATGCGTCTCCGCGCGGAGAGTTACCCATGCCAGTTGCAGAAAGAGGCGACTTGTAAAGACCATTGGGCTTTTTAAAAGACGCATCGATCCAGTTTGTGTACTTATCTAAAATTGGCAATACATCTTTTACCCTCTTTTTATTGCCGGATTTATGATAGATATTGTACTCAGCCCACGCAAACAGCGGCATTCCCAATCCTTCAGAATTATCTCTTTCAAAAACAGGCTTCCCTGTATTAACGTCATAAGCATTACGAATAGCCCCGTTTGCTTCCTGCCGGTCATAAAAAATATCTAAAGTAGGATGAGCTTGATAAACCCGATTTGAATAAACCAAAAAAAACGAGGAAAAAATTGCGTCTGTCTGATAAACCGTTTGAGCTTCCGGGTATGAGAAAAATTTGCCGTCTATGCCGCTTTTTGACCCGCCATTATTCCAGCAATCCTGTATCCATGCCCACGTTTTATCATAAATATCTACAAAATCCTGATCATAAAAGTGGATTTTGGGGAAATCATGCTTGATCACCTGTTCTCCTTAAGAATATAACAACTGCGATTCTATAAGTATACTACAAAATCGAAGATTTTACCAGATATTTTGACGAATTTATGTAGGAAAAAAAGTAGAATGTTGACAAAATCAAATAAAAAATGATAATCTTACCCATGATGATCCGTTCTCGTTTACTTTTTTTGCTTTTCTTGCCTTTATTTACAATTATTTTAACCCCTGCTTATTCTGATGAAGCGCATTTTGACGAAGAATTGGTTGATTATGAAGAAGAATCTGTTTATATTGAAAAAGAAACGTGGCAATATGGTTTTTTCGTAAGAGGATCGGGTGTACATTATTTTGTTCCCGCTGAGTTAAGAGATTTAATAAGGCCAAATTTAGGTTTTCGGGCAGCTTTAGGGTATGAATACAACCGTCTCCGATTTATGATAGAGTCTGGTTATACACGCATTATTGGGACTAACCCATTTGTTCTGGACATAAGGCTTATTCCATTAACAGCCAATATTGGCTACGAGCTTCCTTTTAGCCATGGACTTGGACTGCAAGCAAATTTAGGAATCGGTTTTTTATTTTCCAATATCTTGCATTTTGATACTGCCATCAATATGTTAAGAAACAGATTATTGGAAAGCAGCGGGCACAATCTATTTAGTTCGGCTCGCCTTTATTTAACATATTCATTTTACAGTAATTCCATGAAATTATATTTTGGCGGCGGATTTGACGCAATAATTGAAAACGACGGAATAATTCCACTTCCTGTATTTGAGGCCGCTTTTTCTGTCAGGCCATTCGGTTTAGTATCAGCCGTTAGACGAAACATTGAACGGCGATTACAGGCGCAAATTGTCAGAATACATGAAATACCTGTACACGAAATCATATTTTCCAGCATACCAGAAAATATTTTTGTAGAAGAAACCGCAGCAGGAAGAATGGTACGTCTTTTGAATGCAGTATACTTTGAGGCAAACAGTGTAGTTATGATCGAAAGATACCGCCCTGTTTTGCACGAATTAGGCGCAAGATTAAGAGACAATCCAAATTTGCAGGTTTTAATGCGTGCTTACGCAGCTCCTTTGGGAGACGCAGAGATGGCTCGTGTTTTATCAGCAGCCAGAGGCTGGTATTGCATGGAATATCTTGCGGCTAATTTTGGAATTGCCTGGAATCGCATGAGGACAGAATTTTTTGGAGCGGAAAGAGCGCCCGAATTTGCAGGAGCAAATTGGGAATCATTCCGTGTCGTAGAATTTATACTTATAGAATAAAAACAAAAATGAATAAAAAAGGAAGTACAATGAAACATTTTAAAATCGTAAAAACAAATCTGCTGTTAACAGGTTTGTTAATGGTTATTTTGGGAGGCTGTAATAATTTTTTTCACGACCTGATTCCTTCCGATAACAATCGCATACTTTCGTTTTCGTTTGACGGGCAGATTGGCAGAGCCCAAATCGGCAATGGCACGATAAATGCGCTTGCGCAAAGAGAGACCGATCTTCGTTCTGTTATTCCAAGCATAGCTGTTTCCAGCCAAGCCAGTATTTTACCCTTAACGCTGGATTATATTCAGGCGGCGTTTCCCGATATTGACCTTGTAAAAACCGCAATGGAATTATTTACATCAAATGACCTTACAGATTTTATTACCAACCTTATAACGGATACACCTGATTTTGACATCCCTGCCCTGTCAATACCAATAAATTTTTCCGGCCCTGTACACTTTGTTGTAATAAGCGGTCAGGGCAGCGCACGTCAATATACGATAACGATTAACTCAGATTCAGGCGATCCTCAAATACAAAATTTTGCTTTTTCCAAATTTAATAACCCTGAATTGATCAGAGACGCTCATATTCGAATTGCCGGAACAACTATTATCGCAAATGCGCTCTACCCTGCGGAAATGGATAACCTAAGTTACGCACTGATTCCAACATTTGAAATATTAGGCGACAAGCTGGAAATTAACGGAGTAGAGATAATAAACAACGAAACCGCAATCCAGTTTTTGCCAATAAATACAGGACAAGCCAAAGTGCTGACAGTTACCCGTGATGGCGTAACAAGGGACTACAATTTTATAATCAATTTTTCTGAAGATCCTGACTCTATCCGCAGTATAACCGATTTCCGTTTTACACAAGCCGATAATCCTGATATTGCGGCTACAGTTGTAAGCACCATCATCAACAGCGGCGGTTTGGGAACAATTACAACACAAGTATTTTATTACGGCGCAAGACCAACAAACCTGACTCCACGATTTATAACTCCCGGCTCTGTAACAGTTTCTGGTTTACCGCAAGTTTCCGGCGCAAACTCGCATGATTTTTCGCCGCACCTTGTATACCGTGTTGTTTCCAGAAATGGTTTACTTGCACGCAATTATACAGTAAAAACCGAATTTATCAATGTAACAAATGAAGCGCCAAGAATGCTTTCTTTTGGGTTTTCTCAAATAATCAACAATACCCTTGTGCAGGACACTACCGCAGAAATAAGCGATGGGCTTATTATAATTGATGTCAGGTACGGCAATCTGACGCCTGAATTTTTGATACCAGAATTCAGCGCAGAAGGAATTGTTACAGTTTCGGGAAGCGTGCAGATTTCTGGCTTCGGCGGACATGATTTCAGCCGTCAAATAAAATATACTGTTACAAATCCGCAAAACCCTTTGCTTTCTCGTGATTATTGGGTGCAGGCACGCATTACTCAAGATCCTGATTCACGTGCGGAAATTACCGCCTTTGGTTTTTTCCAAGATGAAAATCCAACGTTAAACGAAAACCTTATCGCAAGAGTTGATCAAGTTACAGGAAGAATATCGGTTATAGCTCCTGTGGGATCAGGCGCAAGAACACGGATTATGTACCCCAGATTTGAAGCACATGGTCAGGTAAGTGTTGCAGGGTATATCCAATCCAGCGGCATTTCGCCTCATGTTTTTGAATCGTTTATAACATACACAGTAGTTTCGGCTAACGGGCAGAATGTCAGGCATTATACCGTAGAAGTGCGAGAGCTAAGTTCCCCAATGTTTGTAAACAGCAGAGCGGTTGGTTTGGGCGACGGCACAAGCTGGGAAAACGCCTTTTTAGATCTAAGGAAAGCAACTGAAGCTGCCGCCCTCTTCCATGATTCAATGCATAAAGAAATATGGATTGCGGCAGGAACTTACACTCCGGGATTAAATCGTGATGATTTCTTTTTGATAACTCCAAATACAAGTTATATTGGAGGTTTTGCCGGACACGAAACCAATAAAAGCCAGCGTGATGTTGCATCCAATCAAGTAATAATTTCCGGCTATTTAGGCGGAGGAATGTATTCATACAATCTGTTTGCCTCAGGTTTTAACGCTAACGATGACTTTTTAGTTGTCGAAGGCAACATAGTTTTTCAAGACTTAATTTTTAGTGACGCAAAAGCGATCAGGACAAAATTGGAAAGCGGCGGCGGTGATTATTCCATTGGAAACAGAAGACGTGGAAACATGGGGGCTGCAATTCTTGCAAGATTAAGCGAGACAAGTAACATTCACATAATAGGCTGCACATTCCGTAATTTAACAAGCGGTGCAAGTGGTGTTATGACATGGGACGACGACTGGGGCGAAGAATCAGAGTTATGGCTATCTAATTTAGGTATGGCTATACACGTAATAACCGGAAACGCTTTTATCTCCGATACAAATTTTTATTCCTGCGGTGTTGGGGTTATAAGCGAAAATGTTGTTTCAGAGTCGTATCTGATGATTTCGAACTCTGGAATTGCATATTTTGATCATTGGGGTGATATTACTTTAAGAAATGTAAGGGTGGAAAATTCTGACTTAGGAATACATTTATTAGGCAGTGGGAATATAACCGTAGAAGACCTTTATTTGCGCAATATTGCTTCATTGGGTCTAAGTGTACAAGGACATCCATTAGCCGAAAATCAAACAGTAACAGCAAGACATACTTTTTCCCATATTACGACATACAATGTCGGCACTTTTATTCATAGAAGGTGGATGTCTCCCAACAGTGTCGGAGTAAACATTAACCGTGGCTCAGGTTTTACTCTGCAAGACAGCACCTTTGATTCCAGCGGGCAAATATCTCTTACCAGCCAACGAAGAGGGGTATATGTAATAAACACGACTATCAGAAACAGTGTTCTTCCTGTTTCTACTTCAACGGAGATTTCGGCGTTGAATATCACTTCCGGCAATGTTGCAGGCGGCGGTTATTCAACTATCAACGGATTAACCATAGACAGAGTTTCTTGGGGAAATGCGCTGCGTTTAGTATTAAATAGCGGTTCTAGTTCAGAACTTTTTAATTCTGTTATCAGAAACCGTGCCGGCGGCCCGGCAACAAGTGCCGGTATACTTGTATGGGGTTCTGCAGGCGCATCTTTGGAAATCGCAAATACTCGTTTGTATAATACAGCATCTGCATCATCGCTTCGCTCAATTAGTTTATCAAATACCCAACTTCAATTCCGATGGCAAAACTGGTACAACGGGATATTACTTAATCGAAACAATGTTCAACACTTTGTAACAAACGGCACTTTCCATGTACCTGCAGGAAGCTCATGGGAAGCACCGCAGTAAAGCGCAAAATTAAGAAAGATGTCCGAATAAGTTCCTAACTTTTCGGACAGCCTTTGAATTTTCTCATATTTCTACGAAATATTGCGAAAATTCTTAAATTAAGGAAGATGTCCGAATAAGTTCCTAACTTTTCGGACATCGCCTTTTTCGTAGTGGCGTTGCGGAAACTGTATATTATAATATAATGTATGAAATGATATAAAATAAGGAGTGTCTTATGTTTAAACAAACAAGTCTGTTGTTTTTTGTTCTTTTGATAGTTTTGTCTGGTTGCAGCAGAGAAAATAGAGATTCAGTATCTCTACAAGCAGAAACTACATTCTCTGGTACAAGTGTCAGAATTAGCAGCCCCGATACTACTCAAGGCGCTGGTTCTATGCCCACGCCCACCAGCAGCCCTGTGATAGCAAGAAGTCCTGTGCCGCCAGCGTCCCACGATATGAGTAACTTTTCAGTAACATCTGCACAAACAACAAGTGGAAATGCAGAAACGCTTGCGGCAAATGTTAATGTTCAGGATAGAAATGTAAGACGATTGGTAACCAATTCAAGCCTTCAAATCAAGGTTGAGGATTTAGATGAAAGCACAAGAATAATAAACGGTCTGATGAATAAATATGGCGCATTTCCCGCTTCGGTTATGTTCCGTGAAAATTCAAGAGATTACACCCTAAGAGTTCCGTCAATGTTTCATCAAAATTTTCTTCATGAATTAAAGGAAATTGGAGAAGTAACTCACTATCAGGAAACAACAGAAGATGTTACGTTGCAGTATTATGATCTGGAAAGCAGGTTAAATACCAGAAGAGCATTAATTATCACCTTTCAAGGGTATATCAGCAGAGCAACCAACATACAGGAAATCTTGTTGCTTGAAACAAGAATCGCAGAATTACAAAGGGAAATTGATGATGTCGGAAGACAATTCAGGCGCATGAATGATTTAATAGATTATTCCACAATAAGTTTGAGACTTGAATTATTGGAGCAAGAAGTTGCCTCTCCAGCAACAGTGGAACATAACGAATTCATTGGAAGAATAAAAATGGTAATGTCAGGTTTTGGCAATTTTGTTTCTGGAATTGTTGTTATTTTGCTTTCCATTGTTGTCTATGGAATACCTTCAATTCTTATTCTCCTGTTTTTATATTGGCTATTATTTGGAAAAATAGGCATACTAAAAAAGGTTGTTAGCTTTGTGTCAGGTAAAAAGCATTGACTAAATTATGAATATGGAATAAATATAAATATGAATATAAATATTCCGACAAAATATCAACAGGATATTGAAAACACCACAAAATTGTTAAAAAATGAAGGGTGTGAATCTGTTTATTTATTTGGCTCTTTGGTTACAGGAAAAATTAATGAAAATTCTGATATAGATATTGGAATAAAAGGACTTCCAAAAAATAAATTTTTTGATGTATATTCGAGGTTATATTTTGATATGGATAATAAAATTGATTTAGTAGACTTTGACGTTAACTCTGATTTCTATTCCATGTTGAATAAAATTGGTGAGGTAGTTCAAATTGGATGAATTTATTAAAGTAAAAATTGAGCATGAAATTTCTAGAATTGAAAAATTGATTTGTGATATTGAACCGTTAATAAAATTATGTAAATTAAAAGAGCCGGATATTATTGAAAAATCTGCAGCGGCATTAATGTTACATTCTTTTTATAATGGTATAGAAAGTATTTTAATATTATTCTTTAAGTATAAAAATGAAAATTTACCAAATGATTTGAAATGGCATAAATCATTATTTGAAATGGCTTTTGGAAATAATTCTCAAAATATTATCATATTCGGTGATGAAATTAAGAAAGATCTGGAAAAATGTTTATTATACAGACATTTTATAAGACATACTTATGGTTCTGAATTAGATTGGGAGCAAATGAAACCTATGGTTTTTGGATTAAATGAAATATGGAATAAAATAAAAATATTTTTTAACAATTTTATTGAAAAATCATTTTGTGATAAAGAAGGTAATATAAAATCTCCTTAGGTAATAGCAGCCGCTTTTTCGTAGTGGTGTTGTGGAGAACTGTACACTATGCAGTGTGGTTAAACACAGATAAAGGAAATGGTTAAAACATGGCTGTAAACATCGCTTCAACAACTAACCACCGTGAACGTGAAAAAGGGTTCCTTGTGTATCCCGTATATTCAAGGAGAGCAGGAGGGCTTTCAATTGGAATTAACCTGTTCCCCGACAAAAAAAGCTGCCTTTTTGACTGTCCTTATTGTGAGGTTTTTCCTTTTTCTTCCAACGCAAAATTTCTGCTTGAACAAATGGGCGAAGATTTGCGCATTGCCGTTTCTTCGGCGCAGAGTCAAAATATACCAATTAAGGATATTTGCCTTTCAGGGAGCGGAGAACCTACACTCTCCCCTGCTTTTACAGACGTTTTAAAATTTGCAGAAAACATACGCGCAGAGGCGGCTTCGGATTCCGAACTTGTTGTTATTACAAATGGGACAGGGCTTTTGCAGGAGCGGATATTTTCATTCCTTGCGGAAATGGCAAAAAATCCTATGTTAAATATCTGGCTCAAATTGGATGCAGGGACTCCCGATTGGTATCAAAAGATGAATCGCTGCGAAATACCCTTTGAAGCACTTGCTCAAAAGGCAAAAGAGTTTGCTGCCTGCACTCCCGTAACCATACAAACAATGCTCTGTTCCATAAACAACGAGCCGCCTCCAGCCGACGAAGCACAAGCATGGGAATCTCTCGTTTGTGAATTGGCACTCACAGCCAAGTTTCCGCACGGTGGAATTCGCAAAGTGCAGCTTTACGGAAAAGCCCGATCTGCACCGCAAGACCCTCTGGCGTCTCAATTGCCGTTGGAATATTTGGAAAAGCGAGCGGTATCACTACGGAAAACATTTTCGGAGAAAGAGCTTAAGGTTCCAGTTGAAATTTATTTGTAAAAAAAATTTATAACAGCCGAAGGCGACAAAAAAAATGGCGGTTTGCGACGTGGGGCTGTCCGAAAAGTTGGTTACTTTTCGGACATCGCCATGTCGCAAACCTCTACGCTAAACGACGTTTCATTCAAGTTTAAGAAATGTCGTTTAGCGTGTGCATAAGCGAAGGGGCTGTCCGAAAAGTTGGTTACTTTTCGAACAGCCTTTGAATTTCCTCATATTTCTGCGAAATATTGCGAAAATTCTTAAATTAAGGAAGATGTCCGAATAAGTTTCTAACTTTTCGGACATC
>Ga0123355_10017181_pt1 | contig 11422 bp, 9 predicted proteins | sample TergutEmb28metaG_3_FD_89872 | JGI IMG/M metagenome (GOLD analysis project Ga0123355, IMG submission 89872) | Embiratermes neotenicus P1 segment gut microbial communities from Petit-Saut dam, French Guiana - Emb289 P1 | ecosystem: Host-associated > Arthropoda: Insects > Digestive system > Gut ...
GCGTTGGAATCATGACGATCGAAGGAAACGCGATGCTCAGTTCCAGCAAAAACTAGATTGAATGAATGCATAGGAGCAAATCGTGTATCTGTTCCTATTTGTGAAAAATTACCGTGAAGCTCCATTGTAGCAGCACTAGAGAAAAAACCTGCTGTTGACTGTGAATAAAAATTCCCAAGAACTGTTACTTTTCTCCCTGGGTTCAGGCTAAGGGCACCATTTGTTATGCCATATGTACCATCTTCATTTATGGATTGATGCCGCAGATCTTGTTTTACAGTAATATCAACTTGCGAAGTTACAATCCCATTGGTTGCATAGAAACTACCATTCACAACCAACTCCGACTGAATGGTTGCAGCTGTCCTAGCAACAAAGTCCCCATTGATAGTAACTGTATAGTTGCTGTTACCTATTATATTAATTGTAACACTATCACCATAAATTACAGCATTTTCCGTTGGTATTATTCGCCAAACTGGTGTATCAAAGTATACTTTACGCGATTCGTCAGCACCTGAAATACGAGCCAACGTTGCATTATTGTCAAAGCGATCAAAGGAAACACGTTGCTCGCTTCCAGCGAAAGCTAGGGTAAAAAAGTCTTGAGGGACGAATCTAGTATCTGTACCTATCTGATGAAAATCGCCATGTAGCTCAAGTGTAGCACTACCAGAGAAAGCCCCTGCGGTTGATTGAGAATAAAAATCTCCATGTACTGTTACTGTTCTTCCAGGGCTCATACTCAAGGCTGCATTTGTTATGCCATATGTACCATCTTCATTTATGGCTTGATGCCGCAAATCTTGTTTTACAGTAATATCAGCTTGTGAAGTTACAAACCCATTGGTAGCGTAGAAGCTCCCATTAACAATCAATTCCGATTGAATAGAGCCAGCAGTCCTAGCAATAAAGTCCCCATAGATATTGACTACATAATCACTATGCCTTATGGTGTTAAATGTCACACTATCGCCGAAAATTGTCGTATTTTCCGTCGGTATGATCTGCCATACAGGTGTGTCAAAAATCACCCTACGCGACCCGTTGGCTCCTGATATACGATATAATGTTGCATTGGCATCGAAACGATCGAAGGAGACCCTCTGCTCATCTCCAGAAAATACAACGGTGAAACCGTCTAAACCTCTGAAGAAGGTGTTTGTTCCTACCTGGTAGAAGTTACCATATAGCTCTAAAATTGCTCCCGAATTCCCTACATTCAGGCTGTTCGTGATTTGAGCATAAAAATCGCCCAGCACTGTGACTCTTCCTAATCCTGTAATATTCACGCGTCCATTGGTTTCACCAAAGGAACCATCGATGTTTCTTGATTGAATGCGGAAGTCGTCCCCGACATAGATGTTACCATTGCTAACAGTTAGATTGCCATTGTTCTCAACATTTAATGTTCCAAGAACAACGAGATTGGAATTGCTTACGTTCACAATGGCGTCAATAGTCAAATCTCCCAAATATAACACATTTCTATTAAGAAACGGCGTCGTTGAAGTGATTATAGTGTCGTCTTCAATGACTTTATGGAATTCCATATCCGGAATAGCCCCGAAAACACCATTAATATGTAATCCCGATTCATAGAGCTCAATCCCCTTGTAAAGGGTTAATTTTAAATTTTCTTCCTTTTGCCACAAAATTTTCACACGTTCACATATTTTAGCTAGATCACAAAAACACAACCTATTGAAAATCATAAAATCTTAAATGACACTGGGTCAAGCTCATTCGTTTCAAAACTCTTACGATAGTATAAAATAAGCATTCTGCTAAATACTTATATTGAGTATATTTAGCCGGGAGTGCTTATTTTGAATTACAGAAAAATTCTATCTACCTTAAAGTCTATACGTAAAGATACTGAACAGACTGAGAGCAATTTGGATATGCAATATAACACTGATGGCGTTCTTACAGCTGTAAACGCTGCCCCAAGAACCGTGCGACAGCATACTGAGGAGTTTGCCCAGGAGGTTATTCCTCAGAGACAAAGAGATATTAGAGAAACGATAAACAAGCCCGAAATAGCTGTAAAAGCTGCTCCAAGAACCGTGCGACAGCATCGTGAGGAATTTTCCCAGGAGATTATTCCTCAGAAACCAAGGGAAATTAGAGAAACAATAAACAAACCAGAAGTAACTGTAAACGCTACCCCAAGAACCATACGACAGCCTCGAGTGGAGTTTGCTCAGGAGATTATGTCGCAGAAACCGAAAGAAATTAGAGAAGCTACAAACAAGCCAGAAATAACCACTCAGCCTTATTACGATGAGCTCCTCGATGTTTATATGGACGAGCCGGAAATCAAAGATGTTAGGGAAATAGGAGAAGAAATATCCAACATCAACGAAAACAGCCAATTACCAAGAGATGATTCACCTCAAACTCCAGAAACATCAATCGTCATGAATATAGACACTAACATAGGTACTGGATCCGACAAGAGCTTAGACGACGAAATCGCTCGTTTGCTTGAGACGGATAATACTATCAAACATGATTTACCCAGCTTTCAAACTGCGGTTTCTACTAGTGTGGCTCCTGCTAAGGAAGTCTCCGTATTTGACAGAGAGTATAAGCCGCAACATGAAGCCGTCGTCGGAAGGCAAGCCGAGAAATTAGAGGAGTTTGATAAAAAAAAAGTTCGACCGAGAATATAGAGGAATTACCTCCAAAAAAGCACAGTAAGCCATTTACTTTGTTCGGCATGATTTCATTAGCTGCTTTGCTCTTACTAAGTGTTGGTTTTTACTTTTCTTACTCATTTCCTCGTTTGAACCTTGAGGGTAATACTCGTAGCCTTTCAGTAAAATTACCCACAAATGCAATAAATAATGCATCATTCGTTTTTTTTGACGATAGTGATGTAGGAGCAGAAAAGTCAGATATCAAGCTAAAAAAAATGGTATACGGTCAACTCTCAAGTATCTTTTATTTTTCCCGCAATGATGACCTTTCAAACTTTTCATTTGAGCTGACAGATGAAAATGGTAAAACATATTTTCAGGATATGACCATTCAGAGAGAATCAAATGCAGTTGCCTTCGAACCTTTCTCGCAGGATGCAACTGCATTTTGGTTGAAAATAACCGATATCGAAAACAACCATGCTGAACAGCTTTTACTTAGAATAAAAGATGACAAAACGATGCCTGCCCGATATATCAATAAGGCCATCGATATATCGCCTGAAGGCAGTGGGGTTGCTTTTATAGATAATGCAATTTTTGCGAACACTGGCTCACGTGTGCAATTGAGGTTTCATAGTACTGATAACAAACAGCATATTGTTACAGAGGATACATCTGTTCAGATGTTTGATGGCTCATATAATGTTCTGCCAAAAAAACCAACCTACGGATCCTATGTTGACGATGACGAGCAATCAATAAGTGCTTATCCGGCCTATGCGGTGTTTCAAGATATAGTATTGGCACGGGTTGACTTTGATCCGGTTCGTAGCTTAAGCGGAAATATAAACTTGAGCGTAAAAGGACTTAGCAGGTTATATCCAAAATCTGTAATTAATAAATGTGGAGAGTTGTTTGATTTTAGGTCTAAAGGTGCGAAAACGCTCCGCTATGACGATTTCAACCTTGTAATAGAGGGAATGCAGCACAAAGGCGATGTTATAGCCTTAGTTATGCATGGTGAAAATACAGTGACTGGAAACAGAAGTGAGGTTAGAGCCTCAATTGGCCTTAATGCCAAGGATTTTTTGGGTAATGAAGTCGTTATTCCTGGCGATTGTCTTCCCGGGCCTGTCGGGACAGATGTCCTGTTTAAGGTTGGCTTGACGCCAATAATCGATATGGATCCAGAGAGTATGTATTTAAATTTTAAAAATGTACAGTTTACGTTGGACGATATTAATGTAACAATCAAATTGCATGAATTGGACTCAGAGCCAGACAGAGAATTCTTGGCTGTTAGTAGTGAACTAGAGGGGTCCTTTAACTTTCCAGCCAAAACTGATTTGCTTTTCATAGATGATAACAGCCTAATTGGTCTTGTGTTGGAATCGCCGCCAAAGGATTACTCTGGTGGGCAGATTCTTTTGCATTTAGTGAATGCAGGTTTCAGTGAAAGACGTTGGTCTGTGGACATGATCAATACTACTGAGTTAAAGATTAAAAGCTAAAAAGAGGCATCCAGTGGTTTCGGATGCCTCTTTTTAGCTTTTCCCCTATGGTACGATGGCAAGGGATCGGCGGCGAGCTGAGAATGCGCTGTGAAGTCCTGTCAAACTCGCCTTCGGCTCAAACAAGACAGGCCTCCCCATCGCAAACCTCAGCCCGCCACCTTTGAAAATTGGTCGCTTACATACTGCGCTATTTTTTACTGACAGCTTGTAAATGTAGCTGTTCGTTTTCTATAACAGACTCATGCAAGCATTCAAGTTTTTCCCACAGGACTTTATAATCCATGTCTGCTATGTTTCGGATATTATAAAATGTGGTTTTGGCTATGTCTTTGTCGCAATTGGCTGTGTGATCCGCTATGTGACTTATGCAGATTCGTAAATCCATAAATAGCGAAAAGAAACATGTTAAAAAGGTATCACGCGCATGTTCATCGTTTTTGAATTCTTCAAGGCTTGCTAGCATTTGCTCGATTATATCTAATACATAAGCTCTTTCACTGGTATTGAGATTATTCACTTTACCGGCTGTAAAAGATGCCGCTTGAGCTGAGTCTGATAACTGTGGCTTGCGGCTATTTGATAAGCCTAGTAAAAAATCTGCCGAGCATTTAAAATACTCTGATATACGGATAATGGTATCTGCATCAGGCTTTGCACGGCCCGACTCCCATGCGTGTATCGTGGCTTCAGATTTTTCTAATGCAAATGCAAGTTGAGCATGAGTCAGGGATTTGCTTTTTCGTAATTTTTCGATTCGTTCCTTAAATTCCATGCTTTTGCACCCATATGAACTTGCTTATTCCTTCCCTAACCTTCTACGAATTCTAGAACACCAATATAGTCTAAATTCCGATATCTTTGCGCATAGTCCAGTCCGTAGCCTACTACAAAATCATTTGGTATCTCGAAACCTACATAGTCTGGGGGTACGTCCTGCACTTCCCATCGCTCTCTCTTAAGCAATAGTGTACAGACTTTTATGCTTGCTGGTTCTTGCTCTTTTAAGTGATTGTAAATATGGCTTAGTGTTTGTCCTGTGTCGATTATGTCTTCTACTAAAATAACATGCTTACCAGTAATAGGATTTGATAGATCTTTATCGATTTTAATAATTCCACTAGAAACAACATCGTCGCCATAGCTGGATATATCCATGAAATCAAATTCAACCGGCATGTCTAGTTTACGCGAAAGATCAACCATAAAAATAACGCCGCCTTTTAAAATACAAATGAGCGTTATTGAATTGTCTTTGTGATCACGTTTAATTTCACTTGCAAGCTCATCAACACGTTTTGCTATTTCGTCGGCAGAAATTAGTGGCCTTAAAACCTCTCTCATTCGATTACCTCCAGCTCATGAATAAATACTTTCTTTGATTCTCCCTCTAAAGACTCATATTGTTCATGGCAAATATTTTTATTATCTAAAATCCACAACACGTCGTTGCCTTGAGCAACTAAACCGATTTTGCTGCGTTGATATGATGGGATCTTATTATTTATGAAATACTCCTTTAACTTTACTGTGCCTATATGGCGAATACATATTCTATCCCCAGGCAACCGTGAACGAATTTGAACATCGACTATTTTATCATACAAAAAAGCTTTAGTACATACCAAGCCAGAATTTATTGGAGCAGGGTTTTCAGATAAGAGGAAACACTTCGATAATTCTGGTACATGTACTGAGGTATCAGGCTTTAGATCGTAATGAAAGGATTGATGGTCCTTTGGGTCGCCATAAGTAAAATGTAGTTCATCGTAATATTTTCCTACAAAAAGGCCATCTGGCAGACGAATCTGTTTACCAGTTTTGTTATTAATCAAAGAGTTGGCTGCTTCTATGTGACATGCTGAAATGATCTTCAAGCCACTTTCAGACAGCGCCAGCCGGATTATGCGAGCCGTAATCGCTGGATGGTTTGTTCGTAAGGCAGGAATCGACAATATTACGTTTGGCTCCTGTGACGTGAGTAAGGAGGCACTCAGCGAGTCTCGGGCGATTTTATCCATAAAGTCCTCGTCTATAGAGCAAAGTCGACTTAATGAATCTAGTTTTTCGCAAAGATCTATGCCCAAATCGGATTCAATGTTCGGTATGATTTTGTTTCTGATGTGGTTCCGCGTAAACTCATTGGAATGATTTGTGGTGTCTGTTCGATATGGGATTTGCTGATCGGATAAATAACGCTCTATTTGAACCCGTCCAGTCTCGATTAACGGTCGAATGATCGAACCGCGAACTGGTGGTATACCACAAAGGCCAGCTGAGCCTGTCCCTCGGCAGATACGCATAAAAACTGTCTCAGCGTTGTCATTTTTATTATGAGCGACGGCTATTTTATTGGCCTTGCGAGATTCCAAAGCTTTTTGAAAGCACCTATACCGTATTTCGCGCCCTGCTTCTTCCAAGCCCATTCCAAGCTCTTTGGCCGATGTTGGAACGTGTTCATGAAACGAAAGGAAATCTACTCCAATTTTCTCAGAGTAAGCTTTCGCAAAAGCTTCATCTGCATCTGACTCCAAGCCCCGCATGCCATGATTAATATGTGTGGCTATTATATCGAGCTCGTATTGTTCTTTTAGTTGAACAAGCAGTGTAAGGAGCAAAACAGAATCTGCACCGCCTGAAAACCCAACAATAACCCGATCGCCGCTTTCTAGCATATTGTATTTTTGAATTGTTGTTAGGAAAGACTTCAACAATTGTATCACCGTGCTAAGTATATAGCATAAACTGCCAGGGAGCAACTAGGTGTTGGATACTAGAGCGTGTTTGATAAATAATAAATAATAATTATTATTATGCAAGATGCTCAACTTATGGCAGAGTTTTAAGCTGCGTCATTGCGGGCTTGACCCGCAATCCCCTGAGATTGGCCAATTTCAGGGGATCCCGGGTCAAGCCCAGGATGACGATCTTTCTCTGCTGGTTTGAAACTGTGCATTTTTTATTTATCAAACAGACTCTAGCTCTTCTTTATTACTCAACCACCTCCAATTCAAGAAGAGATCTTGCATTAACAAAATACGGTGTAAAAACTTCTACTACTTCGTCCCATGTTGTTTCGCCATTATTTACCATGCTATTTATAAACATTCGCATATCCGAATTGTTTCCCAAGCGACCTATTAATCCAGTAACTGTTGCAGAATCTATATCATTTGGCCGTCGATGGTTGGTAACACAAGTATATCAGAATCTTCTAGCTGGCCTATATATATATGATGAGTTATTCTTGGAGATGACGGTTGCGAAATAAAAGGTCTCTCATATATATATCCTACTGCTTCTAGCGGCGTATGAAGTACTACTTCACGACTAAGCGGTTCTGGCAAGGTATCAACAGTTGTTAAAACTACTGGTGCAGGTATCCACTCAAATTCAGGGTCTGTTGCAAGCTCATAAATCTCATAAATAACAGCCCCGATAAATATAGTGACAATTATCCCACCTACTATAGATATACCAGTTAAGATGCGCTTAATCCATTTGTATGGTTTAGTGTTTGTATTCATAAATAAACTCCTTTATTGAGGCCACATTTGAATGTTCGACAAAAACGCTCATAGCGTGCACATACTGTATGTTCCATAGACAGTATAGTAAATCGCAAAATTAGGATTAGGGTAATCGATGGAGGTAAATTATGATCGCTATCAGCCAGTTATAGGGACAATGCCGCATAGTTCAATAAAGGCTTGGCCTTGCTCAGAAAGAATCCATTCTATAAGTAAGTGGGTATTTTCATTGTCTGTACCAGCTGTTACCGCATACACATTGACTGTGAACGGATATGTATTGTTCCTAATATTTTCTGGAGTGGGCGCAATTCCTTCTATAGCAAGGAGTTTAATGTCCTCATGAGGGCGCATCCCTGTTACGAAATAACGAAATGAGTACCCTATAGCAGAAGAATAATTCCGGTATTGTGCAACGCCGACTACGATTCCACCCATACCAACCATTCGTTCTTCACGCAGCGGATAAGCGATTGGCCTATCTCTCATTACTGCTGCCAACATTATGGTTTGGCTACCCGAATTTTCTGGTCGCTGGAAGGGCAGTATTCGTTCGTTTCTGCCACCCACCTGTCGCCAATTTGAAATCTGGCGTTGATATATATCCTGAATTTGAGTAATAGATAGGCTATCTACAGGATTATCATGGTGCACAAAAAAAACAAAGGCTTCCCGCGCTATAGGTGTCATGGTAAACTCAATACCTCTAGCCTGCGCTGCCGCGATTTGCTCACTTGATGGCTGTGCACCAAAGAAAACATCAATTTCGCCGTTTATGAGGCGTTGATATGCTACATCAGTTTGTGAAACGGATACATATTCCCTGACAGTAACCTCGTCTAAGCCCACAAATAGGGCCTGAGCTATGGCCGCATACACGGGGTATGCGGCGGTTGCGCCGTCTAAACGTGGGAAGTTTTCGGTAAATATAATTGTAGGCTCCCAAGGCATTTCCACTAAATAATTATCATTAGTAAAAGGTCTGTACTGCCGCAAACTAACCTCATCATCAATAACAAGTACTTCTCTACTCCGCCTACCTAGAAACCGCTGGCTACGTGCATGAAATTGAAACACCATAGTCCCCACAAGGCAGAGCACACAAGCCAGACCTACACATATTCGCTTGTCGAATGCTATTTTCTTTCGGCAAATAATCAATGTGGGTATTAAAATAAGGACTGTTACTATGCAGTGCATAATCGCAAAAAACCATAATGACGAAAAAAAAGACAGAACAATAGTTGCTCCTAAATAGGGGAGTGTCAGAAAAATCAAAAGCCTAACTGTCTCATCATTCATGGTTACGAAGCTATATCCGCTAACTCCAAAAAGTATGAGCAGCACCAACATGTAATAGGCAAATGAAATGAAAATCGGCAGTAGTATTTGTGATAAATATTGAGGCAATTCGTCATTCTTAACTTTGCGCCGGATGTATAAAGTCCAAACAATAGGAACGGCCACAAATGATGGCAGTATACCTACCACAAATAGCGACGCGCCAAAACTGATAATGCCTGGAATCACAATGAGAGTCATTAAAGTTGCATATATATAATACTTCTTAAAATAATACTTCCTTAAGACTATGCAAATCACATCCTTGTATCCTTCAAAGTTATAGGTGGCCAACATTGCTATCAATTGATGTCATTTTGACTCACCGTATTTAAGATTTTTATCAGCTTGGCTAAAACGGCTTTGCTCTCTTCTTTCCCTTTTGATTTAGCTATATTTCTTAGACAGTATAGCAAATCGCGTATTAATACAACAGATTTGAAAATAATATGTATAGGCAAAATTAGGATTTGAGTAATCGAAAGAGGTAAATTATGATCGCTATCAGCCAGCTATAGGGACAATGCCGCATAATTCGATAAAGGCTTGGCCTTGCTCGGAAAGAATCCATTCTATAAGTACGTGGGCATTTTCATTGTCTGTACCAGCTGTTACTGCATACACATTGACTGTGAACGGATATGTATTATTTCTAATGTTTTCGGGAGTGGGCGCAATTCCTTCTATAGCAAGGAGTTTAATGTCTTTGTGGGGACGCATCCCTGTTACGAAATATCGAAATGAGTACCCTATGGCCGAAGAATAGTTCCGATATTGTGCAACATCGACTACGAATCCACCCTTAAAGACCATCCGTTCCTCATAGAATGAACGAGCAATTGGTCTATCTCTCATTACAGCCTCCAACATTATTGTTTGGCTACCCGAATTTTCCGGTCTCTGGAAGGGCAGTATTCGTTCGTTTTTTCCACCCACCTGTTCCCAATTTGAAATATATCGTTGATAAATATCTTGAATTTGAGCAATGGATAGGCTGTCTACAGGATTGCCACGATGAACAAAAAACACAAAAGCTTCCCGTGCTATAGGTGTCATAGTAAACTCAATACCTCTAGCCTGTGCTACTGCAATTTGCTCGCTTGATGGCCGTGCACCAAAGAAAACATCAATTTCGCCGTTTATAAGTCGTTGATATGCTGCATCGGTTCGGGAAACTGATACATACTCCCTGGCGGTAACCTCGTCTAAGCCCACAAACAGGGCCTGGGCTATGGCGGCATACAAGGGATATGCGGCAGTTGCGCCGTCTAAACGAGGGAAGTTTTCGGTAAATACAATCGTGGGCTCCCAAGGCATTTCCACCAAGAAATTATTATTGCAAAAAGGTATGAACAGCGACAAACTAACCTCATCGTCAATAACGAGTATTTCTCTGTCGCGTCTGCCCAAAAACCGCTGGTTGCGCATATGAAATTGAAATACCATAACCCCGACAAGGCAGACCACACAAGCCATACCAATACACACTTGTCTGTCGATCGCTATTTTCTTTCGACAAATAATCAATGTGGGGATTAGCATAAGCATTATTGTTATGCAGTGCATAATCGTGAAAAACCACAATGACCCCAAAAAAGACATTATAAAAAACGCTCCGAAATAGGGAAGAGTCAAAAAAACCATAAGTCTAGCATTCACATTATTCATAGCTACGAAGCTATATCCGCTAATTCCAAAGAGTATGAGCAACACCAACATATAATAGACAAATGAAATGAAAATCGGCAGTAATATTTGTGATAAATTTTGTGGCAACTCATCAAGCTTTGCTTTGCGCCGAATATACAAAACCCAAACAATAGGAATAGCCACAAATGATGGCAGAATCCCTACCACAAACAGAAATGCGGCAAGACTGACTATACCTGGAATCACAAACAAAGCCATTAATGTTGTTTCGATATAATAATTCTTTGAGTCCATACATAGCACATCCTTATATCCTTCAAGTTATAGGTAATCAGAGCATGCTACCTTTGTCAATAATACCAGAAAAACCACTTTTTTTCAACAAAATCTCAAAAGTTCGTTTACATACTGCACCATCTCAATCTCATCAATATACCGCATCCCGCCGCCCAGCTCATCCATAGGGTAGGCTAAGAGCTCCGAATATTGCGGAAATTTAAGCATTTTCCGATATATGTCAGAAGGCAACCGGAATGCACCTATGCTGATATCAAATAGACAGTTTATATCAATCAAGTCTCTAATAAACACTGCCATTTCCTTATACGCATCCCGCCACCCACTAAACTTTATAATGGGGTCGATACACATGCGTACATTCCAGCCCTTACTCATTGCGGCCTGCATGTTAGAGATTCGCGCATCTAATGCTGGGGTGCCTTTTTCAAAACGGGATATCACC
>Ga0123355_10017182_pt1 | contig 11422 bp, 10 predicted proteins | sample TergutEmb28metaG_3_FD_89872 | JGI IMG/M metagenome (GOLD analysis project Ga0123355, IMG submission 89872) | Embiratermes neotenicus P1 segment gut microbial communities from Petit-Saut dam, French Guiana - Emb289 P1 | ecosystem: Host-associated > Arthropoda: Insects > Digestive system > Gut ...
CTAAGACCTTCGAGGAGTTGGAGGCAATGGAAAATGACTAGAACCAGCTTCCACGAGCAGGCTTGGGAAGATTATGAATATTGGCAAACCCAAGATAAAAAGACATTAAAGAAAATAAACAAACTTATTCGTGACATAAAAAGAGACCCCTTCAATGGGATTGGCCATCCCGAACCACTAAAACATGACTTACAAGGTTGGTGGAGCAGGGAAATTGACAGCAAGAATAGGATTATCTATAAGCAGACAGGCAACATCATAGAAATTTTGCAATGCAAAGACCACTATGATGACCACTAATATTTTACCCTTTACAGAACCAAAAGCCAAAATATGCAGTTTTATTACATTACACAAAAACGCCGCAAACACAGGCATTTGCGGCATATCATGATATAGGGTTTTGTGCAAAATACGGGCATCGAGAAATTCAAATCCTTCCAACTCAGCTATTGGGAACTAATACGAACCCTACCCAATTTTTCATTGCTGGGGAGTGTTCGCTTTAGTTTTAAAAAAAGATATACATTTATGGCTTCAACTTACGGTTAAACTCATTCATAGCCGCTGCTGTGCCTTCTTTTAGTATAAAATCAACCGCATCTACAGCCTTATTAATGCCCTGCATAACCGCCTCCGCTTCCGATTTCGCGAAGCGGCTTAGTACATAATCCGCTAAATCCCAGTTTTCGGGTTTGCCGCCTATGCCTATGCGCACCCGTGGGAACTCGTCTGTCCCGAGCCGGCCCAGTATATCCACCATACCTTTTTGCCCACCGGCGCTGCCTCTTTCACGTACACGGATATCCCCCACTGGTAGGCTTATATCATCGTATACGACGATAATCCCTGATGGAGGCAGCTTATAATATGCCAAAATAGCCTGGATGGACCGGCCGCTTAGGTTCATGTAGGTTTGGGGTTTTACAAGCAACACAGGGCTCCGCCCCATACGCCCCTCACCCACATGCGCACGGAAGCGGAAGCGGTTTTTCAACTTTATGCCCAAATCACGACTAAGTTTGTCTATGGTTTCGAAACCTACGTTGTGGCGGGTGCCGCGATAGGCATCGCCGGGGTTTCCCAGGCCGATTATTATGCGCATATTTTATTATGTCTCCTCCGTTGGCGTAATGCATCGGCTGATTAGGGCGCTCGTTACCCGGATGTTTTATAATATTTTATGATGGCAGAGTTACGCTAAACAAATCACCAATGGACTTTCCTTCGTGGATGCAACTTATGGCTTGGCTAAAGATATCGGCTGTGGACAGCACTTTAATTTTAGGGCCGATTCTCTCGTTTGCGGGCTTGCGCAGATGCGGAAAGCCTGTGAAATCTGTGTTTACGGTCAAGTCAAGCGTGACCCGCTCGTGAGGTATATCAGAGCTGACATTGATAGTATCCAAAAGCACGATTTCCTCAAGCACCGACTCTTCTATTAATTGTGCTGCACCCGGCGCTAGCACAGGATGGGTAACGCAGGCATAAACAGCCTTAGCACCCCTCTCTTTTACGGTCGCCGCAGCATTACACAATGAGCCGCCACTGGAAAGCATATCGTCCAGTAATATGGCGATTTTGCCCTCTACATCACCGATAAAATGCACTACTTCCGACTCGTTGTCTCGGGGGCGGCGCTTGTCCACTATCGCAAGAGGTACGTTGTTACCCAGCAATTTTGCAAAGCCATTGCAACGGGTGACACTGCCTAAGTCCGGCGAGACTATTACTACATCCGAAAGGTCATCAAAGCCCAGTTTATAATAATCCGCAAATTGATATACGCCTCTTAGATGATCCAGAGGGATATTGAAAAACCCTTGGATTTGCGGGCTATGCAGGTCCATAGTCAAGATGCGGTTGGCACCGGCCTGGGTCAAGAGGTCTGCGACAAGCTTAGCACTGATAGGATCGTGAGAACGGGCTTTGCGATCCTGCCTGGCATAGCCATAGTACGGGATAACCGCGGTAATGCGCCCGGCAGACGAACGGCGCATTGCGTCAATCATGATCAAGAGTTCCATCAGATGGTCGTTTACGGGCGGGGAGGTTGACTGTACGATGAATACATCCGCGCCGCGTACGGTCTCGTTGACACGCATGTTAATTTCCCCGTCTGTAAAGCGGGTCACCAACGATTCGCCCAAAGGTCTGCTCAAATTACGGGCTATTGAAGCGGCCAGCTCCTGATTAGCATTGGCTGCAAAAATTTTAATCTCTCCGATTGCTGCGTGCATTATAAATCATCCTTTGATTTTAATGAGGACTCCACAAGTATGACTGCGCGCCATCCCGGTGTAGCGGCAACTTTGGTGTTAGAAGCTATGTTCATTGCTTCTTAATAATCTTCATCATCCATTTCTACATCCAACAATTCAATCTCAAGAGACTCGTCGGGGTCATCGCTTGCAAGCGCCACCGGGTCTACTTTAACGTAGTTTTCCGGCGCAGAAAGGTCATCAAGGGTCTTCATGCCGAAGTGAGCGCGGGCGGCGTTTTCTATTTCGCGGGTAATCTCCGGGTGTTCTTTCAGGTATAGCTTGGCGTTCTCCCGGCCTTGGCCTAAGCGCATTTCGCCATAGGAATACCATGAGCCGCTTTTTGCTACCAGGTTAAGCTGTGCGCCTAAGTCCAAAAGATCGGCATCTTTGGAAATACCCTCGCCATACATGATGTCTACTTCACAATTCCTAAATGGCGGGGCTACTTTGTTTTTGGTAATTTTAACCTTGGTGCGGTTACCTACAGTTTGCTCGCCTACCTTTATAGCCTCGGCCCGCCTGATATCTATGCGCACAGAAGAATAGAATTTCAGCGCCCGCCCGCCTGTAGTGGTTTCGGGACTGCCATAGGTCACACCTATTTTATCCCGCAACTGGTTAATGAAAATAACAATGCAGTTGGTTTTGTTGGTGATACCTGTCAGCTTTCTTAATGCCTGGGACATAAGCCGAGCTTGCACACCAACTGAGCTCTGTCCCATTTCGCCTTCGATTTCACTGCGTGGGACAAGGGCCGCCACAGAGTCCACGACTACTATGTCTATGGCTGCGGAACGCACCATGGCTTCTGCTATTTCCAATGCTTGCTCGCCGTCGTCGGGCTGTGAGATATATAGCTCGTCTATGTTTACGCCTAGTTTCCTTGCGTAGATAGGGTCTAATGCATGTTCTGCGTCAACATATCCGGCTACACCGCCTAGCTTTTGGCATTCTGCTACTACGTGCAGGGCCAACGTCGTTTTCCCGGAAGACTCTGGGCCATAAATCTCGACAATACGGCCCTTTGGTATACCGCCTACACCCAAGGCTACGTCTATGGATAGTATCCCCGTGGTTACCACAGGAATATCCACATGGGGGATATCTCCCATTTTTATTACCGCGCCTTTACCGAACTGCTTTTCTATGTTGGATAGTGCGTTTTGTAGAGCTTCCTCTTTAGCGGCTACAGGATCCGAATTTACAACGGGTTTGGCCTTGGTAGCCGCTTTGCTGCTTGCTTTTTTTGGCATATGTCCTCCTTATGATAGGGGCTACGCCCCTCTCACACATTTGCTGCGCAAATGCGTTCGCATGATACCCCTCGCTCCGCCGGCTAAGCCCGGCTGCACTCCGCAGGCTTTGCTTGCGCGCCTCGCCCCGGCTTTGGCGGTTCATGGGTATTGTTTTATCTATTTTACAAGAAAATAGTCCTTTATTTCATCTATCAAAAAATTGTCTACTACCTTAATCTTGCTTATATAGCTGCCCGCTTTAATAACATCTTTGCATTTTATGAAAGACCAATTCTCCTGTCTGCCTTTATATTCTGGGTTGTTGGCGTATACTACGCCTTCAAACCCTGTCCAGACTATTGCTGATGCGCATAGAGGGCATGGTTCGAATGTTGAGTATAGCCAATAGCCGGGGAGCTTGTCGGTTTTTAGCTTTGCGCATGCGCTTCTTATTGCGTTAATTTCGGCATGTGCGGTTGGGTCGTGATCTCTCCAGATGGTTGCTTCGCCCTTTGCGACAATTTGGCCTGCGGGGTCTATAACTGCGGCGACTATACCTTTGTCATCCCATGCTTCGCGGATTAGTTCTCGCATTATTGCTTCATTGGGGTGGGTTATATCTGAGGTCATTTTCACCTCCGTGGATACTTGTTAACGCGCTATCGGGTTGTTTATTGGTTTTGTTTCTTGATTTATTCGGTATTTTCGAAGACTGCCAGTTCGTCTGGGTTTTGGCATTAATGGTAAAAGCGATCTTTGCGTTTTTAGCTAATTTTACTCATTATTACATCTTTATCCAACCGTTCTCACTGTTTTAGCGTCACCCGTAGTATATCCATTGCTGCTACTACCGCCCTGGCACGGATTTCATTTCTATCGCCTATCAGGCGCAGTTCCTTGGTCTGGGTGCCCTTTCCGGCGACATGTAAGCCTACATACACCAGCCCCACAGGTTTATCTGCCGTACCGCCGTCCGGCCCGGCTATGCCCGTCGTGCTTATGCCAATACTTGCCCCGGATGTACGTGCCGCCCCTTCTGCCATAGCTACCGCAACTTGGGGGCTAACGGCACCGTGCGCCGCCAGCAAACCTTCCGAAACGCCTAGCCGCGCAATCTTTGTAGCGTTACTATAGGTTATCGCACCCTCAAGCAGCACTTGCGACGAGCCGGTTATATCTACAAAAGCGGATGTCAAAAGCCCGCCGGTGCATGATTCGGCAATGGCCATGGTATAATTTTGGCTTTTTAATTGATTAAGGATAACTTCAGCCATACAGGCGTCACCTTCGCCGTAGATATGTTGGCCCAGTCTGTCATATATCTCCGCGGCGACTGGGTCAATCAGCCTTTCGGCTGCGGTGACTTCTGGGGCGGAAGCGGTTATCCTAAGAGCCACTTCTGTAAGCTTTGCATATGGCGCTATGGTTGGGTTGGTCTGGGATTTGATTAAATCGCTCAAAAGGGTCTCGACTTGACTTTCGCCGACGCCAACGATTTTAAGCGTACGGGATACAAGAACCCGATTTGTCTTTTTTCGCAAAAAAGGAACCGCATATTTTGTAAACATCGGTTCCAGCTCGTGGGGCGGCCCGGGTAGTAGAATCAGCACTTTGCCGTCTTGCTCCAGACATACCCCGGGAGCGCTGCCATGGTGGTTGGGCAGCAGATTGCTACCCTCGGGTACCATTGCGTTGCGCTTAACATTTTCGGGCAGCTTGCGCCCTGCAAAGCGCTTTTGTATGGCTTGCCATGAGTCTTCACACAGCACCATCGCCCGGCCAAAGTATGCCGCCGATACTTCCTTGGTTATATCGTCAAGGGTGGGGCCCAGGCCCCCGCAAGCTACCACTATGTCGGCTTTACCAAAGGCATGCTTTAAAGCGGCCTGTAAACGTGTAGGGTTGTCGCCTACGGCTGTATGCCCATAAACAGAAATACCCAGTGCCGCCAGCTCCCGGGACAAAAATTGGGCGTTAGTATTGGCGATATCGCCAAGTAATAACTCTGTGCCTATTCCCAAAACTTCCGCAATCATACAAATCAGTCCTTATTCTTATGCTCGGCCACAAAAGCTGTCCTGTTTTTGATTGTATATTCTATAGCCGAATAAATACTAGCCAATGTAGTAATAACAATAAGCGTCATAATCATCCAGTCAAACCTAAACATCTGTATAGGCACAAGCATGTATATAACAAGTATAATCTGTGTAACTGTCTTAAACTTTGCGCTGGGCGACGCGGCTACCACGATGCCCTGGTCTACGCATAACTGCCGCAGCCCCGATACATAAAATTCCCGGCTTATTAGCACCACTACCACCCCAGCATGCAAATTACCGCTGGCCACAAAGGCCACCAATGCCGCAGACACCAGCAGCTTATCTGCAAGAGGATCCATCAGTTTGCCAAAATTGCTAATAAGCTTGTAACGCCTAGCTACATATCCATCGATGCCATCTGTAATAGAAGCTACCGAAAATATTGTTAGTGCCAACCACATATTAGGTACTTCGCTTAAGGGCTGAGCCAGGTATACAAATAAAAATACTGGGATTAAACATACCCTTACAAGAGTGATTTTGTTTGGAAGATTCATTATTGGGTTAGTACCCCCTGTAAGTCATATTCATCTGCATCGGTGATAGACACTTGCACAATATCGCCGGGGTTTAACGGCACCGCTGAGGTGAAGCGTACCACGGCATCTACTTCATAAGCATCGTGTTGCGTACGCCCTATATACTCGTCACTTTCGAGACTTTCGTCTACTATCACGCATATGGATTGGCCGGTTTTGGCTTGCTGCTTTGCTTGGTGGATCCTTTGCTGCAGGCGCATAAGCCTGTCGCGCCGGGTGTGCTTCACTTCTTCTTTTACCTGTTGGGCCAGCATGGCGGCAGGCGTGCCTTCCTCGCGGGAATATGGGAAGACCCCCAGCCTATCGAACCCCACTTCTTTAACAAAATTATACAACGCGCGGAAATTCTCAACCGTTTCGCCTGGGAAGCCTACTATTAAAGTCGTCCTTAAGGCTATGCCTGGGATTTTCGCGCGTAATTCGCTAATCAGACTAAGCAGGCCCTCTTTGGTGCTTTTTCGGCCCATGCGCCTTAGCACGCTTGTTTCGCTATGCTGGATGGGCATATCTATATATTTGCACACATTAGGAAGCTCAGCAATTGCTTGGATTATTTCCGGGGTTATATGCTCGGGATAGGCATACATCAGGCGTATCCACGGGTTGCCAGGCAACGCGGCGAGGGCTCTCATCAGCTCGTGCAAGCGTGGTGTGCCATATAAATCTATGCCATAAAGAGCTGTATCCTGTGCCACCAATACCAATTCCCGCGCGCCGGTGTTTAACAAAACCTCGCATTCGGCAACGATATCCTCCATTGTCCGGCTGATATATGCCCCACGAATTGACGGGATAGTGCAATAAGTACAGGCATTATTGCAGCCGTCAGATATTTTCACATGAGCCACATGCCCCGCATAAGCATAAGCACGTGACAAAGCGCGGAGTTGCCCTGCATCTCCTCCAGATTTATCTGATGCAGGCGCTGGCATTTCTTCTCCCAACAACTCAAACACAACCTGCACGATGGCATCTGTATCCTTAACCCCAAGAATTGCATCAGCCTCTGGTATAGCAGCTTTGGCGTCATCGCGGTATCTTTCAGACATGCAACCTGTAACTATTAAAGCACGACATGACGCGTCGGGGTCAGATTTATAGGCTGCCATCTCTAATATTGTATCAATGCTTTCTTGTGTAGCCTCGCGGATAAAACCGCAGGTGTTAACTATTATTACATCGGCTCTTATAGGGTCTGTGACAGGTGTAAAACACCTGGTACTAACCAGCCGGGCAAGCATAACCTCGCTGTCTACCCGGTTTTTATCGCAGCCCAAAGTTACTAAATATACGCAAAAGGAAATGCCCACATCTGCGCGGGCATTCCCGTTATCAAGATTATCTTCACATATTGCTTTAGCCATCCTACCCATACAACTCCTGGTATTCGTCTCGAGTAATAGTTACTTTGCGTGGCTTTACTCCGTCCTCTGGGCCGACTATCCCTCTAAGCTCCAACTCATCCATCAGCCGTGAGGCACGGTTATATCCAATTCTAAACTGCCGCTGAAGCATACTGGTAGAAGCCTTGCCCTTAGACAGCAAAAAGTCTACCGCATCATGGAAAAACTCATCTACCTCGCCTTCGATTACGGTTTTCCCGGGCATGGTTACTTCTTGGATCATCTGCTGCGTATACTCCATCGGTGGCGTTTGGGCCTTTAAGAAGCTGACCAAGTTTTCAACTTCTTTATCCGAAATAAACCCGCCTTGGATACGCATAGGCTTATTGTTGCCCATAGGCGAAAAGAGCATATCGCCCTTCCCCAGAAGTTTTTCCGCACCATACATATCAAGCACCGTTCGGCTGTCTGTACCGCTAGAAACGGCAAACGCAAGCCTTGACGGGATATTGGCCTTGATAAGCCCAGTAATAACATCAACAGAAGGCCGCTGTGTTGCTACAATCAGATGAATGCCCGCGGCTCGCGCCTTTTGAGCTAAGCGGCATATAGACTCCTCTACTTCGCCCTTGCAAGCCATCATCAGATCCGCAAGTTCGTCTATGATTATCACAATCTGCGGAAGTTCTGCTTCTCTGGCTTTGGATTTTGACATATTAAAACCCTTTAAGTCACGACATCCTGTTTCGGCAAACATATTGTAGCGGTTTTCCATTTCCCCAACCGCCCAGCTAAGCGCGCCAGAGGCCTTTTTGGGGTCTGTCACAACGGGTATCAGCAGGTGGGGGATGCCATTATAAACACTCAGCTCCACAACCTTAGGGTCTATCATCAAAAGTTTTACCTCATCTGGCCGTGCTTTAAACAAAAGGCTGGCGATAAGCGTATTAATACAAACACTTTTACCGCTGCCTGTGGCCCCGGCTATAAGCAAATGGGGCATACGGGCAACATCTGTAACTACAGGCTCACCGGCTATATCTTTACCTAAAGCAAATGCCAGCTTTGACGGAAAATTGTCAAAGCGTTCTTCTTGGAGTATTTCGCGAAGATATACAGGTTGTGATTCCTTGTTAGGGATCTCTATACCAACGGCAGACTTGCCGGGGATAGGGGCCTCTATTCGTATGCCCTGTGCGGCCAGACTAAGAGCCAAGTCATTGGTCAAATTGGCAATAGACGAAACCTTTACCCCCGGCCCCGGTGCAAGGTCATATCGCGTAACCGTTGGGCCAACACTGACTTCAACAACCTTTGCCTCGATACGGAAGCTACGCAAGGTTTCTTCTAAAATGCGTGAATTTTCTAATATTTGTGTACGGGACTCCGCCTTAGATTTCACAACAGGGGGCTCGTTAAGTAGGTGAAGAGGCGGGAGCTTATAATCCTCATAACTAGGCATAGCGCCATAAGAAATAGCTTGAGGGCCTTGTGGCGGTCGTGCGTGAATCGTTGGCATGGCCGCTTCGGGGAAGGTGACGATTTTAGGCTCTGACGGTTCATCTACATGTACGCTATGTTCACTTGCGTATTCACCTGTATCCGGCGCATCTACTAAGCCCTTTACTACTGGCGCGTCAGCGGACATATAAAGGGCACCGTCAGCTTCTTCTTCAGCCTCATTCCCGGGAAACAGTGGTACTTCCGCCCGCTCTCTTTCTATATCTCGCCTCGCAAACAAGTGGCTGGTATCGGTTACTGGCATAGCAACGCTTTTACCTTCTAACTCTTCTTGAATTAGTAAAACCTGGGGTAATTCTTCTATCTCATCGTTATCGTCCATATTATATACATTTGGCTTTTTTGATGATGATTCCGGCACCGATGCTCTAATTGTGTCGCCTCGGCCTCGGCGTACTAGGGCGGGCGGCGCTTCGTCCGTTTCGTCATCATCTTCTTCATAGTCAAGATCATCTGGTAAACGGGTATAGTGATCCTTTGCGCGGCTGGCCGCATCGCTAAGCGCGTTTGCGCCCTGTGCAACCAAGTAAACAAAAGAGCGCCCCGTAAGTAGTACCGCAAAGATAAGAATCGCGGCAGACAGAGCCAAAATTGACCCTACGCGCCCTAGGAAAATAAACACCAGTTCCCCAAAAAAAGCGCCAAAAAACCCACCAGAAAACGGCCCTCTATATGAAAAAGCATGCGCTAAACGCGCAAAAAAACCATAATCAATTAGCTCTGGCGCATTAATTATATGTAAAAGGGAAAGAATAAGCCCAAGCAGAACAATAGACATGAGCATAGGTGGATGCAAGCGGCGCGAAATAAGTGTGCCAACGGCCACAGTAATAAGAGCAACAGGTAAGACAAAAGCCCCAAAGCCTAACAAACCAAAAAAGAAATCCCCTATAAAACGCCCAACAAAACCGATAGCACCCGGCACAAACACACTTAGCAATAGTAGCAAGCCGATTGCTATCATAACTAAACACTTAACCTCCCTATAAAGGGCGGTTGGTGCGGGGCGAGCGTTTATTTGCGGAGCTTTGCGGCGGGCAGACCCACTTCGCCCACGGGGCTTTGTTTTAGAAGAAGCTTGGCGATCCAGCTTGGTAGGCATGGCAGCAAACACCTTTTCCTTAAAATCGTTGCTATATAGCAGTATCTTAGATTTTATCGAAAGTATAGCACTATTAAGGAAACCTGACAATGTAGCAGATTTGAATTGAATACACCCAAATAAGAGACAAAAACGCTTAAAGCGCCTAAAAACCAATAGCTGGTTGTGCATGTACTCATAAGCGGATAACTGCTAAAGTTTGTTTGAAAAAATTACGAGGATGATATTATGAGTAGAAAAGTGGAAAAAGAACGTTTGGATGAGGTAATCGGCAAAAATATTCGCCTTGAACGTGAAGTACGCAAACTTACTCGCGATGAGCTGGCGGAAATGATGGAGCTTACTACATCTCACATGGGGCTTATAGAAAGAGGCGAGCGTGGCGCAACCGCTGTTACACTATCGAAGATATCCAGGGCATTTGACATCCCTGTAGATAATTTATTCGACAACCCCCAAAGGGGCGGACTAACGGTTAAAGAAGACGAAAATACTGGCCCGCAACCAATCCGAAAAAAAATCCAAAGCTTAATTACAAGCTTAAACGAAACAGAGTTGAATTTTGTTGTGCATACAATTAGGGGCATTATGGAGATGAGTAATTGCCCCGATTAAACTATAGCCAATAAAGCAAATTCAATATAAAAGACTGCCTAGCGGCCCCAAAACAAGTATGGCGCAAGCCATGCCCATATTTTGGGGCCGCTGAGGCAGTCTTTTTGTACATTCGGAGAATCCTGTATAAATAAAAAAACCATCCTGCATTAAGCAAGACGGTTTAAAATCAAGTGGGAGGAGAAGGATTTGAACCTTCGAAAGCGATGCTGTCAGATTTACAGTCTGATCCCTTTGGCCAACTCGGGAATCCTCCCAGCGCTGGAAATACTACCACATGTACAAAGCAAATGCAATAGCAGCTGTTTCCAAATTTTCTCATGGCCTGCCACTCATGGCTAGGGGCTTGTAGAAAGACGTTGGTAAAGATAAAATACAAACGTAATAAGTGCGAAAATATCTATCATTACCGTAGTGGTGGAGGCATGGGGCAGCGCCCCTATTAATAAAGGAGGCAATATTATGCGTGTAGGTTTAGTAGGTCTAGGCATGATGGGGAGCGCCCATCTAACAAATTACATCGCTATGAAGAAGAACAACGAAGGTGTAGAACTAGTGGCAATTTGCGATGTAGACGAAAAAAAGCTGACATCAGGCACAGCCACGGCCGGCAACCTTGATGTTTCAAGCGAAGGTTTTGATCTTTCTGTGTATACTTGCTATACGTGCATGGAAGAAATGATTAAAAAAGAAAATCTGGA
>Ga0123355_10017185_pt1 | contig 11421 bp, 9 predicted proteins | sample TergutEmb28metaG_3_FD_89872 | JGI IMG/M metagenome (GOLD analysis project Ga0123355, IMG submission 89872) | Embiratermes neotenicus P1 segment gut microbial communities from Petit-Saut dam, French Guiana - Emb289 P1 | ecosystem: Host-associated > Arthropoda: Insects > Digestive system > Gut ...
AGCAGCCCGATTACATTGGCTACCTATGTTGTCGCGATATAGACGAATGAGTGAAAGCGTGCAGCATGAAAAGCAGTGGTCGTGATTCAAAGAATACCCAAATTTCGGGAGCAGAGAAAAAAACGAAGAAATAATTTCTATCAACTCTCTCCCACACCTAAACAGAGCCAGTTCCTTCACGAACAATCACAAAGCAGCCCGATTACATTTGCTCCCTATGTTGTCGAGATATAGACGAATGAGTGTAAGCGTGCGCATGACGAGTGGTGCTCGTCATTCCACGACAGGTGATGTTTTCCCCATGACGAGCAGTGCTCGTCAATCCACACTGAAGGGTTAACAGGAGACTGGTAGAATAGTAAGATGGCTACAGTGACAAAGGAAGGTTTGGAGCATCAAATGAAAATTTAAAGTGGTACGAGAAATAGAAGATGGGGAAAGGGGTGGGGAAGCTGATGTGTGTTGGGAATTTGCTGTTGTAAATTCTGTGATCCGAATGATTTGTAAATACAGATGCTAAATTTATTAGTGCGATTGAATGGAAAAGATTGAGAATGTAACAATTTTGAATGTCTGAATGAAGTATTGTCAATGAGACACCGCTAAAGTGGTTTTAGCAACAGAGATGTGACAATGTACCTGTGAATGATCCTCTTCTCATGATTATTTTTGTTCATCCTAAATTTTAAATGTAAGTTAGTGTATTTTTTAGCTTAAATTATATGGAAATTTACAATTATATAAGAGTAATTTTTATTCTCTGTAAATGTTAATTGTAATTTAATATTAATATAGATCATAGTGTAAACATTTAAGGAATGTGCCTATGTGCATGTATTTTTTCTTAAAAATATTTTTCCTTCATTTTTACCATGTGCCTCACTTAGAGTGAGACTCGTTAATAACAAGACAATTATTCGGTCCCTTTCATTTTGTTATAACCAATTTTGACTGTACTTTGGGATAATAAAAGTTAAATATAAGGTTGTTTCTTTAACGATGTGCAGTGAATTAACATACTGACACCACTTCCATAAACTGAAAAAAGTAAAAAAGGAAAATCTGTCAGTGTGATAAGGACATGAGGCATTCAACAAAGAATAAAAGTTTTTCCATTTTTTCTTTTATTTAGTTATTTATTATTTTTATGTTTTATTGTTTTTAATATTTTCCAAGAGACCTGCTCAGCTGCTCCCACATTTATACATCTGCAAATCAGTATTCTTCTTTCTACCAGAAATTCCATTTTAAGTGTGTATGTTAGAAGAGCATAGGTGATGATAAGACCATCAGCAGAGAAAACAAATACTGCTCATTGCTGTAGGTAGTAGCAAGTTCAGAAGATCCTGGGTTGTCAGCAGTGTCAACAGCATTGGTGGAAGCCTGCAGGAACAGAGACATTGGTATGGCTGACTTACTGCTGCGCCACTCTGCTCGTGATGATGACTGTAAAGCTCTTCGTGTTGCCACCCGCAACAGAGATGACCTCTTGACTGCCAAGTTGCTCTCAATCAAGGTAACTGTTAAATTGTAATGTGATGTTACAAGGCATTACATGTTAGTCCCAACTGAGTAGGTTTTGCCTGTAGTTTTGACCTGATGACAGGGACTGATCCTGTCTCCAAAACTTAGTGTATTATTGTTTATCATTATTTGTAACACAAGAAGTTGGATGAAGTCCAAAAGTAAATGATTAAAAATAATGTGATGATGATTGTAAAGGCTCTGAAAGAGTAGAAGTCCTTCTTCAGGAATGCTGTTAGTGAGCTACTTGTCCCTCTCTCCCTATGGGTATCAATATTGTGTATATTAATTGTATATTATCCCTTTGACACCTAACGACCACTATAGTGGTCATACCGCACCGCTAACCTCTAAACGTTGCATTTTATATATTTATTCAACAAATACAGATACTGAATATTTTAAACATGGTATATTCTCTTCGTTTTTTTCTCTTCAAAATGCAGTTTGTTTCATAATTCTAAAGTATTTGGTTCCTGTTTTATTCACATTTTATATACAGAGTGTGCTAAATTTTAAAAAAATAATTTCGGCGCCAAAAGGTTAATTGATAGCATTTTGTGAAACTCAAAGTAACCATTGTGCCGTGAGGTGCTGTACCATCTTTGTACTTTTGAAGACCCTATAAATGATGAGGAGCTCTGAGCAGAAGTCAGGAAGCGTGCTGGCTTACTGTGTAAATTTATAGTTCTGTGTATCTATTAGGATTAATATTGTTTTACTACATGTCTGTGTATGCATTATGTTAAATGTTAAATTTGTTGTATATAATGTTAAAGTTGTCATCATATACAACATTTGGAATTGCTGGCTTGCAAGCAGTATCTGTATCTTGTGCATAAGTTATAGGTATGTTTACAGTCTGCCCTGCCTCCTCGTTTAGGGGCAACCCTGAACATGGCGAATACATGGTGTCACAACCCAGAAGACAGTAATCTTCTCAGTCACTACTATGTGAGAACCTCAAATGTTGTGTATAATTCACATATTTTAATTTAATTTTTCTTTCTAGTTGGGATATGATTGTTTATCTTACATAAATTCCAGGCAGCTCAGTATTAAATACCAAGGAAAACACATTTCCAGTTGGCCTGTTTTTAATTAATTAGTATCTTGTTTTTAAATAATTAGTTTCTTGTTGCATTTTAGTTTCTGTGTAAAAGTGTTTTGTTCATGAGGGGATTTACTCCATATTCTTGGGACTAAGAACATTTCTGATAAAGGGAGTTTTCTGTTTAATGCATCCCCTGCTGTATAGATAAAAGTGTGTACTTAAAGAAATAGGGTAAATACAAACATTTGTTTGCCAGGCATACCCTGATCCAGAGTATAAGCTGAACAAAGCAGCAATGACAGAAGAAGGCCTACCTGCCATGCCTCAAGTGGAGCACACAAGCCTCACCTACAGCTCCTTGTTTCCCAATACATCAGTCATGATCAACTGGCACGGTCAACAGTGTGATCTGTCTCAAGTCCGCAAGCAGTGGTTGGTAAGTAATGGCACAGCTTACCTGATGACACTATTGGCATATCAGACTATTAAATGTCAGTGATAGGATGAACTGGAGATGTTTTGAAAGGTGTGATACAAGAGCTTGACATGGACAATGTGCACAGTAGAAGCCCAGTAGGCATATTCTTCTGTATCACAAAGAGTTGACATTGTCAGGAGGTGATGAATGGGAATGATAGACTTGACTGGAACTAATTAGATTTCAGTAGTAGAAGCTGACTTGAGACCATAACATGTTGCTGTGTGTCTTGCCAAAATGTGGCATATGTGTTAAAATGAGAGCTTCATTTTAATGGGTATTAATGTGTATGGATGTATGGGTGAATTTTAGCTGATTTTTGTTCCTTCTGCATGTGTTCTTTGGCTTCCATTGAAGCAGGTACTCCAGGCATGTAATTGTATTCTCCTTTTGCAAGTTTTGTACTGCCCAGAGAAGTTTCTATCAGTTGTTTTGTTTTACAGGTAGACGCAGCTCTGAGTGTGAACCCCAAATTGAAACTGAACCCTCGAAACCAAGACATTGTTCTGTATGCTATTACAAGGATAGACCTGTCAAAGAATTCTCTTACCTGGCTGCCACCTATCATGTTCCAACTTCCTAGTCTCAGGTATGCTGCATGTGAAATTCAGATTCACAAAGGCTGAGTTACATTTTCTCAGAAAGAGCCTGAGTCTGGTTCATTTTTAGATCATACTTAAATGGATGGCTGTAGTACCTAAAAATATTAACTGTTTTCAAGTTACTATGTAACAGGAGAATACATTTTTGAAGTACTTGTTAGTATTCAATTTATAAAATATAATCTCATTGAGTCTCCAAAATGTTAAAATATTTTTGCTGATTGTTTTGTGACTTATTTGCTATGAGAGAAGAACATAAATTCCCCACAGGTACAGGGTGACACAAAAAAAAACGGGAACTTTTGAAATACGTAGTGGTAGCCATGTACAGTTGGCAGCACTGTGGAACAGGGACCTTGAGCTACAGACAACCTTTGGATTACTGTCTCGTAAAAGGCAAGTAATAATGGTTCAATTTCTGTCAATAAATTTTTTTTGTTGGATTTCTTCAATTTTTGTTGGGTTTTTCAAAAGTTCCTGTTTTTTTGTGTCTCCCTGTATTTGAAAGCAGAATGCTGTAAATAATTAGGTAAGTGGGCAGTTCTGAGTAACTTCATTTTCTGTGTGGATCATCTGGTGTCAATAGGGAAGTGCGTTGCAGGAATTTCTGATTGCTGTGCATTCAGCTGAGCTGGGTCAGACAAGCAGTATGTAAGGGTAGATATCTTCAAAAGTAGTAATTGGAAATGATACAGGTTTTTAGGATTCAGTGTAGCTTGTAGTTGTGGCCAGTGGGCTGCTTTAATATTACAGATGTTGAACCTGTAGGTTCTGCGATTAGACAACATATCTATAGGAACTACTCTGACTGGTCAACCGATATAATGTGTAGCAACAGAAACCACTGGGTAGTCACTTCACCTTGAAGATGGCAAGCCTAAGATCTCTGAAATAACAGAAATACAGCCCCACATCTTTACTGTGCCATCATTCAAAACAGGATCCACTGAACTGCTGCTAAACACCTTTTTTAATGCAAAATTCTCTTTTATTTGTCCAGGTATTTGAATGTAGCACAGAACAAGATTGAGAAGTTGCCACCAGCTGGTGGCCATGCTGCTAATATGTCACCTTCAAGGAAAATGAAAACTGGTAGGGGTACAGCCATACCAGAGAGATTGGGATACACTGCTCCAGTACTGGAGGAAGTCTACCTCCAGGTATGTGAGATTTGAAGTTCCGATGATAGTGAGTTTAAATATCACAGCTTTCTGGAATGTGATGTGTTGTCTCATAGATGGGTGCCAACATTTGGGAGGAACTTTCTACCTCCCATCTTCTATCCTAAAGAAGGTGGCAGCAGGTTCTCTGAAACACAGGTATCTATCTGCAAAACTGTGTGTCATTACATTCCAGAAGACGTGCAGTTGCCACAGCATCTGCATCACACATGTTCTGTACACTAAGTATTTGTTGTAGGACAACCGACTGGAGCAGATCTGTGAAGAAATTTTCAAATTGTCATCACTTGTGACCCTTGATGTGTCCAATAACAAATTGCAGACTTTGCCTTATAATATGTGGAAGGCTCCAAAACTAAAGGAACTGAATGCTGCCTTCAACCTTCTCAGAGAACTTCCAACAAATCCGCCGGAGGTGAGTCCAGTGGTTAAATTGGCGTACAGAAAGAGGATCAGACAGCTGGCATAGTTTGTCTTTTAGCCAGGTCTTGGATTTGAGATTAAAGGCATGTTTTCAGCATTTTATTTTAACTCTCGTCACTCATAAAAAGTGTTTAATTGTGGTACGTTAAGAGAACTTAATGTTAAATAGCATACACTAAGGGAATTTAATGTCTAGTCTAAATGCTTTGGCAATGCTTTATTGCAATAAGCAGAATTATTATTTCAGCTTCTGAACATCTTCAGTTTTTTCAAACACAGCCTTTCTGAAACGGTATCTGATTACATCACCAGATGTAAAGAACGAAAGATTGCTACTCACTTGAACCAATAGGAGTTACTGATCTTATTCACTGGACACACACAGATCCACTTTATGGAACAAGGTTTTTTAAATAATTCAAGGTAGCAGGCAAAGATTAAAATTATAGTGTTGTTTATAGCAGTCGATATTTTTTCTTTGAAACCATTCTGAAACTATAAACTATAAGATATCAGTTGTTTGTCAGTTCAGTGTTGTAGATGCTGATATATTTTATCTTTTTTGAGTAGCAGGAGTCTCAGGACACTGTGAATACTGCTTCATCTACTGAGTCTGGTAGGTCCAGTTACCATGATAGCAATGCAGATGCAGCCTTAGAGTTGAGTGCCAGTATAGATATGTCTGCAGCATCTGACAATGATGGGAATTCCACCAGTGAGGAGAATTTGCTAGATGCTCACACCTTGCATGCAACATCTGCAAAGGCAAAGTCTGTACGGTAAGTGTGATTGTAGTTTTTGTCCAGGAATAGTCAACTGATTCATGCCACTTGTAAAGTAAATGTTCGAAGATTACAAATTAACATTTTCAATCACACGCAACACTTGCTTTGTAATAGTATTTTACCTCGAGACTAGTTTGAGCCCTAAGTGTGGGCCATCTTCAGGCCGTTCTAAGAGAACGCAAAAATGTACAGAAAAATTTATGTTCCATTAGGTTGGAGATCTTCCACTTTTGCATTAAAAATACATTATATATGTATGTAAAGTGTATAAGGGTGTTGTCTAATTACAGGAAGCCTAAAGATATTTGAAATGCTATAACTGTTTGTAGAATTTAAATATGCCAAGTGCATGTAATTATGAAAGAAGAAATAATATATGTAGTATGTCAACTGCAAGATTTTTAAATGTATGTATCTAAAATAGTAGTGCTTTGTGTACATGCATGCTACCAGTAACTCCTGATGTGTTGCCAACCAGATAGGTTGGTGTGCTATTACCTTTTATAGCAGAATTTCACTGCAGGTGTCTTACGAGATCTTCAATGATGTAACATAGTGTTCTCAATGTTCCAAACATTTTTATCATTAGTGTGGAATTTCTGAAAATTGATAAGTAAAAACAAGTAAATATTTCTGTTGGAAGGCAGATACTTAAAAACTTTGAACTAGCAATATAATCAAAAAGTCATACTATTAAGAATATTGCTATACCCTGTAATATTCAAAACGGTTACTTACAGAATGGTGTGGAACATACAGAAATTTTGTGGGTTTGCACAGTTTTCAAGGCATATTGGTATAACTGGTGCATGCTTGTATGTGCAGTGTTTGATTTCCCATTACTGTCTCTTTATAAATTTGAAATCTTTCCACTGTATGAATGTGTCATCCATTCCTGTTTTAGTTTACAATTTTCATGCTGTCTGCAATTTTGCTGAATGAATGGTCATTTTCAAAAATATGTAGTGAGAATTTGGAGTTGTAATTGTTGTTCTTGAATGAAAGCAAATGTTCTTTAATCTACGATCACAAAGCAGGTGATATGTATGATATACAATGTTAGTATATAACTGTGATTGATACACCTGTGGAGATTTTTATATAAAAGATGAAATGTTAGAACGTAAAGCTGTGTCTGTGATAGGAATATGTGTGAGCTAGTGGGGTATAGCTGCGGGATTCTGAATGGCTCTGGATGGATGTAAGTGGTCAGCTTAACTGCTTGACCACTTTATACCTCAGGTACTAACTAGGAGGCTGGGTGAGATACAGAGCTGATCAGAATGCTGTAGAGTGGAGAGAGGACTGGCCTGCCAGTCATCCACCTTGTAGGCTAGGCACTATACTGACAGAGCTATCCCACTTTCTTTTGCCACGTGTAATTCTCTTTTGTAGGCTGTAGTTTGGAGCCACAATTGTAAACATGAACGATGTATTATTAGACACCATGACTCCTTACTTAGGCTTGAAAGACTTGCTTACTGTGTGATAAGTGAAGAGCAGGATCAGAGAGGTGATGATGGTGTATCCAGTGTTATGAAGGTGAGGTTTTGATCATATAGTGCCTGCTTAGGGCGCTCACATATCTCAGGGTGCAATAATTGATGGGTGTGATGCAATGATGAATAGCAGGAGTATGCTAAGGACAGTCAGAGATAAACTGGCTCCAGTGCCATTTTGTCTGCTACAGATATCACATGAAATCACCCAGAATTTAATGTGAATCTCTGCCATTATTAGTGAGCACAAAACTGCTGGAAAGAAGGCATACACAACTTCCTTAACTTTCCTTGTTTGTCTCTTGCATTTATACTTGCCATGAAGTTTCTGAAGAAACCAAAAAGTATGGTGTGTATTATGTATATACGTAAGGAAACTATGAGTAAATGAGGGCTATGAATAGGACTTCCACTCCCCTCCCCATATTTCTTTATGTGTTGCTTGCCCATGTTGAGGGTTCTCTTGATTGCCTGTCACAAGCATTACCCACTGCATTTTTGCATGATCCTAAACACTGTCAAGTAATTAACGTACTGATATTGGGAACTGTAATATTATAATTTTCTTACCCACATTCCATAACCTCAAACTATAATAATATGACTGTGAAAAGTGGCTGGGTCACCATTGCCACCTTTATGTGCCTTGGTATCACTGTGTAAGAGTAAAGGTTTTAACGCACTTACCTAGACTAGATATTAGGATGACAGTGTTCCTACTGTATGTATTGTTCCCACACATCAGTTCATTTAAGGGTTTATAAAGACAGTATTGGAAACTTTCAGTTCTGACATCCTTTGACTTTTATTGGAATTTTGTGATAGTAGTGCTTGTTATACTAAATGATAGTTTAAATAGCAAGAATCTGGTGGTCTGTGGGTACAGTGTGGCACTGTTCTTTGAAAAAAGATGTCTTAATGTCAGTTTCAGCTGTATCCAGTACATGTTTCATTCATAACTTTCCCTTTTCTCAAATGTGGCAGAAGGCAAATTCTGTAAATGTGAAGAATTCAGAGGTCTCCTTTGCCAGCTATCACATTATCAAAAGGAGTAGCAGAGTGTTCTGTAGAGGCTGGGATGTTAAAACAGGGAAGCATTAGCAGAGGAAACAGCAGTTTAGATGATGAAAATCTAAGAAAACATCATGAAGTGTTATTATTTGATTTTGAAATGCAGGCAGTTGGATGTAACACATCATAATATCTGGAGCTGCAGTGTAGAGGTGACAGAGCAGATACTGCACCATGATGATGAGAATCAAGATAACTGCTCACAGCTGTCGGCACTAAATCTTGCCCACAACCAGTTCACCAGTATGCCAATAGCATTGCCCTGTCTTGCTGTGAACCTCACCAGACTCAATCTCAGCTACAACAGGTGTGTCATACCTTGTCACTTTATTATGTGCCACACACATGGCTGTCATGCAGTTGTCATCACTGGAGTTCAACAGTTGGTAAACTGGAACCAAGCCACTTTTATGTTCTCAGCTTGTAACAGAATATTATCTGTCTAACACTTACGCGTTGGACAGAGTTGCAAGAAACATACAGGCATAGACTAAAGTAGAGTAAAAGATTGTATGGGCTCTTTGTATGAGTAGTAATGAAATGTGAAGGTACAGGGTGTTCTCTACATATTGCAGTTTATTCAAGTACTGCCACTTATGTGATTAATAAACTATACTAATCAGACAAGAATTACTGTTCTGTTACAGCTTACGCAGTATGAGTCACATGACTTCATACCCAAGCTCGCTAAAGCAGCTAGATCTGTCACATAATCAGATTTGCTGCTGGCCAAGTTTACCCCAAGTTGAAGGCATTGACAACATGGAGCATGCCTTGATGACAGCTTGTTATGCCTCTGCTGATTGTGGGAACAAGTCTAGTAGTAAACTGCCTATTTTGCCAGGTACTAATGTCTGTGAGTGTCAAGAGTTAATATAAACTGGATTGAATTGTAGGGAAAAATTTGTATGTCTTATACTTTTGAAAGTGTGGTGTTGTTCACCATTTAATTTGCCATTTTCCTGCTTGTTATTTTAAGTTTATATCTTCAGCACTTTCTCAGGAGAATGTAATTTTATTGAATAAATTATAGGATTATGAAAGATGAATAATATTGTGTGTGTTTGTTAGAATTATTCATTTCACCTCTTTTAGGTCGCCGATCTTTACGCAAAGTAATCCTGAACATGGTTTGTTCACATCGACGCCATCTTCGTCTGGACAACCTTCGCACTCTAGTCTTGGCTGACAATAACCTTGCACGTATTCAGTTGTCAACAGATGATGATGGAGCTAGTTCATTCTCAGAGGAAGAGGACTGTGATTGGGTGAGTTACATTCTGATATTTCGTCTTTTGGCTCATGTCTGTACTGTGATGACTGAAATAACTCATTCTGAAAAGTTAAATTAAATATTTCTATTGGTATGTACATTTGATAGACACATGGCTAATGTGCACTAGAAAAATATTTCAGTGATGGCTGAATTAAGTTGATGTCATTCCTTCTTGCCTAGCCAACCACCGGCTACCAGTGTGTTAGTGATTATTTGCTACTTGTCTATGCAGTTGTTATTATTTCCAACAGATGATCATGATCAGTTTTCCCGAATTCGAATTATGTATGGGTTTGGTTTTTTTGAAGGTAGTGAATTTTTGTATGGACTGTCATTGTTCTGTAGACTGTTTTTTGATACTTTTTGTTTATTTGATGTATCTGCAGTCCAATGTATGTTTATATGTGCACTGGTTGATGATTTTGCAGGATGTGCTGAACTCTGTAGCAGGTCAAAACAAAAGTCGTCTCATGTTTCCTAACCTGAGCATGTTGGATATCAGCAACAACCAGCTACGAGAGATACCCCACAACATCCATGAACTTACCAACCTTTCAGTTCTCAACATCAGTGGAAACTTAGGTGAATTACTGGTAGAATTCATTTGTATCATTTTCTTTACCTTTGGTAGATGGAAACACACTGATAGAAGATTGAAAGTGCATTCATTCTTCACTTTCCTGATATTAGGTTTTGACAACCAATGTATTGGGCATTAGACAGCATTTGGGTTTTATTCTTCTTGATTGTTGAGCTGAAACAGTCTTGCAGTCATTAAATTTGCATCTGACAGGGTAACAAACAATGTTTGTCCTTATATGTCATCATTCATGATCATTTGTGCATCTCATTTAATGCTTCATAACGGTTCATATAAAAAAAAAATCATTGAATGGCCTGAGCAGTAGACAAGGGCTGTCTGGTAATTTTTTGTAGGTTTTTTTCTGGGCTGTAAATTATAATTTATCGCCCAAGATGATACCCATAGTTATGGGTATAATTTTTTTCAGTGGAAATCATTATTTGCAGATGTCTGTGAGTTACCGTCCCAGATGGGACTTTTGTCTCGCCTGTGGAATCTGAATACGAGAGGCTGTAGTTTACAGGAGCCTCTAAAATCAATGATTGACTCAAAGAAGTACAAGACAATGGATGTGATTGGGTACTTAAAGTCTGTATTAGAAGATGCAAGACCATATGCACGCATGAAACTGATGATTGTTGGGGTGCAAGGAATCGGGAAGACCTCACTACTTGAACAGCTACGACAGGAGGGTTTTGGGTCCTACAAGAAGAAACCGGTAGAGGTGAGCGAGAATTGACTTTTGCAACACCTGTTGTGGTTGAGTGCGGCAAAATGAAATGTCCCCTGTTGCACTTAACATACTGGAATGTTGTGTAAGAAATGTTAAATAAAGTTGTGACTATCTGTGCCATGAAAACATATGGGGGAGTAGATGTATAGTTCCACTCATGTTAAATAAATTTGTGACTATCTGTGCCATGAAAACATATGGGGGAGTAGATG
>Ga0123355_10017186_pt1 | contig 11421 bp, 10 predicted proteins | sample TergutEmb28metaG_3_FD_89872 | JGI IMG/M metagenome (GOLD analysis project Ga0123355, IMG submission 89872) | Embiratermes neotenicus P1 segment gut microbial communities from Petit-Saut dam, French Guiana - Emb289 P1 | ecosystem: Host-associated > Arthropoda: Insects > Digestive system > Gut ...
ACTCCGAATCCCGCCGGGTCAACATCGCCCCAGTATCTCTGGTGGTTTTCGATCATATAGTCCATTGCCATAAAACCAACATAATGCTGCGGCAGGCCGACCGTCGGCGTGATTACCCTGCCCTCGGCGTCAAAGTATTCTGTGAACTGGTTGATAAACGGGACTCCGGCCGCGTTCATCCTCGCAAGCACCGGGGCCTGCTCCGCGTTTGTCGTTTCGATTATAAATCCGTCGATGTCGCCGCGGTCGAGCAGAACTTCAAGGTTTGTGACATACGTTTCGGTGTCGGTCATGCCAGACATACGCACCAGCTCAAAATTAAATCTTTGCTGAAGGTTTCTGTACGCCTCGTACATCTGCTCCTGGAGAATACTGTCGTCGAAATGGGCGTATGCGATGATATACGTCCTGCGCGCGTGGTGGTCGATCTCTTCGTCAAGGGTTCCCACTTCGGGACCCACGGCGCCCACCGGTCCTCCGCCGTTACCCGGTTCGGGCGGGGTGTCGTCTCCCCCGCCGTTGCAGGCCGCGAGAAGCAGGCCCAACATGGCAACAGCCAGCAGTAATGCGATGATCTTTTTCATGCTTTTGTCCTCACTTTCATAATATCAATGTCTAAAGTTCCCGCTCAAGCGCACGGGAACGGGAACGCACAATAAGGAAGTCGAGAAACAGCGCAAGCGCGAGCAAGGAGCCTCGCGCGACTATCTGCCAATACGGCGGGAACCCAACGGTCACAAGCCCCGCGTTAAACGAGTTGAGCATCAGGATTCCGATAAAGCAACCGCTCATCCCCCCTGCCCCGCCTCGGAATGAGACGCCGCCGAGTACCGCCGCTGTAATCGCGTCGAGCGCGCCAGTCTGCCCGACAACGGGCGACGCGGTACTCATACGCGAGGCGACCAGTGCGCCGGACAGCGCGGCGAGTGCGCCGTTGTTGATGTATAGAATCGTGGAAACACGCCCCGGGTTAATTCCGCAAAGCCGCGCCGCGCGGCGGTTGCCGCCGATCATATACACGCTTCTGCCGAAATTCGTGCTTGACAGGACGCGGCTGTACAAAATCATCAGAATAAACATGACCGCAAACGGCAGCGGAATCAGATCGCCTATGAACCTTATCGAACCGATGCGCGTAAATGCCTCATGCGGAATAGGTATCAGCATGTTTTGGGTTATAACCAGGACAAACCCCTGGTAGACCATCATCAGGCCAAGCGTCGCTATAAAGTGCATGAACCCGAGCTTGTTGACCAAAAGCGCACTCAGAGTCCCGCACATAGCGCCGAACATTATCGTCAGGACAAATGCCAAGAACCACGGAACGCCCGCGTTAACCAGGTGCGCGGCGACTATTCCGCCAAATCCCGCGATCGCACCGCTTGCCAGGTCAACCTCGCCGCCAATGAGCAGCATTGTCATCCCGACCGTGAGAATGCCGACGAAGCTCATCGCGTTCATTATGTTCCTTACGCTGTCGCGGTGCAGGAAGCTGTTGTTCATGATATAGAATGTCAGTATTGTCGCCGCCGTGATGAGGACAAGCGCCACGTTGTTGGATCTGGTCAAATTTTTTAACCGCGATTTTACGTCCATATGCCCGCCCCCTTAGTTCTTCGCGCGGTTTTTCGCGCTTATGAAATCCGCCGTCAGCGCTATAAGAAGGATAGCGCCGGACGCGACGGTCTGCCAGTGAGGAGGAACGTTGACTACCGTCATGCCGTTATTAAACCCGCTGAGGATGAGTATTCCGATCAGCGCACCGCCCATGCCGCCTGTTCCTCCACCGAGCGATATGCCGCCTAAAATCGCCGCCGTCAGCCCTGCGAATTGGCTGCCGGTTATGCCTATCTGATTCGCGGTCATCATCCGGCCCGCGAGCAGCATCCCGGCCACGGCCGCTAAAACCCCTGCGTTGATAAACAGCATATACGATATGCGTTTGGGCCGCAGGCCAACAAGGCGTGATGCGTCGGTGTTCCCGCCCACGAGATAGACGCTTCTTCCGAACTTTGTGTTTTTCAATGCAATTCCGTAGAGTATGAGCAGCAGCAAGGATATAATAAGCGATATCGGTACCATGTTATTGAGTATCCGCGCGCCGCCGATGAAGTTAAACGTTCGGTCAAAGATATCTATATGCCTGCCGCCGCTGATAACCGCCGTGAAACCCTGCGTGATTGACGCCGTTGCAAGCGTCGCGATAAACGACTGGAACCGAAATTCGTTGACCATAACGGCGTTAACCAAGCCGCACAGCCCGCCAAGCGCAATCGCCGCGGCCGCCGCCACAAACCAGGGCGACCCCGTACGCAGAAGATACGCCGCCATCATCGCGCACATCGAGCCTATCCCGCCGAGCGAGAGGTCGATATAACCCGCGATAAGAAGCATACCCGCGCCGATTGTGAGCAAGGAGATGACGACCGTCGCCTGCAAAATGTGCCGGATATTCGGCGGGTTCAAAAACGCGCCGTTTGAGATCACGGTAAAAACCACAATCATCAGCGTGAGCAGAACAAGCAGCGTGAATATCTTCGTATGGACAAACTGCTTCAAAACCTGGGACACCCCCGGGCGCTGTTTCATAGTGTTTTCTTTCACGCCAACTCGCCTCCTTCCGCCGTCACGGTATCCGACATCGCCAGTGAGAGAATACCCTCTTCCGTGGCGTCTTCCCGCTGGACGCAGCCGGTGATTCTCCCGCCGCGCATTACGTAGACCCTGTCGGAAACTCCGATGACCTCGGTCAGTTCGCTCGATATGAATATAACGCCGATCCCCTGTTTCGCGAAGTCGCACACAGTCTGATAAATCTCCGCTTTTGTCCCGACGTCGATTCCTTTGGTCGGCTCGTCGAGAATAAGTACTTTCGTGTCCACTTTATCGCTTGTCCAGCGTCCCAGTATGACCTTTTGCTGGTTCCCGCCGGACAGTTCAACGACAATTTTGTCAATCCCGGGCGTTTTTATCTGGTATTTATCGACCGCGTCGTGTGAGAGTGCCGCTTCCGCCCTCCGGTCCAAAAATATAAGTTTCCGGATTTTCGACAACACCGGCATACTCACATTGTCGCGGATTGTCCGGTACAGCACAAGCCCCTGTTCTTTTCGGTCCTCCGGGCACAGCGCGAGTCCCGCCGACACCGCCTCATGCGGAGCTTTGAATTCAACGCGTTTACCCTCCAGCGAAATCTCGCCGGAGATTATTTTATCGGCGCCGAATATCGCGCGCACAACTTCGGTCCGCCCCGCGCCGATAAGTCCGGCAAAGCCAATTATCTCGCCTTCTTTGAGCGTGAAGCTGACGTCTTTTACCTGCTTCGTCACGAGGTTTTTAACCTCAAGCAGCGTATCGCCGTACTGCGTGTTGCGCGAGAGGTTTGCATACGTGTCGCCGATATCGCGGCCGACCATCGCGCTGATAAGTTCCGTCTCGTTCGACTCCGGCGTCACGAGCGTTTTGACAAGCAGCCCGTCTTTGAACACGACGATATCATTGCTTATCTGAAAGATTTCAGACAGCCGGTGTGAAACATAGAGGACGATTTTACCATCGCGTTTTAACTCTTCTATGAGCTTGAACAGGATCGAAATCTCCGTTTCGGCCAGGCTCGCCGTCGGCTCGTCGAACGCGATGACCTCCGCGCCGCGCCTGTACGCTTTCATTATCTCAACCATCTGCTGATAAGCGACTGAGAGCCGCCCGACCGGTATTAAGGGGTCGATCGGCAGTCCGAATTTGTCGATTATGTCGCGCGCGTTTTTTTTCAGCCGCGCTTTGTCGATGAACCCAAGCTTGTTTGTCGGAAGCGCGCCGGCGAAAATGTTCTCCATGACGCTCATTTCGGGTATCATCTGCCGCTCCTGGTACACCACGCTGATGCCCGATTTTATCGCGTCATGCGGCGTGGAAAAGCGCAGTGTCTGACCGTTTAAGATAGTCTCGCCTTCGTCGGCGATATAGTCGCCCGAGAGTATTTTCAAAAGAGTCGATTTGCCCGCGCCGTTCTCACCGAGCAGCGCCAGAACCCTCCCGCCTTCAGCGCGGAAGCTGACGTCCTTCAGCGCCGTGACGCCGGGGAACGACTTCCCTATGCCCTTAAATTCAAGATAATGCTCCAAAAAACCACTCCTCGCCGCCGCTCGTGCAGATTTTCCAGCTAAAATAATCTAATATGTAAGTATACCTTAAAGAAAAATGCTTGTAAAATAACATTATTATGTGCTACTATTACATTGAGGTAATATGTATGTACAACATAACATTCTATCAGATTATGGCTTTTCTCACCGCCGCGAAGTACCAAAACCTCTCCACGGCGGCGGAGCGTATGTTTATTTCGCAGCCCGCGCTCAGCCGCACGCTACGCCGGTTTGAGGAAAGCGTTGGGTTTCAGGTGTTCACGCGCAGCAACGCCGGCGCTAAACTGACGCGCGAGGGCGAGTATCTGTTCTCGGCGCTGGAACCGCTGTACAACAATATAAGCGTCGTGCTTAAATCCGCGAAGAACATCGCCTCGCAGCCGAAAAAAAAGTTGCAAATCATTCAGCCGATTTCATACGATGCCGTCGAGGATTTCGACGCGATTAAAGCCGTCGTGCGAGAGTATACGCGCACGTATCCCGACGTTGACGTCGCCGAAACGCTGCACGATTTTCAACAGCTGCGCCAGCAGCTTGAATACGGCGCGGCCGATATAGTGATAAGCCAGGATTTCGGACTGGTCGGTATTCCAAGCATCTCGCACAAGGTCCTCGGCGCTTACAATATGTATATCGCGATTTCAGAGCATCACCGCTTGGCGGAGCATGATGACCTGCGGGCGGAAACGCTCACCGGCGAGACGCTTTTCATCGTCGAAAAAACCGGCACGGCGTTTGACAGGGAAAGCGCGCTGATGCTGTACGGCCAGATGGGTTTCACGCTCGGCCGGATCGAGTTCGTGCCGAATTTCCTGACCCTGCTGCATACGCTGCGCCATAGAAAGGGCTTTTCAATATGCGGGCGTTTTTCACGGATCGGCATTGACGATATAAAATACTACCCGATATCACAGGCTCAAAACCCCGCCCGGATAGTCGCCGCGTGGCGTTCCAACAAGCTGTCCGCTGAAGCGCGGGATTTTATCGACATGCTGCCTAGTATGCCTGGGTTTTAGGCTGACGCCACTCCGTCTCCATGCCATTCATGTAATGATAATGCGGTTGTGCCGGGCATCCGGCCATGATACAATAAAAATAAAAGGAGTATTCTTAAATATGGCGACAATGAAAGCACTTTGGTGGACAGGCCCGGGCAAAATCGAACTTTTGCACGATGTGCCGGTCCCGGAAACGAAACCGGGCATGGTCAAAGTTAAAATGGCTTACGCGGCGATCTGCGCGACTGACATACACATGGTGTCAATGGGCGCGATGAACGCGGTTCTACGCGACGGCGGACAGCCTTTGGGCCACGAAGGTTCCGGCGAAATCGTGGAGATGGGTCCGGGGACTGAAAAGAGCGGACTCAAGGTGGGCGACAAAGTGGTGATGTTTCCCGCCGCGGCCTGTGGGATATGCGAAAACTGCAAAAACGGATTTCGCCAGTACTGCATGAACGCCCACATGTGCCACACTTACTGTCAGTACACCGTGGTGCCGCCCAGCGGAGTGTATAAAATCCCGGACGACGCGGACCTGCAAAAATACGCGCTGGTAGAACCGGCCAACTGCGTCATCCGAGGGATGGACCTTTCGCCGATCAGCCACGGTCAGACCGTGCTTGTAACCGGCGTTGGCGGCATCGGGTCGATCCTGCTGGACATGGTCATCCATTCAGGCGCGGCAAAGATCACGGCGGCCGATGTTGTTCCGCAGAAATTGGAAAACGCCCTCGCGATGGGGGCGCAGTACGCCATCAACGCAAAGACTGAGGACCTGGTCGCGAGAGGCCTCGATATCACAGACGGCAAAGGCTTTGACCATATTTTCGAGGTATCGGGCGAGCCCGCCGCCGCGCCGCCGTGCTTAGACCTGGTTGCCACATGCGGGACAATCACGTATTTCGCGGTCTTCCCGCCCACTTATGAACTTCCGGTCAACCTGCACAGCATGTTCATGAAAGAGGCCCGCATCCAGACGGTGTTTACAAGCCCCGACATTATGCACCGGGTAATAAACCTTATGCCTCGCCTGCAAACCGATAAGGTTATCGGCAAGGTATACGACCTCGCCGACACAATGGAAGCGATTGAAATGTTCCATAAATCCGTCTATCCAAAGATTTTGCTTAAATGCAACTAAAAACACTTGTCGCCATGAGCGGCGGCGTGGACAGCTCTGTGGCTGCGTGGCTGTTGCTTGAGCGTGGGTATGACTGCATCGGCGCGATGATGAAGCTTTACGACGGTGAAAACGACAGCGGCTGCTGCTCGCTTAACGACGCCCACGACGCCCGCGCTGTCGCGGGACGGCTTGGTATGCCGTTTTACGTGTTCAATTTCACCGATACGTTCACTGAACAAGTGATAGACCGGTTTGTAAGCGCGTATCAGAATGGCATGACGCCAAATCCGTGTATCGACTGCAATCGTTATCTGAAATTCGACCGCTTCTTAAAACGCGCCGAAGACCTCGGCCTCGACAGTATCGCGACCGGTCATTACGCGCGGGTGCAGACAAATAACGGGCGGTACCTCTTGAAAAAAGGCGCGGATAAATCGAAAGACCAGAGCTATGTGCTGTACGCGATGACTCAGCGGCAGCTGTCGGCAACTCTGTTCCCGCTGGGCGACTTGGAAAAATCTCAAGTGCGTGAGATTGCGCTGGAGCAGGGGTTTCTCAATGCGAAAAAACGCGACAGTCAGGACATCTGCTTCGCCCCCGACGGGGATTACGCGGGCTTTATCAAGGGGCATACCGGTGCGACGCCTAAGACGGGGCCTTTCGTCGATTTTAACGGCAATGTCCTCGGGACGCACCGCGGCATTGTCCACTACACGGTCGGACAGCGGCGGGGGCTTGGCCTGTCGGCCGCGTCGCCGCTGTACGTGTGCGCGGTTAACCCGGAAGACAACGCCGTCGTCGTCGGGACGGACGACCGTCTATTTGAAAAAACGCTGCACGCGCGGGATATCAACTTGATTCCGTTAGACAAGCTCAACGCGCCGGTGCGTGTCAGCGCGAAAATCCGGTACCGGCATCAGGAGCAGCCAGCCACTGTCTGTCAGATTGACGACGACACGCTCCGCGTCGAGTTTGACCAGCCGCAGCGGGCGATCACAAAAGGCCAGGCCGTCGTGCTTTACGACGGCGACACCGTCGTCGGCGGCGGGATTATTATATAGGGAGAGTTTTACAATGAGTGAAGTTTTTGAGCGGCTTTTAAGCGGCATAACCGAAGGGAGCCGGGTCGCGCTGGTGACGGAATACCGCGACTCCGAGGTCCAGCGCTCGCTGGTCTTCGAAGACGAGGCCAATAAGTACAACGCCCTAGACAGAAGCGCCGGGATCAGCATGACTGACAGCGGCGGCATTCTTACTATGGTTGAGCATTACTCGCCAAAACCGCGCCTGGTGATACTCGGCGGCGGGCATATCGCCTTGCCGCTGTGCCGGTTCGGCGCGAGCTTGGGGTTTGGCGTCGTGGTGTTTGACGACAGGCCGTCGTTCGCCAACGGCGCGAGGTTTCCGGAAGCGTCGGCAGTTATCTGCGACGCGTTTGAGAACGTAACGGCGCTCGTAAACGTGCCGAGAAATGAGTATGTCTTGGTCTATACGAGGGGGCACCGGCATGACGAGTAGTGCATGCTCAGTATACGTACAGGTCAGTTCCCCCGGTACTTGGGCATGATCGGCTCAAAGCGCCGTGTGGCGATCGTCAAAAAGCAGCTGGAGGAAGAGACCGGTGAAAAGCTGGACCGTCTGCACGCGCCGATCGGTCTGAAAATCGGCGCCGTGACGCCGGAGGAAATCGCTGTCTCAATCCTGGCGGAGGTTATTTGCAACATGCGGCTCGGCACGCAGAGCAGCTCTGAGCCTTGGCGGTTTATCAGCCCTGATATGAGTCTGCTACGCGCTCTTGCGGGAAATCGCGGCGAGCCGGCCGCGCTCGCGACCGTGACCGGTACCGATGGGTCAACGCCGTGTGAGGCGGGCGCGAAAATGCTGGTTCTTCCGCACGGGCAGATCGTCGGCAGCATAGGCGGCGGCTGCGCAGAGGCGGAGGTTATGCAAAAGGCTGCGGACATCATCCAAAACGGCGGGTTTTGCCTGATGGAGGTTGATCTGACCGACTCCGCCGAGGAGGACGGCATGGTCTGTGGCGGGACGATGTCCGTCATGATTGAGGTCGTCTAGCGGGTAAGACGTTGTTTACATTTTTCATGGGAGGGATTACGCGTGGGCGATAAAGAAAAAGAGGTAGGGATGAATAAAAAAGTCTATGAATACGACGCGGTGATTTGCCCCACCGGCAGAGGCGGCGCGTATGTGCCGTTTCCGGATGACGTCCGGAAGGAGTTCGGCAGGGGCAGAGTAAAAGTCCACGCCACTTTCGACGGCGAGCCGTATGACGGTAGCGTTGTCAACATGGGCGTGAAAAATGCCGACGGCTCGGTATGCTATGTGATTGGCATCCTGAAGGATATTCGCGCAAAAATCGGCAAGCAGCCCGGCGACAGTGTTCGCGTTACAATAACAGAGCGTGTTTGATGCGGGTGGAAAACCAGTCAGCAGGTATTTACGGTCGTTTGGCAGAGGCGCATTGTGTTCGCCCTTGCTGAGCGGCCGTTATTTTCGCACCCCCCTCCGCATATTTTGGCTATTGGACTTTTCAACGAAGCCATGTTAGAATAAAACAAAAAAGGAAAGAGGGTCCTATGGAAGAGAGAACGATCACGCAAGACAATCTCTGCCCGAGCTGCGGAGGGCAGATCAGGTTTGACCCACAGACGCAAACCCTTGTGTGCGCCGTATGCGACGCGGAACCCGCACATAGTCCCGGGCAGGGGCAGGCAGCGGCGGACAGCGCCCTCGATTGTCCGAACTGCGGCGCGGAGCTTACTATGATAACTGGTATCCGCCAGGCAAAATGCGAATCTTGCGACAGCACATTTAGTATGCTGCACGATGGAGAAGACTGCACGCTGACCGGTGAAATCCCGGACGACCACAAGTACATCTCGCCGTTTGCCGTGACGCAGCAGGAATACCAAAGAGGCATGATCTCATGGCTTGTGGAAGAGCGGCTCACCCCAGTGGATGTGTTTGAGAAAATCGCAACGGTCCGCTCCGAAGGCTGCTATATCCCTTACTACTACTGCATTGCCAACTATAAAGTCAACTGGACCGCGTCTATCGGATACGACAGAGTTGAAACTTATGTTGTACATATCCGCCAAAAAGGCCCCGACGGCAGAATGCGTACGGTTCCGGTAACAAAGACGCGCGTTGTGACCGACTGGCGTCCGTATTCAGCGACGGCGGCCGGGAGAGTTACTAATCTTTGCGATGCATCGAATTACATCAGGCGATTAGAGAGCGGGACGCGGGCGGCGAATTCAAAAGAACTTCTTATAGGGATAAATGAAAGCTCGCAAGGGTTATTCGATCCGATCGGGGATATTCAGATAGACAGAAAGCACCAGTTCGACGCGAAGTACACGGCCGGGTTTTCGGTCCTGCCGTGTGACGAGCCAGCCGCGAAGGTTTATGACAAAGGAAAAATAAACGCGGGGATACGACGTGATATCGAACGGTCGGCCCCCGGGGACAGAATCCGCGATTTGCATTTCCATGGCGACATCGTCCCCGACTACTTTATGGTATACCTCCCGCGCTGGGCCACGGTCTACTCCTACGGCGATAAAGTCTGCTTCAACACCTGCGACGGGACCGATGCTAAAAAACACTTCGGCACAAGGCCGATCGACAAAGACAAAAAGCGGCGTATCCGCAAATGGTTTAATTTTAGCCTTATATCGCTCGCGGTTGCCGTTGTGATGGTCGCGATGCTGCTTACCGGCGAGGGCAATTTTGGCGATGCGTTTATGGGCGCTCTGCGGACGCTGTTCGGTGTGTTCAGCGGAATCACCGCGGTACTGTTAGTCGTGGCCCTTATCATGCGGGCGGTGATTTTAAACAAAAGCAAAAAAAGCCGAACCGAGCAGGCGGAGAGTTACTTTGCCAACCCAAGCGCGATTTTCAGCAGAAAGTCCGCGAAAGCCGATCCGCTTAACTCTTAAATCTTTGTGCGGTGCTGTGTAGGGCGCGACGACCCCGGCGCGCCGTGCATCGATCGTCGGACATGTTACAACCGGCGCGCCCTACAAATAAATCTTAAATCTGGAGGTACATCATGGGCTTAATCAGAGCATTAACAGGTTCCATCGGCGGGGTGCTGGCTGACCAGTGGAAAGAGTTTTTCCACTGTGAAGCAATCCCCAATGACGTCTTGGTGGTAAAAGGCAAGCATCGCACGGACCCGAGGTCCACCAACACGCGCGGGACCGATAATATCATCTCGAGCGGGTCGGTCATCGCGGTCGCCGACGGGCAGGCGATGATAATCGTCGAGCAGGGGCAGATAGTCGAGTTCTGCGCCGAGCCGGGCGAGTTTACATACGACGCGTCAACGGAGCCAAGCATTTTCAACGGCCCGCTCGGCGAGAATATCCGCGCGACGTTCGCTAACATCGGAAAACGTTTTACATTCGGCGGCCAAGCGCCGAAAGACCAGCGGGTTTACTATTTTAACCTCAAGGAAATCACGGAAAACAGATACGGCACGCCGAATCCGATTCCGTTTAGGGTCGTTGACCAAAACATCGGGCTGGACATCGACATCTCGATCCGCTGTAACGGGAAATATTCGTATAGACTGACGAACCCGCTTTTGTTTTACGCGAACGTTTCCGGCAATGTCGCTCAGGCGTACCGCCGCTCGGAGATTGACGCGCAGTTAAAGGCGGAGCTGCTCACCGCGTTGCAGCCGGCGTTTGCGAGAATCAGCGCGATGGGCCTGCGTTACAGCGCATTGCCGGGCCATACGAAGGAAATTTCCGAGGCGCTTAATGAAGAACTTTCGCAAAAATGGTCGGAGCTGCGTGGGATATCAATCGCGACGTTTTCCATAAAAAGCGTCACCGCCTCGCCGGAAGACGAGCAGATGATAAAAGACCTTCAGCGCAAAGCGGTTATGCGCAACGCCGACATGGCCGGGGCCGCGCTTGTAACCGCCCAGGCCGACGCGATGCGCCTTGCCGCAGATAACCCCGGCGGCGCGATGATGGGATTTTTGGGCATGAACGCGGCGATGAACTCAGGGTCTAACGCCGGGGCGTTTTTCCAGATGGCGGAACAGCAGCAGGCTCAACAACCGCCTCCGGCGGCTCCAACCGCGCAGGGCGGCTGGAGCTGTGAATGCGGCGCGGTAAAC
>Ga0123355_10017187_pt1 | contig 11420 bp, 7 predicted proteins | sample TergutEmb28metaG_3_FD_89872 | JGI IMG/M metagenome (GOLD analysis project Ga0123355, IMG submission 89872) | Embiratermes neotenicus P1 segment gut microbial communities from Petit-Saut dam, French Guiana - Emb289 P1 | ecosystem: Host-associated > Arthropoda: Insects > Digestive system > Gut ...
GCTTCTGATTATGTGTACATCCTTGTATGTTGGAGGTATGTTTTGTTTATTCCATGGTTATTTACCGATCTGTAAATTGTTAAATATAATGAAAATAGGCCATGATAAAACCAACGTGCCTATGGAGATTATAAATTTAGTGTCTGTGTAACGTTACTTACATTTTGTACGTTCGGATGTGTTCTCTGTGTGAGTGTGCACTCGTGAAGAAAGGCTGACGGATGTGAGAGGGTGTGCAGTTGTGATGTGTGTAGTTGTGATGTGTGTAGTTGTGATGTGTGTAGTTGTGATGTGTGTAGTTGTGATGTGTGTACTTGTGATGTGTGCAGTTGTGATGTGTGCGTTCTACTGGTGTTTTCTCGAACTGTTACATCAAATATCATGTTTGGTTTAACTGTGTTCTTATCATTTATGTGATTGTTGTTTCGTGCACGAAACAACAATCAAGTCGCCAAATATGCAGAGAGTAAACACAACACTTATATTTCATCATTGTTATGATGTATTTATATTGTGTTTTAGAAGGTAAAGTACATATATTTACAACTATAAAAAGGGATGGCCCCCATAAAAAGTACTGCATTATTGTTCATAATTATTATTACTGATTTTAAGGCAAATGACTTAGACCATCTTCTCTCTCACAATAGTCACTCAACTCAACATGCAGCAGTCAGCCAACCGGACATGAACGAATTAGCTGCCACGAAATTTACTGTGAGGTCAGCGAATGAGTTGCAGACTGATGGCTGTACAACAGCAGGACGTATAGCTGAGCGTGCTGTGAGGTGGTGCAGCTCAGTAATAATTCAACATCAGTACATTTATTGTCTGCTAGTAAAAGGCAAAGAAGGCAAAATTCACCCTCTAACATGAACTTAAGTCCAGAGGAGGAGTAAATTTCAGCTCTACTCTTTCCGCAAAGTAGTCACTCGAAGTGGTGGACGGTCTAGGCCACACGCAGGCCGCTTTCCCCGTGAAAGGACCCGTTATCCATTGTAAAAGAAGCTGATTTGGCCACAGAGCCAGTGTGGACGATTGCTGAAAACGTCGCCCGTCCCGGGTTACATTCCCCGAAAGGACCAAACCATACAGAATCGCTATACCGACTTAGCTAATCTAGGCTCTCCTAGCTCATATTGCCTGCTAGTGTAGCTTAGTAACGATAAAGAAACAATAAATATATCTGGGTTTTTTCTGCCAGAAGAGATATTCTGTCCTGAATATATCAGACATCATCAGGAATAAAACAGTAATGATAAAACATGAAATATATGCTGGATTATTTTGTCAGTAGAGACATTCTGTCCTGAAGTTATCAGACATCGTCAGAGATTAGCTGAAGCTGTATGCTTGCAGTTAAGCACAAGTATTTTTGGATGTTTCTTGCTTTGTGCAATTCTTTACCATCAGTTACCCTGACCGTCGCTGTAGGTCCCTTCTACTGGTGACTTAAGGATGATACAATGGAGGCACTCAAATTTGTCTTTCACTTCGTACTTCCTGCTGCAGCCATTTTTTTGTGTTATTTACGTCATTCCATATTTACTTGTATTTTTTTAACTACCTTACATTTAACGCACCATATCATGCACGTATGTTACAGCCATTCATTTCATTATATCTCGCTGTTCTCTACAAAGCCCCAAGTCACACTATATACTCCTGTACCTTGTACAGACCTCGTAATGTGCAAGTTCTCTGTCAGAACCTCAAATGTCGCACTGTAGAAACCCACTTTCTAAATTTACATTAATAATTAAAGATCAACATTGTAGGTAAAATTTCAATTTTTAAGTAAAATCAAATAACACAACTATATTTGTTTTCAACTAATTGAAAAACTGTCGTTTAAAATGTATGTTATTGCTCCTCTGACATGTTTTGTCTAATAATCATAGACATCATCAGAGATAACTTAGAATATTGGAAGCAATGGGGCTTGCTCGCTGGCGTCTACGATCTCCCTGAGGAAGTATATTACTATTAGCCGAATTGTATCGGAGAATTTGATTTCACTCTTTAAGGAATGAAGAAAGAATAGAATATTTTTAACAAGAAATATTAGCCAAAGGATAAGTATTGGGAAATGAGAACTTAAATGATAACTTAAATTGTTACTGAAAAATATGAAGCTTTTAATTGTAAGGACTGCTAATGAATTTCTTGGGAAGGAAGAACTTATAAAGAAAATATGGTTATTTGATGCAGAGTGTGATGATATAATTGATGAAAAATAAAAAAAAGCTGATAAAAGGGGTAAACGAAAAGTCTGTCTGCAAGAGTGTCGTTAAATGAGAACGATTTAGATATAGTACACAGAAAAAAGGGCAAAAGGATGAATGAATAATTCGAAAAGAAGGAAGAGTGTAATGTGCTTCAGGATTTAGGGAAGTTTTTAAAAATAAATATTATGTCACGTAAAAATATTTAAGCACGAGTTATTTGGTGTAAGGCGGAGGAAGGCATAGTGAGTTGTAAATTGGGAATGTTAACAGGATGGGGCGATTGGATTGGCAACTGGCTGAAATGGACTGGTAATGCAGATTTTATTACTGACACAGCTGTGAGTGTAGAGATAATAAATGGTGCCAACAGTTGATAGCACCACCAACAGATATGATGAAGTGAACGTAGTGATAATGGGCATGAAAAATAATCAAGCTGCAAGTACAGACATTCTGTGGGTAGAGAGTTTTAAATTTGGTGGAAATGAGGTAAAAAATTAGAAAGAAATTCTGAACAAGTTGTGAGAGGGAGAAGAAAGGCCATAAAAACAGAATAAAGGGATTATCTGTGCGCTGTTTGTGAAAGGATAGAAAATGGATTGTACAAATTTTATAGGGGTCACTTTATATAGTGTTGCTTACTAAATCCGTTCCAGAATCTTCCATCATAGACATTGAGATTATGTTGAAATTAAAACTCAAAAACCCCACCGTGTGTTGCATTAAGGCATACCGACTGTAAGTCAGTGCTGCATACTTAGACAGATTACATCTACGTACGATAACATACTGAACAATGAGCTGCACCAAGCAATGGGAACAGTACTGCACCAAATGAATTGACTGGGAGAGAGTAGAAACAAGAACAGTTTATATAAACTTATGTATTCTTTTTCTAATATTTACATAATTAGCTAGATTTTTTAACCTTGGTGATTTGAAACTTGGTAATGTATGTTTTACAAACAAATTCCCCGAATATGTTATTATAAAAAGAAAGAAATTTTGGAAAGCAAAAAACGGCTATTCATTCTACAGTCTGTACGTTGCTGGATCTGTGCTCTTAAATGTTAAGAAAGTTGGCTGATTTGTTGATAATTTGTATAAGTATTTTGTGTTATTTCATGAAGATAAACACAAACACAGAAAGAAATATTAATCGACAAATTCTACGGACTTTGATATAAAATGTATGACAGTTTGTGTATATGACTGGCTTTTATTTGTATTCTATTACTCTACAGAACTTATGCAATGACTACGTTTTCAATTATTTGTATATATTGCGATATATTGAAGTGTCATTTTCTAGACAGCGTTGTTCATTATCCAGTTGCAAACAGCAGACACCCTGGCGTAAACTCCTGGGAAATTCGGACGGGCACATCCCACTCCCCAAGAGACAACACCAACAAGACTTCTAGGGTTAGTGTCAATCAATGGTCCGCCAGAATCACCCTACAATAAAACGTACAAGCAATAAAATACTTAATACATAGCAATGCATATTGCCCTTTGACACGTCACAAGGAATTCAGAGTGAGATGAACCTTAGGGGGTGAAATGCAACACAAAATATCACACGAAATCCAAACTACATCAGTGTCTGTTAATTTGTGGCAGTTAAAATATTTTTACAGTAAGTTTTAATTAAATGATGCCTTCGAAGTTAATTTGAAGTAATATTTCCCAGTTTTATGCTGCTTTTGTGTTGGAAATTACTTGTTGGAATAATAAGCAAAGTGTTTCGAAATTCACAAAATTGTAAAATTTTTATTCTTACCCAGACAAATTTCTTCATGCATGTCGTAAGCCATTTTGGTTACATTTGAAAACTTGTTGCAAAAAGTGACTACTAAATCTCTTATTTTTTTCGCATGTTCAATTGTAACGTTGTGACTGCTAAAATATGATTTTTTTTTGTGAAACTTCATTTTCAGCATCCTTGCTGAACTGAATCAGTATATTTCGTTATTGATTACGATAGGAGAAAAACTATAGAAATTTTATAAGAACTGGAAAATGTAGTGAGATTATATAGCTTTCTTTTTTGTTACAATTTAGAAATGTTTGTATTTGTGCGTTTTTAATGAGGCAGAAGAAAATGTTGATGATCTAAACATAAACACTGAGACAAGTTTTTCGGAATTTACGAATTGAGGATAAAAACATTTGTCAAACTAAATATATCAGCCGAGCACAATCGACTCCAAAAACCTTGCTACGTTCATGATGCATGAAAATGGTGGTGGGTACTGTGAATATCAACTGACACAGCTGTCACAAGAAAGCGAGAGTTAGCCTTATTCTCTCTGCCTGCATGAAGCAATGTGACCGTCAGTTTCATTCATAGAATTAGTACGAATAACAGGAAAATAAACAGAGGAAAACTTTAGCAACTGTACTGCATGTTGGGTATTAGCAATTTTGTTAGCCTCTGGTTTTTTATACGGGTTTACTGTTAGGGGTTGTGAATAGCATGAAAATCCTATACGAAGTTTTCCTCATTTGAAACGTTGAAAAGTGCTTAGTTTCGTATTTTAAATATAGAATCCACTATTAACGCTAAATTTAAATGGTTGCAACGACAACAACAACGACAACAACAACAACAACAACAACCAGAACAACCAAAGCAATTCTTTATTATGGACAGCAAAGCAGCACTATACGAAATAAAGATTTTGTTAAACTACTGTTGTCAGACACTGAAAGGAAGCATTCGTATTGATTTTAGAATTAGTTGTAAGCTGTAAATATCACTGAATTTTTGCCGAAAACTAGGGCTAAGCCTTGCAGTCCTAATTATTATCGCAAAATGCAAAGCTCTGGTCCAATTAATTTTTGACAAAGTTTCCCTTCTTCTAATTTCAAATGCAACCATTAGATGACCAAAGAAATTTAGGTAAATTAAGAACGCCGTTGTAAATCAATTTGTCGATTTGAGCTCGACATTGTTGTTGGTACAGCGGACAGCACTGTCGATTTCAACTGGACGCTGCACCGATAATATTTCAAACAATCTTCACAGAGATAATAAAAAATCTCTTGTGTGTTTGTAGCAAATACGAAATGTTCACTTATAATTATTCTTATAATGACCCTGTTACCTGGCATGCATCTCTGCCCCCACCAGGAACTCCAGCACAAATCATATTAGAAGTGATACCTCCCCAACCAGCATAAGCACTGTTGCATGAGGCGTCGCTTACGATTTGTACAGTCACCTGACGCAGAGTGGTGCTGCCAGAGCCTCCCTCCTGAAAAGCAAATATTAAATGCAGTTAGTTCCAAAATCCTCCAAAAGCGCGTCCCTGATTCTTCTTGTAAGACTGCCGAAACAAAAGCAACCAACATTTTCGTTGATAAAAATAAGAGAGAGAGAGAGAGAGAGAGAGATTGCTGTAAGGAATATAGCAGGCTGCTCAGTGAGTAATTATTGCTAGAATTTATGTGGGTGTGGAATTACATTTGCTTCATCAATACAAATGTGGACAGAACCTGAGGGCTACAGAATTTCTAGACATGTTGCTGCAGAAGTTGGTAAGGTTGTCAGCTCTGCACAAACTTCTGCTTTATTTCCAGGAGACAACCCTGGCTTTTATTTCTGTTAGTTGTTGTGTTGATTATAGGGACACATTGGGAAGATCAAGTCAACCTAAAATTCAAAAGTCATCAATGGATATTGAACTCGCGAGTTCACGTGCCTCCCTTTACTATACGCATATGTGGCACTTTACATGACTTTTAATAGTTAAATGTGACTGTGGCTCTCTTTCCAACCATCAAACCCTGAAACGTAAATTGAAGACAGGAAATATATTTACAGACCGTTTGTGAGATGCAGTATTGTGTGTGAAAATTGTGTTGAAGTGGAACCTGGAAGAAAATGTTGCAAAGTTTCCTAGTTCAGAACAGTGATACTTGGAATATTTACTGTGATATTTCTGCTGTTTACTGACCTTGTAAACAATAGAGTTGTGTCTGCAGTGGGTAAATGTCGTTAATAACGAATATTAAAAAATGCAACATCGTTCATATATTGTATGAGGTCCACAGACTAATCTGCGATAACTATTTTTGGAAATATTGAAGATAAAATATTTTTGGAATGCCAATATATTATTTACCGGGTGGTGCATAACAACTTTCCAGCAGACATGCATCTTCAGATGCAGAGATATCTAGAATATTCCAACAATTCTATTCAGTCTATACACATTAAACCATCTCAACATGCATATATAACAAAGTGAGAACCATATTCCCTTAAGTTCGGTCTGACATGTTTCAGCCAATCTGTTTCATCGTCAGCACTTATAAAATACCAGCTTTTCCAAACCCATGCTGATCACTGTGTGTAAAATTGTTGCAAAGGCAGTTTATGAGGTTGCGTTACATTTTTTCCAGTCTTCTATTACTTCTTCCTCTTAAACACAAATATTCTAATCACCCTACACTCAGACACCCTCACTATAAATGCTTCCCTGATGAAGCCACAAAAAATCATTGTGTATTTTGATAAAGGCATAGCTTTATTTGAAGAAACGTTGTGAGGTTTAGTGACTTTTAAAGTGGAATTTTCAGTGGTAATGTGTTAGAAAATTAGTTGCTACGCTAAACACTAATTAACAGTAACAGTAATTGCCTTACTGAAGTTGCTCCCCATCCGGTAACAATAACATTGGTTCCAACGGCTATTCCGCTACACCGCAACGGGATGGTTTGTCTGGCGGTGGTGAATGTGAAGGCGGCGCTCACCTGAAATATAACATTAAGATTCAGTGAATTTCCAAGCCCTGAATATTCATTGAATTTTTATTATATTTGAATTTTTCTTCAAGGTTTAGACACTAGATTTTTAATTTTTATTGTGTTCATTTCGCTTATAAAAGGGCGTTATTTTTAATTTATTTAGCACTTCCTGAACAGAAAGTAGACATTCTAAATTTTAAGCACTCTCTCTAGTTATTGTTTCTTATGACAGCGGAATTTTATCGAATATTGTGAACTTGCAGTTATGTTGTAATTAGGCTTGGGGCGTGTTTTGTTTCAAGATTTTCTTGGATTCTTAAAATATGTAATATACAAAAGGAATTTAATCAATTCAGAATTTATTGTCTAAGAATACTGTTGACAGCATTTCGACATTTTTATCTGCAACCTGATATAATCGATGAAGGATATTTAAATTGTAGACAGTGTGTAAAATCTTGTAACATCGCAATAGAATTGAATATTTCCTGAAACTTTTATTTGTGTGATCTCTGTCGATCTGTTTACAGTACCTTACAGCTGTTGGCAAGTTAAATTAGACTAAAATATCAAATGGAGGAGTAAGAGGGCAAAATTCGGAAATGCAGCTCATATTTTGCACTTTTGAAAGCTTCCAGTCGACACTAAATTCCCATAGACCGATCTGCCTATAACTGTAATATAAAACACTGCATTTAGAAATTGCGAACACATTTTGTTCCCATACACCAAGTAAACTGTATAGTTGCTGATACGGTCGCCAGGTGGCAATAGCTGCGTAAAACTGTCCTTGTAATGCAATGGACAGTTACTTATGGTTTGTAGGTTACATTATCCTCGACCTAATTCAATAAAACTAATTCCATATGTACATCCTGCTTACACAGTCAGTGAAATCAAGGTTTCAAAGCTTCGGCGTATAAAAGTGGAATAATTGAAAGTTTATCTGTAGATATAGTAGGCAAAGTTTGGAACTGTCTCTTGATTCCCACGATATATGTGGGGTCATTTAGCTATTGCTAAGTACAGAATGTTGGTAATGTGCAAATGTCCACGGATATTAAAGAAGAAAAATGCAGATAATTATTCCCCTTTACCCACCGCGTTTTTATCTACGTAGACGTCACGTTTTTAAAATGTAAAATGCTTAAATAATATTCGAAGAAATTATAAATTTAAAAGTTTGATTCTGAGTACAAAATATGTGACATGCAATGACATTCTATATTAAGGTCTAGAAGAAATGCATTTTACATAAGAGTAGCGAGAGATAAAGCTGCTTATCACAGCAGTATGTAGTACACATTTCGCTGTATATTGAAACATTGAAGGAAATACAGACCTGCAGAAGGGCGACGTCAAAGTTCAAGGTGTTCCTATTGTAGTTTGGATGAATGATTCTTCTACTAATACTATGAATAGTTCCACCAGCGTTGGAGGTAGTGGAGCCAGACCTTATACTGTAGCTGGTGAGAGGATTCCTGTAGACAGCAAAATATTTATATTTGTTTAAGCATACAGTTAATAGAATGTTATGTAATAAATTCCATACGAAGTTGAAAAACGAATATTGCGAGTGTCTATATATACAGTGTGATTTGTGACATTATTTGCGTGATGAATTCTTATATTTCTGTGAACAAAATTTCATATAAACCTGTCCGGCATTTGACGGCTACGAGGCGGCAGACACTTCCAAACAAAAAATAAATGTTGAGAATTTTTGTGCATTTATTGTAATATTTCTCCGATTTCTTCTTAGAACGAGAAATTCTTCACTGAAATTTTGCATAATTTTGTTAAAAAAATCTTTTTCCAACAATCGTTCCGTTTTTTAAATAACGTATGAAAAATATGGTAAATCCGGACAGGCTACAGTTGGCAGTACAGTACGGCGCATGGTATATGCATGCTGGATAACTGAGACTACAAACACATATTCAGATTATGTAATATTTAACTGCTTTTTACCGCAAAATTTGCTACAAAACGCGCCTAACCGTTACGTTATATGCACACTGAATACGTTGCTCGTAGTTCGGGTTCTGTAGGGAGGAGGTACAAAATAATTTGAACTTAATTTATTCAAGAATTCCCAGCATTTAACTAGCTGTACCTTGTAAATATGAAACTAGCATTTCCCAATGGACACGAATATTTGAAATTCTTAGTTTAATTTAGTGCATGTGTGAGCTAGTTTTATTCAGTTTTTTCTATGGCTTGTGAAATAAATATCAAATTGTGATTTTATATGTACAGCACTCCATACGTGCGAGAGTTGTATTGTTTGATGATGACAAAAATTTAGAGGCAACGTTCTGTGGAAGCGACCTACCTCTCAACGCAGTGGGCTGCTGTCAACACCCACCGCGAACTGATGATGGAGCCACCGCAAATGTGTCCATTATTCCACCGCAGTGACACCTAAAATTCAAATGTGCATTAACACTGAACAGAAATGCGCTGAACGACTGCATTTTTTAAATTTCTCACCAACTCACTGATTACAATTATGCAGGATATTCCGCACATTCTTAAAATTTAGGCGCCAATTTTCGCAACTAATTTAGTGTAAATATTATGTCAACGTGCGTCTGATTATCAGTCTTTATATAGCAATTGGTGGCGGTTGGTGAACTTGAAAGAAAGGCGGTGGCTGAACTGGACAGTTTAATTATTTTATCTAAATAAACAACTACCATTCTTATTCTGACAGTTTTGTAAGATAATTTTTGTTTGACTTGATATCCTGTACTTTTGTAACTCATTTCTACTAATTTTGAACAAAACCTGTTTTTTTAGAATGTGAACAGGGTAATTCATAATTTAATTCACAATTTTACCTAATGACTGTATTTTCTCACGATAAATGACAATACCATATATTCATGGAATATAAAGAAGATGGGCGTGCAGAGTGGTGACTGGGCAGACCGGTATTGTGGGATTCCACTACCAACCCAACTTTATATATATATATATACATACGTAAGAGTGACAATGGTAATATATTACACATCGAGAAAAAATATATGTTAATTTTACATAAATAATTGAGTTCAGTTGTTCAAATAGTTTTATTTCAGCTGTAATCAAATCACAATTTTACACAATAATTATACTAACACCGCCGTTTCTTATCCACTTGTTTAGCCTGCCATGCAAGTAACATCTTTGAAAAGAGTTGGTTTTTCCTTCTGCAGGAAATTGATGTAGTTCAGTTGTTTGCCGTTAAACAATTCGAAGTAATAAGCCAAAGTGAAATGAAATTATGATGCAGTTGAAGAAGCACCAAATAACAGTACAGAATCACCAGGTTTCTTCTGTTCAGTCAACGATTACCTCCGCTGCTGCTCACAGCCAGAGCCTTTTTTTCTAACGGTTTTTAAATATTCTTTCACGTCTAAGGTGAGGTTATTATAATAAAGGTTAGGTTATTGTATCAAATGTGGTCTCTTATGTTGAAATATCTCAAACTTATCGTCTAACTGATCAGCAACGCAATGACCATACCTGATGGGGGTGATTTTGAATTGTTGTTGTGGTTCCTCCAACAATGCGTCCATCTAGCCTCGGCTTTATATCGCTGAGAGGAACGGCTGAAGTATTAAGAAACATTCCAATTACAAACTCCACAGTTTACATATCGTCTATAAACATATAAAGGGCTTGGATTCTGTTTATGTTTGTTTTGTTTTTTATTTATTTTCAGTTTCCTTGCAGCGTTTTTAGAAGCCACTAAATTTCTATGGAAAATTACCAAAAGTACGAATGACTGTAAAAGTAAAATTAAAATGGAAATATTACGCTTATAACGGTTTTCAGAAGGTGTTTTTTGTACATCATATATTTAAATTAACTTTATAATATCATTGTTAACTACCATTGATTATCGGTTTCTGTCTTCAGTTTTTTTTTCCCTGAAGATCCCTTTTGTTGCGATGATCTGAACTGTGTACTTGTGGCTCAGTATGGCGATCAGTGATTTGCTGTTGTGAGCAGGATACTTGAATATTATTTTGTTAAAAACGAAAGGAAAATATCTTGAGAGAACTGAGCGGCTATGAATTACTTGGAAATGTCTGCTTCATTCTGTTAGTTATCTCTAAACCCGTTAGTACTGTATTTAATTCCCATATAGAAAGAGATATAACATTTTTCATCGTCTAACGATATGGCTGTGCTGGATTAACGTAAAGAAAGATATACACTTGGAAGAAATAGAAATAAATTGTAGGATAATTTTAAACGGATTTTTGAATTTAATTGGGAGGAAGTGAAATCGATTGGTCTCTTAAGGATGGAGATAATTTGTATGCGTTTGTGAACCCTGCAGTGAACAATTCTTTTCCACAAAAGGGGGGGGGGGGGGAATATTTGTACTATTTGAAAATTTAAACTGTCTCAAGTCTCTGCCCTAGATTCCTCTTTTAATAA
>Ga0123355_10017189_pt1 | contig 11420 bp, 9 predicted proteins | sample TergutEmb28metaG_3_FD_89872 | JGI IMG/M metagenome (GOLD analysis project Ga0123355, IMG submission 89872) | Embiratermes neotenicus P1 segment gut microbial communities from Petit-Saut dam, French Guiana - Emb289 P1 | ecosystem: Host-associated > Arthropoda: Insects > Digestive system > Gut ...
AAAACCACTTCTTAGCTCCAGAAGGGAAATTACAGAAAGAGCTTTTAAGGCTAGCTGTAAGGAGCGAGGCAATGCACAAGATATCACAAGCAAAGTTAATGCGTCAATTCTCAGGCTAAGAGAGATAAAAACTACTCAAAACAAAAACGAAACAGATATCGCATCTTTACGCCCGTGGGAAGGTTATTCAGAGCCTTTAGAAATTTTGGAAACAGAGTACACACGCGTAAGTTTGGGATTTGTTACAAGTGCGACAGATATAGACTACATTACATATAATATAGAAGGTGTAACGGAATTGTTTTCGCTTCATTTCGTCGGAATCGAAGGTGAGCAACAATATCTATCTTTGATTTACCATAAAGATTTTGAAGAGCCAATTGCTGAAATTCTAAAGCAAATTGGATTTAATACACTGTCATTTAAGGGCATGGTTGGAACTGCGGCAGAAAATATTGTCCGTCTTCAACTTGAAAACGACAATTTGAGAAAGCGTGAAAAAGACGTTACATTTGAACTTGCAAATATGGTCATCTACAAAAGAAGGCTACAACTGTATTACGATGCACTTACGATAGAAAAAGAAAGACTTAGAGCATATGATAATGTTTTAGTTGCAGGCAGAGCGTTTTACCTTGAAGGTTGGGTTCCGACAGATGAGCTAGAAAACTTAACGGAGCTTCTCGAAGAGTATGGTTGTCACTTTGAGTTTAGTGATCCAGATGAAACTGACGAACCACCGGTGCTACTTAAAAACAACAATTTCATTGCACCTGTTGAGGTTGTAACTGGGTTATACTCACTTCCTAAATATAGAGAGCCAGACCCGACACCTATATATGCACTTTTTTATATATGTTTCTTTGGAATCATGTTTGCAGATATGGGATATGGATTTATACTGGCGATGGCGAGTTTCGTACTGCTAAAGACAGGCAAGCTAGAAGGAACGTTTCGCAAATTTATCAAACAATTAGGATACTGCGGAGTTTCGTCGTTTATTTGGGGATTGCTGTTTGGGAGCTTTTTCGGAGACCTTGTAACAGTATTTAGTGCGGAATTTTTAGGCAGAGAAGTGGTGATTTCGCCACTCTGGTTTGACCCTATCGCAGAGCCTATGACTATGCTTGCGTTTGCTTGTGGATTTGGTATCTTCCATATCTTCGTAGCACTAGGCATGAAAGCGTACGTTTTAATCAAAAGCGGAAAAGTGATACAGGCAGTAAACGATGCATTTCTCTGGTATGTACTTATTATAGGGCTTTTGCTCTTACTAGGTGGCGACATAGTTGCACAGGGAGCTACAAACATAGGAATGTTTATGTCGATATTTGCTGCTGCGGGAATTGTCATACTTCCGATATTCTATATGCAAGGCGCGGCTAAGGCATTAGGGCTTTGGAAACTTTATGATATTGTTAACTATTTGGCGGATATACTTTCTTATGCACGTCTTTTGGCATTATGTTTGGCAGGTGCAGTTATTGCACAAGTTTTTAATATGCTTGGAGGCATGGCAGCAGGTGGTGTAGTTGGAACGATTGTGTTTATCTTTATTGTAGCTGCGGCACATACTTTCAACTTCTTACTTAGCAGCCTTGGGAGCTTCGTACATGCTATCCGTTTGCAATATGTGGAATTTTTCGGTAAGTTTTTTGAAGGGAATGGCGAACCATTCAAACCGTTTGCCAGAAATACAAAATATGTAAAGATTGTCAAGGAGGAAAATTAAATGGAATTAGGTGTTGTTTTTGGTGTAACAGGAGCAGTAATCGCATTTGGACTTTCTGGTGCAGGATGCGGTATCGCGATGGGGATGATAGGTAACGCTGCATCAGGCGTTATCAAAGAAGACCCGAAAAAATTCGGACAGACGCTAGTGCTTCAAGCTATCGGTTCAACGAGTGGAATTTATGGATTTCTGATAGGTTTTTTAATATTCCAAAGAGCACTCACAGTTACAGACGTTCAAACAGGTTTATTCTTGCTAGCAGCAGGCATACCGATGGGCGTAGTTGGACTTGTTGCTTCGATAGGACAAGGTAGAGCACTTGTTGGAGGCGTTCTCTTAATAGGAAAGAGATCAGGTGAAATGGCTAAAGCTCTGATATATGCAGCGATGGTTGAAACGATGCAGATCTTTGGGCTACTGCTATCTTTCCTTATATACAACAGCGTTTAGTCGAAAAAGGTATTAACCAATGATGAGAATTTGTAATGAGGATGTGAAAAGATGGGTATAGACGCTATCAAAGAAAAAATCGTAAATGATGCAACAGAATACGCAAACAAATTGATTTCTGAAGCAAACCAAGAAGCGGAAGTCCTACTTGCACAAGCCAAAAAAGAAGAAGCTGTAATCTTAGAACAGATGGCAGAACGTGAGTATAAAGGCAAAACAGCAGTAAGACATAGGATGGAAGCTGCATCGGAACTTGAAGGACGCAAGATGAGACTTGCTGTTAAACAAAGTGCGGCACAAACCGTAGCAGAAGCGACAGTTGAGCGTTTGGCAAATATGGAGCAATCAGAATATGTGGCGTTTTTAGCTAAAAAAATCGCAGAAACCGGAATAATAGAAGGGCAAATCCTTTTAAATGAAAGGGATAAAGAAGCGGTTGGTTCAAAAGTTGTTGTTGCTGCTAACGAACTTCTCAAAGACGGAAAGCTCACTTTGGCAAAAGAAGTCATAAATGCAAAAGGCGGATTTATTTTAAGACGTGGTTCTGTAGAAATAAATTCAAGCCTTGAAACTATGGTTCAGGCGGTAAGAAGTAAAGTTGACGCCGAGGTTATGGTTGCACTGTTCCAGAGGGCGAGATATGAGAAAATATAATAAAGATGATTATTTATTTGCCTGTGCCGGCATGGTATACAGGGAAAAATATCTTCTCACACAGGAAAAAATTGATAAGATGCTTGAAAGCAAGACACCTGACGAAGCTATGAAAGTTTTATTTGAGCTTGATTATGGTGAAGCAGACGAAAGCGTACCTGCGACAGAGTTTGAGTCACTACTTTCTGGTGAATTAAAAAAGACGTACGACATCATAAAACAAGCGACTCCTGAGCAGGCGTACTTTGAAATACTTTTGTATCCAAACGATTACCATAATGTAAAAGCACTTTTAAAAGCAGAATTCCTTGGTATCAATGCAAGTGAACTTTTGGTTGATGCAGGGTCGATTCCTGTAAACGTGCTTATAGATATGGTTAGGAACAGAGATTTTATAAACATGAGAACCGACATGGCGAAGGCGATTTCTGAAGTGTTAGAGATATACGCACTTACGCAAGACCCGCAAGTCGTTGACCTTATTCTTGACAAGGCTTGTTTTAACGATATGAGCCTTCTTGCTAAAGAGCTAGAAATAGATTTTATTAAAGAATATTTAGCATTAAAAATTGATGTCAGCAACCTTATAACATTTATAAGGCTTCGCGAAATAAAAAGACCACGCGAGTTTTTCTCGAAAGTATTTATCGAAAATGGCAATATTTCCGAAAATGTATTTTTAGGTGGATATGACGAAGCTATGGAACAATTTGCCGAAAAACTCGCGGTATATGGTCTTAGAGATGTACTTTTTGAAGGTGCAGCCATGATTAAGGCTACCGGCAGATTTACAGAGCTAGAAAAACTTTGCGATAATGTCCTTATGGCATATATAGATGAAGCAAAATACATGACAACTGGGATAGAGCCTCTGTTTGCTTACTTTGCTGCAAAAGAAAGTGAGATTAAAACGATACGAATTATCATGGCAGGGAAACTTGCGGGTATTTCGACGGATATGATAAGAGAAAGGATTAGGGACACATATGTATAAAATTGGCATAATAGGCGACCGTGATAGTGTGCTAGGTTTTAAAGCTGTAGGTCTTGAAGTCTTTCCTTGTGTAGATGCAGACGAGGCGAAAAAAATATTAAATAAAATAGTAAAAGAAGATTATGCGATTGTTTTTATAACCGAAGGCTTCGCAAAAGACATGCGCGAAGTAATCGACCAATATAAAGACCGTAAGATTCCTGCAATCACACCGATTCCAGGAATGGATGGTAGTTTTGACGTTGGGTTTGAAAAACTCAAAAAATCGGTAGAGCGCGCGATTGGTGCGGATATTTTATTTGGAGGTGACCAATAGTGAACCAAGGCAAAATTGTAAAAGTGTCAGGTCCGCTGGTAATTGCTGAGGGCATGCAAGACGCAAACATGTTTGACGTTGTACGTGTAGGTAATCAGGGACTGATTGGTGAAATTATAGAAATGCGTGATGGGATGGCGTCTATTCAGGTATACGAAGAGACTGCCGGACTAGGACCAGGGGTACCTGTGGTATCAACAGGAGCACCTCTTAGCGTAGAGTTAGGGCCGGGGCTTATGGAAACCATGTATGATGGGATTCAGCGACCACTAAAAGCCATGTATGACATGGTAGGAGCGAACATTACACGTGGTATCGAAGTAGCATCGCTTGACAGAGAGAGAATCTGGGAATTCATACCTACTGCAAAGGCAGGGGATGTCGTTGAAGCGGGTGATGTAATAGGCACTGTTCAAGAGACTGCACTTGTAGAGCAAAAAATCATGGTTCCGTATGGAATAGCAGGTGTTATAGAATCCATAAAAGGCGGACCGTTTACAGTTACAGATGTCATCGCAATAGTGAAGACAGACAAAGGCGAAGAAAAAGAATTAACTTTGATGCAAAAGTGGCCAGTAAGAGCAGGAAGACCGTACAAAGAAAAGCTAGTTCCTGACAGTCCGCTTATCACAGGACAGAGGGTAATCGACACGATGTTCCCGATTGCAAAAGGCGGAGTTGCCGCAGTTCCGGGGCCTTTCGGCTCAGGAAAAACTGTAGTACAGCACGCTTTAGCAAAATGGGCTGATGCAGAGATAGTTGTATATATCGGATGTGGCGAGCGTGGAAACGAGATGACAGACGTACTTATGGAATTTCCAGAGCTTATCGACCCAAAGACAGGACAGTCACTCATGAAGAGAACTGTACTTATCGCAAACACATCAGACATGCCTGTAGCAGCGCGTGAAGCATCGATATATACAGGTATGGCGATTGCAGAATATTTTAGAGATATGGGTTACTCCGTAGCACTTATGGCAGACTCAACATCACGCTGGGCAGAGGCTCTTAGAGAGATGTCTGGTAGACTTGAGGAGATGCCTGGTGAGGAAGGATATCCTGCGTATCTAAGTTCCAGACTTGCACAGTTCTACGAGAGAGCGGGCAGATGTATAAGCCTTGGTAAAGAGGGCAGAGAAGGTACGGTTTCTGCTATCGGTGCAGTATCCCCACCGGGTGGAGATATTTCAGAGCCGGTTTCACAGGCGACACTTCGTATCGTAAAAGTATTTTGGAGCCTTGATGCATCGTTAGCATACAAAAGGCACTTCCCAGCTATTAACTGGCTTGGTAGTTATTCGCTATACATAGATGGACTTACTTCTTGGTTTGAAAAAAATGTAGCAAAAGAATTTCCGTCGCTTAGAACAGAAACGATGCTACTTTTGCAAGAAGAAGCAGAGCTTAATGAGATAGTACAGCTTGTAGGTGCGGATGCACTTTCTCCTGCTGATAGAGTTAAGCTTGAGGCTTGTCGTTCGATAAGAGAAGACTATCTGCATCAAAACGCATTCCACGAAGTAGATACATATGCGTCTATGGATAAGCAGTACAAACTTTTGACTTTGATTTTGGAATTTTTCAGGCAGTCAACAGATGCACTTGGCAAAGGTGCAGACTTCCTAGAGCTTATAAAGATGGATGTAAGAGAATCGATAGGCAGATTTAAGTACGTTGAAGAAGAAAGATGCCCAGCAGAATACGAAAAAATTCTTGCAGAGCTAAAGAGAAACGTACAAGAACTTATAGAGAAGGGGGCGGAACAAAATGATTAAAGAATATAGAACGATATCAGAAGTCGCAGGTCCCTTGATGCTTGTAAAAGATGTAGAGGGTGTTGCCTACGATGAGCTAGGCGAAATCGAACTGCAAAACGGTGAAATCAGACAGTGTAAGGTTCTTGAGATTAACGGTCCAAATGCCTTAGTACAGCTTTTCACAAGTTCGGCAGGCATAAACCTTAAAGATTCAAAAGTACGTTTTCTTGGGAGAGGTCTTGAACTTGCAGTATCTCCAGACATGCTTGGACGCGTTTTTGATGGTATGGGTAGACCGTACGACGGTGGGCCTGAGATAATTCCAGATAAGATGCTTGATATTAACGGACTTCCTATGAATCCAGCGGCGAGAGATTATCCTAACGAGTTTATCCAAACTGGCGTTTCGGCTATTGATGGGCTTAACACGCTAGTAAGGGGGCAAAAGCTTCCTATATTCTCTGGTTCTGGACTTCCGCATGCGGAGCTTGCAGCACAGATTGCACGTCAAGCAAAAGTTCGTAATGACGAATCTAGCTTTGCGGTTGTATTTGCAGCGATAGGAATTACATACGAAGAAGCAGACTTCTTTGTATCGGACTTTAAGAAAACAGGTGCGATTGATAGAGCAGTTCTCTTTATGAACCTTGCAAATGACCCTGCTGTTGAGCGTATTTCTACGCCTCGTATGGCACTTACTGCAGCAGAATACCTCGCATTTGAAAAGAATATGCAGGTACTTGTAATTTTGACTGATATAACAAACTATGCAGAGGCATTGCGAGAAGTTTCTTCTGCTCGTAAAGAAGTTCCTGGAAGAAGGGGATACCCAGGTTATACATATACCGACCTTGCGACTATGTACGAGAGGGCAGGTAGAAGGCGTGATGTAAGCGGTTCGATTACGATGATTCCTATACTTACTATGCCAGAAGATGACAAAACACATCCGATTCCTGACCTTACAGGATACATCACAGAAGGGCAGATTATACTTTCACGTGAATTATTCCGAAAAGGGATTACACCTCCAATCGACGTACTTCCGTCGCTATCAAGGCTAAAAGATAAAGGTGTAGGCAGAGAAAAAACAAGAGAAGACCATGCAGATACAATGAACCAGCTATTTGCTGCGTATTCCAGAGGTAAGGACTGTAAAGAACTTATGGCAATCTTAGGTGAAGCGGCACTTACAGAAATGGATCTTTTGTACGCAAAGTTCGCTGATGAATTTGAAAAGCGATATGTATCGCAAGGCTATTATGCAGACCGTGATGTTCTTGATACTCTTGACATCGGTTGGGAAATACTTAGTATGCTTCCAAAATCAGAGCTAAAGCGTATCAAAGACGAAAATATTGAAAGATATTATCCGGAAGCTAAGTGATTGCAAAACAGCTTACGATATAACAAATATTAATTATGTAATAATCGAAAGAAGGAAACTTTATGGCAAGGTTAAATGTGAATCCTACCAGAATGGTAATGACTTCGCTAAAAAAACGCCTCAAGACAGCAACGCGTGGGCATAAACTTATGAAAGACAAACGAGATGAACTGATGAAGAGGTTTATCGACTTTGCGAGGGAAAATAAAGTTTTGCGTGATAAGATGGAAGAGCAAATCATGAATGTTTATGCAGGATTTACCATTGCAAACGCAGTAATGTCAAAAGAAATCTTGGAAGGTGCACTTATGTATCCGAAACAAGGCGTTGAAGTGAAAGTGACCTATGCGAATATCATGTCAGTTGACGTGCCGACGTTTGATTTTAGATACAAAAGCACTGATGACTCTGACATTTATCCTTATGGCTTTGCAGATACTTCTGGTGAGCTAGATGGTTCAATCAAGAGCTTGCATGAAATATTTCCTACGATGCTCGAGCTTGCAGCCATGGAAAAAAAGATAGCACTTCTCGCAGAGGAGATAGAAAAAACCAGAAGGCGTGTAAATGCACTTGAATACGTAATGATTCCACAACTTCAAGAAACTATAAAATATATAAGAATGAAGCTCGACGAAAACGAGAGAGGAAATCAAACACGTCTGATGAAAGTAAAAGATATGATACAACAGCAAGCTATAGCAGAGAGACAAGCTGCAACTGAAAAAGCGTTGCTCGAATACGCCTCGCAATGAGGGAAACCTAACTAACATAAATGAATAAACAAATTCAACCGAAAAAGATACCACGCCATTGGTATCTCTTTCGGTTTTTGGGTGAGGATAGCCTCAAATAATTAAAATGCTTGTTTGATATCTTCTAGAATATCATCAATATGCTCTGTTCCTATGGACAGGCGGATTGTGTTTGGTTTGATACCACTTTTTAGAAGTTCTTCTTCGTTCATCTGCGAGTGCGTTGTTGATGCAGGGTGTATGACAAGGGATTTTACATCACCAACGTTAGCTAGAAGCGAGAATAACGACAGCTTTTCTGTGAAGGCTTTTGCCTCTTTTGCTCCGCCTTTGATTTCAAACGTGAATATAGATGCTCCGCCTTTAGGGAAATATTTTTTAAATAATGCATTGTCAGGATGCTCTGGTAGTGACGGATGATTTACACTTTCAATTTGCGGATGATTCTTTAAGAAATCCAGCACCTTATAAGTATTGTCTATATGTCTCTCTACACGAAGTGAAAGCGTTTCTAATCCTTGCAAGAATAAGAATGAGTGAAATGGTGATAAGCAAGCACCCATATCTCTAAGCAAGGTTACACGAGCTTTTATGATATATGCAAGTGGACCAGCAACTTCAGAGAAGATTGCACCATGATAACTTGCATCAGGCTCTGTGAAACTAGGGAATCTGCCAGAACCAGCCCAATCAAATTTTCCTGCATCTACGATGACCCCACCAATAGTCGTGCCATGACCGCCAATGAACTTTGTAGCAGAGTGGATAACTATATCAGCACCATGCTCGATAGGACGTAGTGCATATGGTGTTGCAAAAGTATTATCTACTATAAGTGGAAGTTTGTTTTTGTGAGCGATATCAGAAACAGCTTTGATGTCTATGATATTTGCACTTGGGTTGCCTATAGTTTCAAAGAAGATAGCTTTTGTATTATCTTTGATAGCAGCTTCAAAGTTTGCGGGATTGCTTGGGTCAACGAAAGTAACGGAGATTCCCATATTGCGGAAAGTATGAGCAAATAGATTGTATGTACCGCCATAAAGAGTGCTCGCAGAAACTATATGATCGCCTGCATTGGCAATGTTTTGAATTGCATAAGCTGTAGCAGCAGAACCGCTTGCAAGAGCTAATGCAGCTGCACCACCTTCAAGAGCTGCAATTCGCTGTTCAAAGACATCCGAAGTTGGATTCATGATGCGAGTATATATATTACCAGGCTCAGCAAGAGCAAAACGAGCTGCCGCCGCCTCAGGGCTAGGAAATACATAAGATGTGGTTTGATAAATAGGCACTGCACGTGCATCAGTAGTTGGGTCTGGAGATTCCTGACCTATGTGGATTTGTTGCGTTTCAAAACGCCATTTTCTTTCAGACATGTTTTTATCCTCCTAATTTTTGTTAATAATTTATAGTGCTACTAATCAATTAATTTTATACCGAGTGCTAACTGTTTTGTAATCGCTTCGGAACTGTTAATAGTATGATTGCATAGCAATCATTTCTTATCCTAATGGTACTGCTCAAATCACATAGTGATTTGTAAGCAGACCTTACGCACAGATTTCCTAAATCTTGCATTTAGTGAAAGCTACTGTGAAACCCGATTGCAAAATAGTTAGCATGCAGGATTAACTTTTAATAATCTAGTAGGTGCTATCAAATATAGTAAGGGGTCTCTTGATAAACAAAATTCACCCAATTTGAATATAGTAAATTTGCATGTGCCCGCCATGTTACTTGTGGCGGATTTTGCGGATCATCGTCAGGGAAATAGTTGTATGGGATTTCAGTATCAGGGTCGATAGCAAAATCTCGAAAATATTCTCCCTTTAGTGTGTCGGCATCGTACTCCATGTGACCAAATATAAATAGATTTTTGTTGTCTTTTGAACCGACGATATGAGTTCCGACCATAGGTGATGTGACAAGTACGTCAAGTTCGGAGCAGCTTTTAAGTGCAAGTTCATCAATACGTGTCCATCTGGAATGAGGCGAATTAAACGTGTTGTCAAATCCCCAAAGGAACATCGATTTATTTGGATGCACATCATGAGGGAATACTCCAGAAACTTTTTTATCAAGGAGAACCTTATCTATTCCATAATGATGGTAAAGTCCTGCCTGTGCTCCCCAACAGATATGAAGTGTAGCTGTCACATTGGTTTTAGACCAGTCCATGATTTCACAAAGTTCATCCCAGTAGTCCACTTCTTTAAAATCCAAATGTTCAATCGGTGCACCTGTTATAATCAAACCGTCAAAACGTCTGTGTTTGATTTCCGAAAACGGTTTATAAAAAGCAAGTAAATGCTCCTCAGGTGTGTTTTTTGATGTATGTGTATCTAACTGAACAAGCTCAATATCAATTTGTATCGGTGTATTGCTCAACAAGCGTAAGAGCTGTGTTTCGGTTGCAATCTTTGTTGGCATAAGATTTAAAATCGCAATTTGTAATGGTCTGATGTCTTGTGTGGTGGCACGAAGCTCATTCATCACAAAGATATTTTCGGTTTCTAGTTGTGCTTTTGCAGGTAATTCGTTAGGAATTTTAATTGGCATTTCTGACCCTCCATCTCTTTTTTCTAATAAAAAAACGCCGAACAGTAATTTGTTCCGCGTCTAATTTTTCTATTTTCCTTATCAAATCATCACATTTGGTACATTCGAGGAAAACGCAAACTAGACGCGTATGGCATCATCATGCCACGCATCATCATGTTGCGCATGTCCATGTTATTATTAACGTTTTTGATTTGGTTTAAGTTTGTCATCGGTTTATCCTTACTTTGACTAAAAAGTCTGTTTTTAACTTTGCTTGCAAGATTGCCCTTGCCCTGAAAAGTATTATGGATTAAGCGTGATATGTTTGTCAACAACTTTTTTAAAACTTTTTTTGTTAGGCAGTTACCCATTGTCCGTGGCACAGTAAAATCGTTTGAATTTAAACGATTTAGCAAGTGAGGGGAATTCAATGACTGCCGTTTTTTGACTTTAGGTCAGCTAAAATTCCAAATGCATTCCAAGCGTTGAGATGGAGGCTACAACATGTGAAAAGGCTTGACAAGTAAGAGATTCATATAGTAGAATTGATGAGATACGCTGACGTAGCTCAGTAGGTAGAGCACTTCCTTGGTAAGGAAGAGGTTCGGCAGTTCGAGCCTGCTCGTCAGCTCCAAACATGGTATAAAATAATAATGAAAATTAAATTCGGAGGGAAAAAATGGCAAAGCAAAAGTTTGAAAGAACGAAACCGCATATTAACATCGGAACAATTGGTCACGTAGACCACGGAAAAACAACACTAACAGCAGCAATTACAAAGACACTAAGCGTAAGATATGGCTTAGGTGAGCAAGTAGATTTCGACAA
>Ga0123355_10017190_pt1 | contig 11420 bp, 8 predicted proteins | sample TergutEmb28metaG_3_FD_89872 | JGI IMG/M metagenome (GOLD analysis project Ga0123355, IMG submission 89872) | Embiratermes neotenicus P1 segment gut microbial communities from Petit-Saut dam, French Guiana - Emb289 P1 | ecosystem: Host-associated > Arthropoda: Insects > Digestive system > Gut ...
GGCGGGCACTTGTGAATACGGTGATGAACCTTCGGGTTCCATAAAGTGCGGGGAATTTCTTGACTAGCTGCAGAACCAGTTAGCTTCTCAAGAAGGACTCTGCTCCATGGAGTAAGTAAGTATGGTGTAGAGGGTAGATGATGGAATAACATCCCCCATCTCACATGGATTTATAAATCAAGGTTAAAATGATGTGGACTCAGAAGAGGCTGACTAACTGTATGGTCTGTGAAAATGATAATTTACTGGTGTCATGATCACCCTTTTCTCCACTAGGCCTTCCAAGACATGTTATGGATACTACAAAATAGTATCCTTCATTGCTTTTTGCCCCTTTCAGTTGATTTTTTAAGATCTTGATTGGAATGTTTTCAGATTTTCCTCTGTATTCTTAAGAATACAGTTACTTGTGGAATCTGTGGTTCTGTTATATTTTATTTTGTATGTGGTCCAGAATGGTATTTGCCATTGACCTTGTGATTCATATTTCTGCAAATACTTTTTTTTTTTTTTGGGGGGTGGTAATTTGCACTGTGCATGTTTTATTTCCTGTTCTCCCACAGAATTTCCACTTCGTATGAGCCCTGTCAGAACCTAGCCACACAATCTGTTGTTATTGTCATCCTTTGAGACAGTATTCTTTTCTGAAAATGTACTGGCAAATGGCCTAGCATCCCACATGCTGGCCTGCGTGTGTTCATTTGGTAGCCAGTTAAATGTCCATGCTAAACCAAAATTATCTGGCCATCAGGAAATACAATTGGCATTTCAGTCCATCACCTAAAGGTTAAGTGAGATATATATTTACCTAAAATATATTTAAGATATCTTTCAGTGCTAGGTGGCAGCATTAAGTTTGAAATCTGGCTGTTATTTATCTCCTGTGTTTCCTTCAATGTATGGTCAGTCATTTTTACTTCCTGGTGAAACCCCATAGTGTTTTGTATCATAGATATAAACTGCATCCTTGTTTGTTGGGGCCTGACTTTGTCCTAATATCTGATATAGATTTTACAATTTTGCTTGTGTGTGTTTTGTTAAAAGTACCAGTCTGGGCCTGTGTGCTAGAGAACAGGACAGTCTAAGTGTAAAATTCAGGAAGAAAGGAAAGAAAATAAACAATAAAAGAAGAATACATTATGGTGTTACAATATTGTAGTCTGTTATAAAATCACAGCATTGTTTCATGTTGTTTAAAGCCATGAAAATTTCAACATAACAGTTCTGATTCCTGCAACTGATGCTCACATCCCAAGTACCTACCATAATCCAGCAACTATTTCAGTGTTCACATCTTTTGTTTTAATTGTAGAATGCCTTAATCAGTAAATTTAGTGGCCAAATGACTGGAGTTTGATTCCTAGCAGGGACAAGAAGTTTCACCATTGCCACCAAATCTGGACCAGCTCTTGGGCCAATCCAGTTTCCCATCTGACAGGTATTGGGTGCTTGTTTCCAGGGGGTAAAGTGCCCAGAGCTTGAAGCTACCTGCTGAGATGTACCAGTTGATAAGAATAAGTAGTGCTATTCCTGTTCTTGCCCATGCGTTTTCATAGCCTGGTGCTAATTAATTGATTTTAATTTTCAAATGTGATAGTTTTCATGAATACCATTGTGTTTAATAAACAGCATATCTAATCAGCAGGAAAGTCTTACTTGGTTATGAAGGTAGTGTTAGATAATTGAAGGTAGAGATAAGAGAATGTAATATTTTTAGATGAAACTGTGCTTTGATTTGGTTGGAAATTGAATAGCATTTTATGGCACATCATTTATAGCGCATGAGTAACAAAAGGCTGTAATCTGTTAGTACAGTACTTAGGCCTTACACTTGTATGGGGCACTTGTGCAGTTTCTGTTGTAATGCCATTGATCTTTGAAGCTACTTCCTCAGATTGTCACCATCCTGTGTGGTATGTGCAGCATTTTTGCGCATTTTTGTGACGCATATTTAGTTTGTTTTTCAGCACAACAAGAAATTAAACCAGCAATGTAAACTGTATTATTTCATATTTTGCTTATGATCCAACATGTTTTGGTCTCTGCTGCCTTCATCACAGATCAGTTCAGTATATCATGAAGATTACAAGACCAGTACATAATAATTGTTAAAGTCCAAATATACAGTATTAATATTTTATGTACTATTATTATTATATATAAGGATTTTAACATTTACAATATAATGATATTGTAACCTTCGTGACATATGGGGTTGATCCGTGATGGTAGTTGAAGAGACCAAAACATGTTGGATTTTAATTAAAAAAGTGAAATAATACAGTTTATATATATTGGTTTAATTTCTTATTATTGTGCATTCTTTGCAAGTAGTGCATGAAAGAAACACATTCTTCTTCTCTGGAACTATTGAAAATATATTTTTGGCATCTTAATATTTGAAGTTTTTGTTCAACAGTTTTTGTTTGGTGTATGGTGGTCAAATATATACAACATTTCCATTATTAGATGTGAATGAACTGTTTAATGCCACAGAGCAGAACCATTTAGAGAAGCTAGTAGTTTCTCAGCTCATCAAATTCCCTGGCTTATGTGGAACTCAAAGTGTTCATTACTGTCATCACAAGAGCTCGCCATTTGTCCTTATCCTGAGCCAGCTGATTCCAGTACGTGTGATCCCTGCCAGTTTCTGTATGATCCATTATTAGTATTCTCTCATCTATGCCTGGATTTTTCAAGTGATCTGTTTCTTTATGATCCATTTTAATATTCTCTCATCAGTGCCTGGATTTTACAACTGATCTCTTTGTTTTAGGTTACCCCACCAAAACCTTGTCTGTATCTTTTCTTCCTCATCTAGTGATGTAATGATATTTGTCATCTTAATTCCATTCTTTCTACCTCCTATGAAACATTTTTTTGTCTTTCACCTGCATCATGCTTCTTTCAGTTTTCTCGATTGATTTTCCGTGTGATTTTGCTTCTGATTCATTAATACTGAATTACAAGTATTTCCCTAAAAAGTACACTTTTAATTTTGCTGCCTGCTGAGCTACGATGTGTAGTCTGGTGTACAGTTACCTGTCATATGCCAGAAGACAGCAGTCTGTGTAATGCTTCTGTGAGAATCTGAAATCTCACAAATCTATTCTTATTCGTTGTTGAATAAAGAGAGACCAACTTGATGTCACTTGCTGTATTATTTCATTATTTAATGCTCAACATGTTTTGGATGTTAATACATCTATCCTCAGGAGCTTGCGACTTATTTGTTGAGTTATTTCATGGGTTGTATTGCTCTGTAAAGATAGAGGTTTTTGCATTAGCGTACTTATTTAGTGGCGAGTGTTTAGTCGTGATGTATGTTCATTTAAATGGAGGTTTCTGTTTGATTTAGGTTTGAATTCCATCACATAGGCCTTGTAAGCTGCAGATGGCCCATTGCATTGAATCACTTAACTGTGTGTAAAATTAGGTAATCTTGACAGCTTGTCTTATCTCCACTTTGTTATCTTATGTAGCAAAATCAATGTACCTGAGAGATAAGACATTTCATGTTTTGTACTTATTTGCCAGAATCTGTGTTTCTTGCTTGATGAACATAAAATACTTGTTATTGTGCTTTAGGAATTGAACTTGGGTAAGAAGATTGCACACAGAGTGGGGATAGAATCAGTGGGAGGAATCACACAGTGTTATCAAGTAGTGCTAGTGCACTATTTACTTGTTTTATGTAAGTGCTGATGTGTTGTGCATTTACAATCTGAGAAGATGCACTCAACGCTGAATCCAAATTTTAGTAATCATTAGTGTATTAAAAGTACAGGTAACAGAATGTGTTTGCAGTCTGTAGGTTTGCAACATGACTTGCATATTAGTGTTACAAACTCAGTGGTTGGATGATGAGGGTGAGAGAGAGTGATGTGTCATCAGTTGCTCTATAAGCCAGTTAAAAAGTGATCACAGTGTTTACCCACTTATATGGACACAAATACACTGTTTAAAGTTTCAGAAATATTCAAGAACAAATGATGCTTGCGTACAGCTACCATAACTTTCTCTGAACTGGAACATAATCTTTCCTAAAAAGTGCCTGAACATGCCATATGCATTAAATAATTATTGTGTTAAGATCCATAACTTATATTTTGAGATGACACATCCCATTGTGTTATTAATTTACAGATATATTTTTTACTCAAAACAGTTGAACGCAACGTACAAAGTACGATAAAATAGCCTTCATGTTTAAAGCTTATTATGCCATTATCAGGCCCATATAAAGAACATTAAAAAGACACTTAACACTGCAACAGGTGCAAAATCTCCACCTTCACATGTAGATCTTGCACATATTACACTGTTGAGTGTCTTATTAGTGTTCTTAATAAGGGCCTGTTAATGGGTTAATAAGCTGAAACATGTAGTGTGTTTTATCCCACTTTGTATGTTGTGAATGATGACAGTTCTGAGTGAAAAACTGTATCCATAACTTATGTTGGAATTCATTGTATGTGAATGAGATCAATCAAAGTGCAACAGATTCAGAACCTGAGAGATAACGCATAGAGTAAGGCATGTTTATTTAATTAGCACACCAACTAATGCACATACATAAAATTTTTTCCATTGAAATATTTAAAATCACTCCAACATGTTTCAATCCTAAGATCATCTTCAAGGAGCTACACTGTTCCTTGCTAAATTGTAGCTCCCTGAAGATGATCTTAGGATCAAAACATGTTGGAGCGATTTTAAATGTTTTAATGTAAAAAAATTAATGTATGTGCATTAGTTGGGGTGCTAATTAAATGAATCTACAAAATGCATGGTGCAACAATGAAGATAAGGCATGTTTAATTTGTTGTGCTCTGTAAACAAAGTGCATAAAATGAATCTGTTATTGGGAGGTCATGTCCATACATCATATCTGTACTTTGCCTGATTTCAGGCATCTGCCATGAAGTACATGATGTCTTTACTCTTCTGGGATGTTATGCAGCATATATTGGTAATTCCTTACCTATGATTCAGGACAACCTATCGCTCCCATCCACAAGGGTCAAGAAGTTTGAGAAATCTTTTGATTTCTTAACCTTGAAGATGGGACCGTTAGGTTGTCCTGAAATGTCAGTAAGAAATTACAACCATACACTGCATAACATCCCAGAAGAGTGCAGATCTCATATGTGCACTTTATAAAGTACCGAAAGCTTTTGATGAAAGGTAATGCTGAAAATTCTTTGCTGAACTTTGTTGTGGTGTAAGGAATACTGTCTCCTAGGATGTGGTCCCATATAGTCTGGTAGAAATTTAACAGTGTTTTGAGCACTTGCTTTCCCCATCTTCAGGTTAGGTGAATGCTACCTTGTGTCCTGTGGATAGAGGCTTTAAAAATTTAAAGAAATACCTGAACGGACAACTTATGCCTATGGAGGAAAGTTGCTTTTGAGAAGCTAACAGTTTTTTTATCTAGTAATGAATCTCTTTGTATCTTATGGAACCTGACATTTCACTACGATGTTCACAGAAGCTCACCAGTGGTCCTTATCTTGAGCTACGTGAATCCATATCACATATTCTCACCCTATACCTTCAAAATTTAATTTAGTATTAACTTCTGTATATGCCGAGGTTTCTGAAGTGGCCCATTTTCTTTTGATTTTTGAAGAAAATTTTGTATTTATCATCTCTTCTGTGTGTTCTATATTCTTCACCTGTCCCATTACCCCTTATTTTATTACCATAATAATATTTACTGATATCCAAAATGGCTGGGTAATTGCCCACTGAATAATTTTTAGCTTATTAGCTTTTGTATGGTAGGCATTTTAAAAATGCTGTAAGATTCAGACACGCTGGGATATCTTGGCACAGTTGATACACTGTCCCAGGATAATTAAGATACAGCACTTAACGGGGTTAACACCTGGAATATGTCATTTAAAGAGATACTGGAAAATGTCAATACAATAAAAGTGGTAGCAGTGATTGCTGTACCTCTTCGATGGCAAATATAAGTCACAACTGAAGCCTTGTAATAATTATGCTGGTAGTACTGGTGAAAGGTGAATGTTTTATTTATAAATGTATCCATGTACACCTGCGATGCACTGCATCCTGATAATCAGTATTGGAACAGGGGACCTAAATCTTTAGTCACTGGAAGACAAAACAATCTATTATTCATATTCAGTTGGCTTTCTTCAGACGTAGCTTCAATACAGTTGTCATGCAGCATAGTATACTGTTTAAGAGATATAAAAATTTGCAAGTAACACCTAACATTTTTTGATTTGTATTACAATTGTTTGTGGCAGTTGCTTAGAAGGAAAATATCGCCGCTATGGGTTGTTTTGACCCAGAAGATCCAGTGGCAGAAGATCAGAAGATTAGAAGCCGGCAGCTGGAAAGGAACCTCAAGGATTGGGACAAGGATTATAAGAAGGCAAAGAAGGTGCTACTGCTGGGTATGGCAAACCATCAGCTGTGTTTATGCATTATGATAAAAATAACAATAAATTTACTTTTTTGTGTTAATGTCAGTTCTTTGTTTACAGGCACTGGGGAGTCTGGCAAAACAACAATTATAAAGCAAATGAAAATTCTGCATATTAATGGGTTTTCAGAAAGGTACGATGTTACGGTGCTGTCACACCAGTCAGTGTCATCTTGCACACTACACTGTAGTTTGTGATGCACCCTTCATTTTATTGTGCTCTGATTTGTTAAATGAGCAAAGACTTCATGTTGCATTCACAGTAATAGTATTTAGGCACATTTGCATAAATGGCAATAAGCCCCTATTAGCTTCATCATTTTTGTCTGTCTGTCTGTGTGCTTGTATTAGCATGGCTCCTGGTGGATTTTTATGATATTTGATATTGGGAACTTTTACAAAAATATGTTTAGAAACCCCAAATTTGGTTAAAATTGGACAAAAATATTGGGCACTTTACATGGAGACCTGACTAGTTTATAATGTCGACAGTAGTATGACATATTGTTTAGCCTGACTGCTGTGATATTGATGCAGTTGCTGCACATACAGATCCAAAGATTCAAGCCTTCTAGGGTGTTGAACTCTGTCACTGGGTGAATGTTTCCTGGCATTATGAAGGCACAATGATTGCTCAAAACATTGAGAAGTACTCACCAAATGATACTGCATGCCATTCAAGAGGGCTTGAATCTTTAGCAGCACTGCTGTAAGAACCAAACATCCTGCAAAAAGCGGATCTGTTGTTGCAAAGCTTAGTAATGGCACCTCAGAAATTAACACAGCAATGATCTTAGTATTTATGGCAGGGCAATAAGTCATGCAGAAGTCTACCATTATCTAGTGGCCTGGTGTTTGAACCAACTTACATAAAAATCTAATGATGCAGATATTGTTTGGGGTGGTGGTCAGACATGCAGATATAATGTTTCGCATATGGTGACCCAAACTTTAGGACGTTATTTTGTAAGTCATTTTGAGTAATAAATGCTATAGTAACATATGCCTGATTTTCAGCTGTTACATCACTACAAGCATTTTGATGTCCGTACATGACTGTAACCATTGCCTGAGAGTAGTGCTGGCTACTGAGTTGAAGAAGGGTAAATAAAGAAATTGGGGTGAGAGTGGGGGAAGGGGATGTATGTATATTAAGGACTGGGTAACACCAATCTTCTCTGTCTTTATACCTTGACTTCGTTAATTACAGTTCCTAATATCCATGGTCAATTTACCCCCACCATCCTCCCAACCCAGTGTTATTAGCCAAGTTATGACTATTACTGTAACAAAAAATGGCAAAATACACATGTTTTATCATACTGTTTGAATAAAAATGTGTGTGTCAGATAACACCACAAAAAGTTATCCCTTAATTTGTAGCCTACTGGACAATGTGTCTGACATCAAAAAACAAAGGCACAAATTAAGTCTTACCCTATTATACTTACTTACTTACTCCATGGTGCAGAGTCCTTCTTGAGAAGCTAACTGGTTTGCAGCTAGTCAAGAAATTCCCTGCATTTCACGGAACCCGAAGGTTCATTACCGCACTCACAAGCGTCTGTCACTTGTCCCTATCCTGGGCCAGCCCAATCCAGTCCATATACCCACATCCCACCTCCTGGATATCCATCCTAATATTATCCACCCATCTACACCTAGATCTCCCCAGTGGTCTGTTTCCCTCCAGTTTCCCCACCAAGACCCTATACACTCCCCTGTCCTAACCCATACGTGCCACATGCCCAGCCTATCTCATTCTTCTCAATTTTATCACCCACACAATATTGGGTGAGGAGTACAGATCAATTAGCTCCTCATTATGCAGTCTCCTCCATTCCCCTGTCACCTCGTCCTTACCCTATTATATGTCCATAAAAAGAAAGTTATGTATCAGATAATACCACAAATAATACGTCAGTTTTTAGCTGTGTTATTGAGTTAGTTGTATTAGTTTACTGAGGTTGTGAGGTCACCAGATCTCATGCCTGCAGACTGCTTCTTGTGGAGGCGCATGAAATATGTCGTATGCTTGCAAAAATTGCAGACGAGAACTATCGCAGTGAACCATGGAATCTACTGCTGTGTAAGGGGAAATGATGATATCCAAAAGGCAATAAATTGTTTTGAGATATACAGGATTATGCGTACAGAGCGCTAGAAGTTATTTTGAATAGTAATCAGTGTAACTTAAGGGAAAATTTATTTTCTATGATACTGTCTAACCAAAACTGACTTTTTTCTTCTGTGATGTGACATAAATGTGTAAACTATCATTAACTAACTTGGTAACATAATCAGAAATAGATGTTTCCTTTTTTGGTAATGTCTGACACACAATTTTCTTTTCATGTTATACATACAGTAGGTAAGGCTTAATTGTTGCTGCTGTTTTATTGTGGTACTGAACACGTGTTGTACAGTAGGTTAAGAATTAAAAGATATCTTTCTTTCAGGATGTTACTTGTCACATAGGTTTATTTTTATGTGTACAGGGTGATGAAATGTGTATTTTGCCATTTTCTATTATGACTATTTAAGTACATTACAATGCTTGTAGTGATGTAACAGTTGCTAATCAGGCATATGTTGATATAGCATTTTTCACTCAAGATGACACCAAGTAACACCTTGAAGTTCGGTACACCTTATGTGGAACATGCTGTATATAAGTGAATGTGACAGGTTTTTTTGAAGTAACACTAAGTATGACAGGTGAACATTTACGAAAGACAGTACAGAAATTTTGACATGCATGTACGTTGTTTGTAGTGTGCATGTATTTTATGTGGTTGTTCACAGTGATCGACAAGAGAAAGCGGTGGATATACGCCAGAACATCCATGAGTCAATATATGATCTGGTAACTAATATGTCCACTCTGAGTCCTCCAGTTGTTCTTGCCAGTGATGAAAATGAGATTAGTGCTTCATATATATGCAATCTGGGGGCAAAAGAACCTTCGTCATACACACAAGTAAGTTCATAATTTTCAGATTGAAAGGGTTGCTGTCTCAGAAAGCACACATCAGGCAAACAAGGAATGCATATATAGTTCTCACTGGAAATTCACATGAGAATACATCATTTGGGACATGTGTGTAATATGGATATAGATTTAAATGAAATGTGGACTGAATTAAATTGGCTCATAGTAGGACCTAGTAGTGTGAACATAGTGATGCACCATTAAGGTGTATATAAGCAGTACATTTTCTGACAAGCCAAGTACCATCTGCCATGAATTAGGTAATTTGTTAGCTAATTGACCCCTGCACTGCACATGTACAAATCACATCCTTATGCTGTGAACCTAATAGCATATTAATTTCTATGTTTATCACAATATTTTTAAAACTACAGACATTGTTCCTATTGCCTGTTCTTCCATGCAGTTTGAAAGTTAGAAAGGATTATCTACTTTTATTTCAGTTGTTAACCTGTTTTTATGTTCACTTGATGTGTTGTTACCTAGAATCATCAGATGACTGCTGGCAAGTACATTATGTTCTCATAAGCCACTTTACACATACATTTACAAAATCAGTTGAGCTTTAATAAAATGTCTCTAGATTGTAGTGAGTAGTGTATTTTGGTTTTACTTGAATCTAAAAGAATACTGAAATACTTTTGTTTGTCTGTTTGTGGGTTTGTGCACTTTGTTAATGCCTAATCCTGTTCATATTTGAACGGAATGTGATTTTTGTATGAGACTTGGGAGATCTGCTGTGTGATAAGAGGCTTAAAAAATGGAAGGTTCTGCTTATGAATGTTGAGATACAAAGAAGCATTTTATTTAAGGCAGTTGTCTTAATTTCACTAATCTGTAGAAAGCAGACTTACCCCATCTTGTGCTGAGTTTAAGAGGGAGTAGATCTATAGCTCTACTCCCTCTCTGTGCCTACATGTCATGTTATGGGGAGACTTTTGCCTTTCCTTGTAGAAAGCAGGTTTGAGAGTAATGCATTGTAGAAGAGATAACTATGTATTTTAGATATTCCCTCCTCATATTCTCCAAAGTTTGAATAGTTCTGCATTCTGGATTGACATATATTGTCTGAATTTATTTGGTTTTTGCTCAGTAGCCAGTATTCTCCTTTCAGTTGCAGGGATGTAGGGACATATATCTTGATGGTGAAATATAAGTGGGAGAACCTGGTAAGGGAGACTAAAGATTAAAATTTAGAGAGTTGAACACATAAATTAAAAGTAGATAGTGTTAATTTAGAGTAAATATTTTAGGAATTGTGAAAACGAATGTGAATATGACTCTGAAATACTTCAGGACTGTCCTCAGCACTGGCGTGATGGTTCATGGGCGCACACATGTTATTGGAATGGAACTCAAAAAATGTAAACATGTCAGCTTTATTCCACTGATATAAAACACTGCTTATCAAACTGTGGAATTTCAGTACAGGTTTGTAAGGTTCAGACAGTGGCACGTAACTTCTAGACTCACTGACTTTGTGGACTATTTTCAGCACGTGTTGATGGAAAAATAATTCCAAAATTCAATGAGTTGAGATACAGAACTGCACTCGAATATTATCTTCTGAAATTAGAGGGATATGTGAAGAATTTTCAGAAGGAATAAATTCTTATGCAGTAGATGATACTATTCGTGGCAGATAATTCATGTTATTTTGTATAATTTTAATATGTGTTTATTTTCTGAACTGTAGGAATATTACGACCATGTGCAGGCTCTGTGGTGTGATAATGGTATTAGGGAATGCTACCGAAGATCTAATGAATTCCAGCTTATTGATAGTGCAAAGTAGTGAGTATTGGTTGCAGTTTGTCCTTTTATTCCATATTTTCGTTCTTTCTTTCTCTCCCCCCCCCCCCCCCCCCCCCCCCCCCTCTTTTTTCTTTATCGAGTTGGCGGGGAGGGTAAATGGTTATTCGAAATGGGGGGTTGGGGGGGCCACCGCACCCCTTCTTCTGGTTGGAC
>Ga0123355_10017191_pt1 | contig 11420 bp, 5 predicted proteins | sample TergutEmb28metaG_3_FD_89872 | JGI IMG/M metagenome (GOLD analysis project Ga0123355, IMG submission 89872) | Embiratermes neotenicus P1 segment gut microbial communities from Petit-Saut dam, French Guiana - Emb289 P1 | ecosystem: Host-associated > Arthropoda: Insects > Digestive system > Gut ...
CTCCCTGATGATGATCTGAAAAGATCGAAACATGTCGGAGTGATTTTAAGTGTTTTAAAGTGTTTTAAGTGAAAGTTATATAGGTGCATTTGTTGGTTAATAGTTGAAGTGATTTTACGAAATACTTGGTGCAACGATGAGATCCATGTGCACTTGTTTTCAGGGTTCATAACACATGAAGATTTTCCACTAGCATCCCACACACCTCTGTGACGCGGTGCTTTTAAGCACATGGTGCACACTAGATGACAACTGCAATTGAATTATCATTACTTTCATGCTCTGTATCTGTTACATGTCATATTCCTGTAGTGTAATGCCGTCAACTGGAACAAAAGTGCAAAGTTCGCTGTATATGCCGGTAATATGGACTGCTAATTAGTAACGTGAACGAGTATTTAAAACTTGATAAAAGTACATATACGATTTATCTTTACTGAATTTTAAGTTTGGTAAATTTACCGTTATTCTCAACTGGATATCCAGTAATTCATTATGTAGAACGCCTCTTGCGACGTTGCTTTCTAACCCTGGAAATATCCAGAAGCTGTTAACCCAGATTATAATGACTGACACATGTGGTATTTTGGTTTTGTGAAATGGGAGACATCTGTCTAATTGGCATAGGATAAAAAAGATTAATTTATTAATGAGGAAAAGGAATCAAATAAGAGAGAGTATGCCTATATACCAGATGTCGGGACTTGGATATTTTATGTGCAAAGAATGTTGAATACAGAATCCATAGCAGCTGACGTAGACCGACAATTGAAGTACTCTCAGCAGCTATCCTGAAGATGGCTGTTTTCTGGATTGTGACGTCATTAATGCAGGTAATTAGTTACTAACGCTGCATAGCAACATTCTGACTCCATCTTCAAATTAAAAGAAGAAGACCTGAAAATCTTAACTCTGAGTAGTGTCCGTGTCGCAGGCTCACCAAATCTCCAACACACAGCGAACCAAGAACAAAACGACCAATGTGGTAATTCAACAGAATAGTCGCAAGCTTCTGATGATGGATATATTAATGTCCGAAACATGTTGAGTACATTAGAAGTAAAATAAAATAACAAGTGACATGAAGTTGGTCTTTTATTCTTCAACATGTGACCCTGTCGGATCAATGGGACGGAAGTAGGGTACGTGGCCTATGGCTTGGTAAGGTATAGATTTATATGAACATTCGAAAGTAACACGGACTTAATCAGACTTAAGCGCGTGATTTCGATGGGCACTTTGTTTTTGTCTAGTCCAAATACTTTCCATCCATTTTCTTCCTTGGCCCAGGAAAGACAGAATCCCATCCGGAAAAGAGGTAGAAGTACTCAGTACTGCATTTATGCAAGGGGAAGGATTTTCTTTCCGATGAGATTACGGTAACTTCTCTCCCTTTCACGCATTAGAAGACCAAATCCAAAAATATGTCTCGCCCAAACCCCTTGCTCGTTCTTTTAAAGACTTTTCTTTTACCCAGTAGAATAATAACTTGTCTTTAACAGGACTTTCACAACGAATGAACATTTCTTTTGAACTGAACAAAGAATAAGAATATTTTACACTATCCTACTACGGAAATCCTCGATGCCATATCGTAAATTTTAAAACGCCAGCATTCCCACTGCTCGTACTAAAAGCTTTTCCTCATACTGCAGCAACTATACGTATTCTAATTGAGACTGTCTGCTGAGAAATATATGGTGATTCTTACAGCATGCTTCATTGCATGATGTTTAAACACTGTGTTTCTGGAAACAGAATTGTCTGCAGGCATTTGTTTGTAATCGGTATTATAATTCAAGTCCCTCGAAATTTTTGCCTAAAATTGGGGATGTTTTCATAGTTTGGAGATACAATACAGTACAATACAGTACAATACAATACCAGAATTTTCTACGCAAGTCAAAGTGAGAATATTATAAATTAAAATTAAACGTTTTGCGTATTAATTTGTTGGCTGACTTGCATTGATCTGCGTGCAAAATTCTGGTAATTTACCGCGAAACTAAGAAAGCATCCCCCATGTTTCTGAGAACTAGTAATTCAAACCCTTATTAAATAAATTTGTTACTGTAAGGTCAGTTTTATCTCTTGTGTATTCCAAGTAATTATTTGCAAAGTTTCCTTTGTAAAATTATACTTGCATATCTTCTATCGCACATTTGGTCTGCGGTCCAACAAATCCTATCCTCCATCACTCATCTCTTTTACACACACACACACAAAAAAACCCTAGCAAAATTCGCCACTCAACACAGAAATTAGTCATTTTAATATTATGATTTTTTACGTTCTAAATAAACAGTAAGCTGATAAACCTTAAAATTGGAAATACTGTTGGTATGGGGTTTTTTTTTTCTCTTTATCCGTACTTTGAACTGAATTGCTATGCTCATTAAATTGTTCCGTCACCGTAATTTTAGAGTTTGTGTCTGCATTACTAAACAGGTAGTGAGGATGAATTGGATTCAGCTATCTCAGAACTCTGTCGCTTGACAGAATTTCATATTGTGATATATACCTTGTAACACATTACTATAGCATTTACTTAGTGGATTCTCCAATAACATTCCAGGTGATCCCGCTGAACTTCCTGGTAAAAAGCTGAATGTAAATTTGTTCATTTCCACACCATACAGGTATATGTGGAGGAATATTGGTACAGCTCCTCATTCTTAACCTTGGCCATCAATGTAAGCGAGTGGTCAACTTCACTCCCCGGGCGCTTTACACCCGAGAAAGAACCCATTGTATAACATCAAATACGTTGACTGCGTTCTGGTATTGTTCGTAGTTTGCTGAACATATCTGGCAACCGTTTCTTCTGTTGCATACCTTTAAGTGAACTTGAGGACTGTTTGACCGTGCACCTTCCTCATGAAATAAAGTGAAATGCCATCTTGGTGCAACTAGGTAATTTTATTGATGTGTTTTTAGCTCGACATGTTTCGGGTACATAAGCCAATCATCAGGAGCATTAGATGTTGAGTTGCAGCATATGGTTTTCTGCACCGAGTTTTTGGATGGGTGGTGGTCCTGAGAGCCACTGCGTAGGTCGTGTGTACGGTGCGGATGGTGCCGTGCACCATCCGCACCGTACACACCACCTACGCAGCGGCTCTCAGGACCACCACCCATCCAAAAACTCGGTGCAGAAAACCATATGCTGCAACTCAACATCTAATGCTCCTGATGATTGGCTTATGTACCCGAAACATGTCGAGCTAAAAATACATCAATAAAATTACCTAGCTGCATCAAGATGGCATTTCACTTTATCTAATTTAAGTGAACATTAACATATTTTAAGCGGAATCCAAGTCATGCCCAATATTTACGTAATCTTTTAGTTTATTGACTTTATTCACGTTCCAACTGCTGCAGTTACATGAATTGTGCTGTTCTCATTGCTTTCTGTTTCAACCGTTTTTTTCCTAGGGCAGCTGCTTACCCCCTTCACCTTCCAGTAACAATCGAAACTGCTTTATTGCGTGGGTCTATTTCACAGTATTGTCACCAAGCAATTTGGCTTAAGATATAGATATTCCTTCTTTCTCTTTTTATATTTCTTTCTTTCAATCTTTTACAATATTCGGGTGACGCCCGGCTCCATTCCGTGCGGGATCACTACTTACTTACTTACTCCATGGTGCAGAGTCCTTCTTGAGAAGCTAACTGGTCTGCAGCTAGTCAAGAAATTCCCAGCATTTCACGGAACCCGAAGGCTCATTACCGTACTCACAAGCGTCCGCCAACTGTCTCTATCCTGGGCCAGCCCAGTCCAGTCCATATACACACATCCCACTTCCTGGAGATCCATCCTAATATTATCCACCCATCTACGCCTAGGTCTCCCCAGTGGTCTCCTTGTGCGGGATCACTAACCACCCCTAAATGGAAATTCATGGCTTGCGTCGGGTCAGGTCAAATCTACTCTTTTTCAACTCGCTCCCGTGTTATACTTTATGAGCTACTGACAGCAAATTTAAATAAATTAAAGCAGATAAATAAAACAAAAGCTTTGCTGGAATTACGGAGTGAGTAATAGACACTGCAAACTCCATAGAACGCGGTTTGTTTAAAGGATTATTAATGTCTTAACTAGTGGAGAAAGCTAACTCATTTTATGGCCCCAAGTTTATTACCTCTTTCACAAGAACATTGAGGTGTAGCACTTGAAACCACGCCACAACACCCTGATTGTGTAAACCATTCCTTTAGTATCATTCCGTCTATGCCTAGTTTCCGCAAGAATACTTTCCCCAGCAGATTTCACCGGCCGAAGTTGTGCATGAATTTATCGTGTGTCCACTGTGTGTTACATATCCGGGCCGAATAACCCTCATTGGCTTGATCATCAAAATGAAATTTGTTTTATTTAAAACTTAAAGTTATGGCAACGTACTCAACAGATAAGTGGTAAAATGAGATAAACTGAAAACATCTTTGAAACAGCCCATTATAAACAACTATGTAAATACCCCGTGGTATACCCAGATGGTAAAGCACGGGTTAAAATCAATAAATGCAAATATTAAAAAAAAACCCTTATGCAATTGTCTCCAGCGTCTCTCGTGCTTAGGTTCAAATTCTGTCCTCAGTGGCCAAACTTGTTCGCAGATATCCTCATTGTTTTCTTCCCTTCTGCTGTATGAATGAATGGCAAAGATATCGACCGGAAATTTGTATTACATCATCTTTTCATTGCACCGTGCATTCTATAGATTACTTCATTAACACACCAACAAACGCACATGTATTTATTATTTAAGAAACCTAAAACTTATATTGAAACACCTAAAACGCTCCTACATGTTTCGATCACACGATCTTCCTCAGGGAGCACAATGTTCCTTGCTTAAGTTATAGTTTAAAACAATCAGTGATTAACTTCGTTATGTGCTGCGGCAGCATGTCGTGTGTTGTGTGTGAGTCGTACACTGCTCAGAACGAGCCTGCCTGTGGGTGTTCGTCGTGTGCCATATAGCGTGAGACTGTCGTTTTTGGTGTTTGAATATAAATTTTAGAGTTCTTAAATAATGTGTACGTGTGCATTTGTTGGTGTGTTAATTAAATGTTATTACATCAGTTAAAAAGTACTTGAAAATATTTTGCACTCGAATGCTAGTTTATACTGAAATCCATACACAATTGTATCACGCGTTATACGTCACTGGATGTGCGTGCGTTCTTCCGTAATTTACATAAACTTTCTCTTTTTCTTGGTGGTGGGGATAATTAATTTTATCACTGATATTCTTAGTCTATTTACATCTTTAACTTTCCTATCCAGTACGTGTTTTGCTTGTTGAGACTGCAAATATTAAGTTATATAAGTTTTTAAAAGACGACCACTATTAATGTCCTCCAAAGTAAACCCTTTGAATTAGTTATGTAATTCTCAGGGTATATACATAGAAAAGCATCTTTTTGTGATGATAGTGAAAGAATTTTATGTTAAAATTGTCACTCAGTGATAAGGATAAAATATAAATTTGGGGCACACAGTAAATTTCCCTGAATCAATTATTGTTATTAATAATATTATTATCATCATAATCATCATCATCATACCATATTTATATGTCCCCTTGAATGCATTGCATATGTAGCGTATACAGTGTTTGTAAAGTGAGTATTATTAAAGGTCTTGTAACTGGTCAGTTAGTAAGCTTGTAAATAAATCATTGAATTGTTCTGAATTATGTAATAAATTTAGAGGTTTTATCATGTTTGCCTCTGTCTTACATCTACATATTTTATAAATTAGAAGTGACTTTGTAAGTCCTTGAATGTTATATATTATTAATCCTTATGTTGAAGTCTTAAGGCTTGTTTTATAAGAGCGGTTGGTGCTGTTTTCTCCGTTAATTTACCAGTATGCGGCACAACAGCGCCATGCGAATCTCGCATTTTCTGTTAGTGTCTCGTTTTATTCTCTGTTCAACTACGCACTAAAAGGAATTTGGTCGGCCATTTTCACAAGTTGTGCCGACTCTCTGGTATTTTCATTGCCTTGTTTTTCCCATCCCTTTCAGAAACTACTCCCTGGCTTCTATACGAATGACGTCATAATCATTTTGTTGCGCAATCGCACGCGCATGTCAGTGTTGTGTGTTATAATTTCTGCTCTTTCTTTCTCCTTCGTGCTGGGATCTGTAAAAAGAGAGCAAAAACGTTCAGGTAGTTCACTCTTACTTCACAAGATGGCAGTGTGTGCCCGGTCCCGAGTAACATAGCATTTATTCAAGTCGCTCTGAAGCCGAAGTTTCCCAAAACTGCCACTAGCCCGACACGATTCTAAAGTGGTCTAACAGGCCAAAATGTGTAGCAAAGTACTGGTCTCTGGGCTCCACACGAGAATCAATTTCTCAAGAGAGTGTCAAGTCCAATGAACTGCCTTTAATTTCAGATAGAGGTGATAATTTCCTCCGAAACGTCGGTATAATTTAACCAGTATATACGGCGTAACATCACATATAACTATAAGACTTTGGTCTCCGACATTATTAATTCATACTCAAGCGTATTTTTTTTTTTATATTTGTGAATTTATTTAGTTAGGGATTCACATATTGAACCGTCAAATTTCTCTGCAAACGTTTTAATGCATTTCGCACTTACGTCTCTCAGTCCTTTCTGATTAACCAACCAAAAGTGCCCACAACGTATTACTTCACTGGTACCATCAGTAGTAATGCATGTCGCTATGCAACAACGTGAATTAAGCATGCACTTCTTTAAGGTTTTTTTTTTCCCCCCCCCGCATGTCCTTGACGGACTTCTTGGTCTTCCCTCCTGGGGATGGCAGAAGTGTAACCGACTTCTCAGGTTGGGACTCCGATGAGGCGCGGTTACGTTGTCCCGATGATGTGAGTGGTGATATAGGAGGATGTAGTGCCAGGAGGGCCCTTAAACCTAATTTCAACTAACCTACCCAGACCATGGTCACAGCGGAAATCCCCCCCTTCAGGGAAAATTCCCACGGTAGAACCGGGAATCGAACCCGGGACCTCATGATTAGTAGTCAGAGACTCTGACCACTAGACCACGAGGATGGTCTCTTTAAGAAAGTAAAAGTTACCAATGATCTTAATAAATTCTCCCCCCACCCCATTTACTAAAATGACCTGTCTTTTTTCTATGCTTGCGTTTTCCAAGTGCTCTGTCCTGTTTATCATCTAATGTTTAAAGCTTTGTTTGCATGTCCACCGTAACATCTTTGATACATAATCCACACTGAAACATTTACCTTGTGCAATATTCGTATGCTTATGCATTTTAGAATTCTTCTCTATTTAATTTACCTAAGATTGCGCCCAATGAGGTACCGATGCTCTACCCTGAACTCTATTTTACATCACTGTCTTCTGTCTACAGGGTTCGCGACTAAATTAAATAGGCCTAATTTGGTTTTCCGTGTTTTGAACTTTGTTACAAGTAGGATACTAGAACATGAAAGATTATGAACTAAAAAGAAGTCCCCGAATTTTTTTAATCTTTGTAAATTTTGTTGGGCCGCTACAAAATATGTTAACATTGCCACTTTGTCGAAAGATTTACGTTTTAGCCCCATCTGTGTGCTCGTGCTATGAATTTGTTCGTCGTATAACAGTGCCATATGTTGGAGGTTATGCTCTCTCCCTACAAAGATGCCGTGCCCTGAAGTAGCTTTTACCATAAATGATTACCTGTTTTTGCAAATTATACAAATAGTGGAGGACAGTTATTTTAAGTCTTGTTATCGGATAATGCACCACCTGACCATCGATTATATTATTATACAACATAAACCGACAAAATACACCTTATGTTTATGGGACCGTGCGTCATTGTGATAGTTGAAGAATAAAAGACCAACTTGATGTCACTTGCTTTATAGTTCACTTCTTTTATGTGCTTAACATGTTTCGGACATTAATATATCCATCATCAGGAGCTTGCGACTATTCTGTTGAATTACCACATTGGTGCTTCAGCCTGCAACACGGATATCACTCCAACCCAACCACACCGAAACTCCTACACGCATCGAACCAAGAACAATACGACCAATGTGGTAATTCAACAGAATAGTCGCAAGCTCCTGATGATGGGTATATTAATGTCCGAAACATGTTGAGCACATAAGAAGTGAAATAAAATAGCAGGTGACATCAAGTTGGTATTTTATTCTTCAAAAATGCACCTTTTTTTAAATTTATATTGCAATTTTTAATTTTTTTATGCTTTCTACATGTTTCGAACCCGAGGGTTTATCTTCAGGAAGACTGTTGTGTATGCAAGAATGGTATAACATATTTTGTATGCATCAGTATAAGCACTGTTGTAGGTATGAAAAACACACCGTACCATACCTGTATATAAAACCGTCTTCCTGAAGATGAAACTTCGGTTTCGAAATATGAAGAAGATATCAAAAATTGTAAAAATTAAATTATTAATACAGAAAACGTGCATTTTGTTGATTTATATTGTATACTTATATTACAATGCACGGTGCAAAAAAACATAAAATTCATAATATTATTTCAAGCACAAGTATATTCTAAGTTCTTGATATTTCAGAAGGTTTAAGTAAGGTTTTTTCTTCAAACATACATGAACATGCTCAGATGCAAACATACACATGGGATTAAACAAACTGTTATTTCGTATACTTTATTTACAGTATCTTTATTATTATTATTGTTATTGTTGTTGTTGTTATCGTCATAACCAAAGTATTAAGAAGTCTTTACAAATATAAACAAACATTTTACCTTATTTTTACAAAAGAGTTTTTATGTACCAAAGTAACATGATTATTCCACAATTCATGCTGGAGGAAGGACTTAGTAATTTTAAAATGACTTACAAAAATTATTTATTTATAGGTCTTAATGTACTTAACGGTGGTGTCAGTAGCTTATTATGCACACACACACACACATATATAATGCTGCACGTGAGATGAATAGCGAATCATGAAACTAGAGGGAATGAGAAGGAAACAGTCGTAGAATAATTTTAATTACCAATCCGAAATTTACGTTGTGGAACTGAATAAAATCACGGAAAATCTGAGGACAATCTCTCCCATAGCCGAGATTTAAACCCCGTAACTTCCGAGATATGAAACAGCATTTGTGGGTTTAATTATTGTCCTTATGATTTTCATACTAAGATGATACTGAGTTTAGAAAATGTATGTTCATAGTGTAGCCTAACTCCGTACAACAGAGTTTTCATTTTGTCAAGAAATTTTCTCCATTTTGTGGAGCCTGAAATTTCATTACTGCATTCACAAGAATTTTCTACTCCTCCCAGTTCTGAGCCAGATGAATTCAGTCCACGTTCTCCATTTCTGCTACTTTAAGATTGATTTTAATATTATCCTATCTCCTACACCTACGTTTTTCAGCAGGTCCCTTTTCTTTAGTTTTCATCAGAAAATTTCTGTACACATTCTCTTCTTCCTCCATACGTCCCGCACATGTTTGCAGTATAGAATATGAAGGAAATCAATCACCCACATACAGTATTTTATTCTGTCTAAAATATGCTTATTTAAGTTAGATAGTTCTCTAAACTGTAGTATTATACATACTCGCTATGCCCATGTTTCATATTAAAGAAATTTATTCAGTTATTCATGTATTCAAACTAGTATGTATTCTGTTCCTTTTCACTCCCATGAGAGGTGAATGACTCTAAGAAGCTCCTTGAAGAGGCTGTGTTATTTTAATCACAAAGCTCTTGAAAAAATCCAATTTCCTTAGCCTATATTTAATAACATGCTTCATAGACTGGCGATGTTTCCCACACAGCTAACTCTCTTATGCCATCCTCTCGTACTGTAACTTTTTACTTTTTCTGTTACGCTTATGCAATGCAAATATGTTGGGGGAGGATTATCGTGGAGTGTGCGTTGTGGCTACATTTCATAGTATTAGGAGGTGAAGTTATGCCGTCTAAAGGATTTGAGGACAGCCGTGAGACTAAGTGCAATAGAAATTGCCTAATATGAGTTGAAGGAAGTTTCCGTTGTGTCGGCAAAGAAAAGGCAAGTAAGTTAGCTGCATAGCCGTACTTTGCTAGTAGTGGAAGTTAAGCCGAACAACAACAGCTAATGTAAGAAGAGAGAGGTGCTCAGTGTTTGTTTGTTTTTTTTTTGTTTGTGGACTTGCTTGTGTGTGTGTGTGGGTGTGGGTGTGGGTGCGTGTGTATGTGTGTGTGTGTGCGCGCGCTCGTGCGTGCGTGTGTAAGCTTGCTTGTTTGCGCGCTAGCTTCACGAAGAAGCGTTATCTGTTGAAATACTAAAAATAATGAAGAAATTTTAACATTTCGCAGTATGTAGGCTTTCATTACAGTAACGAAGTTAACCACAGTGTGAATCCTAGCTAAAGTCACTAAGCAATCGACAGTTAGTCAGTCGTCTTCGAAGTTTTGAAAACTTACTAAAAGCTCAAGAAGAGGAAGCAGGTAATACAGTGATAAGATGAGAGGAAATGCTTTGTTACAGGGAGCAACAAGAAATCTTATTTTTCTGAAGGTTCCAAACAGTACCTGCCCCTCCTTGTATCCCTTAGGCTGTAGGCAAGGTAGAGCGTTAGGAAGTCAAGAAGGAAAGATGATAGGAATTCGACAGATTAGGCAGCAGAAGAAAGACACTAGAAATTTGAGGACTACATTATGACGAAATTCTGATACAATAAGAAGGCTGCGTTAGGGTGGAAATTTTGAAGTTACTCTTGGATTTGGAGTAGTGCGACATAAAATTTGTGTAACAAATAAGCGTTACTGAAAGACCGAACCCACGGAGAAGTTTGATCGATTTTGCCGGCAGCAGGACCTTCATGCTACTTACTAAGTTCTACTCAACAGTCAGACTTTCATGTATTCGAAACATAGCTACAGTCAGTACAGCCGCAGGTGCTTGAATTTCAAAACGCATAGATGTATAGTACGCAGATTTTAGGCTCTCTTCCTTTGGATGAACAGACGGTGCAGTTCAACAAAACAATGGAGTCTTAAAACGTCAAAAACATTTCTTATCGTTTTAATTATGGGTCCACATTTTCTCGACTTTCTTAATTTTATATATTTAGGACATTTTTACGCACCCATTTAGAGCAAAAATAAGTCATAGATATAAAAAATTAAGACAAACACTTATGTGTATATACAGGGTGTCCGAGGAGGAATGTGCCAGACTTAGGGAGAGTGTTCCTTATGTTAAACTATACCGATATAACCCAAAACACCTATGTCCAAAGTAGAACGGTTACGGAGATAATAGCCAGAGAAAAGTGTGTGGCGCATTGGACAAGTATGATGTCACGGACGGCGTACAGTACGTCGACTCCGATGAAGCCCACACTTTCCTCTGGCTATTATCTCCGTAACCGTTCTACTTTGGACATAGGTGTTTTGGGTTA
>Ga0123355_10017193_pt1 | contig 11420 bp, 5 predicted proteins | sample TergutEmb28metaG_3_FD_89872 | JGI IMG/M metagenome (GOLD analysis project Ga0123355, IMG submission 89872) | Embiratermes neotenicus P1 segment gut microbial communities from Petit-Saut dam, French Guiana - Emb289 P1 | ecosystem: Host-associated > Arthropoda: Insects > Digestive system > Gut ...
AACAGTGACGGAATTTACCCTCGCCGTCCGTAACACTGCTCACAAAATAATTGCATAGCACAAGAGCTAATAGTACACCCCCCGTTGTAGCGACAAGCCTAAAGCCATTAACCACACCGCCCGTCGATGCAAATAAAAAACCTGTAAGGAGCGCGCTTAAAATCTGCAAAACAATAAACCATACACACAATACCGCCGCCGAACCAATAGACGCTCTTTTGCGTGCTTTGACTTCGTACATACTTGAAGCGGGCTTGACGGCAAAGGCAAATACATACCGTAATTGCTTGACAAACTCAAAGTTAGCGAATTTTTTGACATAACCTACAGGAGTTGCAAGAATCTTTAACTTGTTTTTCTTATACAACTTACGGGCTATAAAGATAACGGTCGATAAAACAATAATGCTTATAATCCATCCTGCTCCGTGAGTCTGAAGCCAATCGTTACGAATCTGCCAAAATGCGTCCGAGTATCCGTCTCTATATTCGGCTAACCGAAATTGCCTAAGCGCTTGGTTATGCTCGTCCCTTAACATACTGGCTCGGGCAAGTGCGCGGTAGCTTAATATAAAGTTAGGGTTAAGATCGATTATTTCTTGCCATAAAGGCTCGCCTTCCAAATACCTGCCGTCTCTATAATAATTCATAGCATTTACTAAAAGTAACGCGTAATCGGTAGGCTGAAATGTCATTATCGCGTTAGTCGCGTCCAGCACAAATATTCTTTTATCTCGGGTAACGCTTATGGCTCTCGGCGTGTGTAATACTCCAAGTCTTTCGCCGCCGGCTCCGCCTCCGAAATGATACACATGCTCAAAATTACTGTCAGCAACAGAAATCCATCCGTCAGAATTAACTCCGTACAATATATTATCCTCATCAATAAACGTAGCGACTGTGTTACTAAATCCCGTTTGAGCGATTACACTGCCGCGAGTATTGAGCATTTTAATCGCATCAAAACCACCGCTACCGTATGTCACCGTATACAAAAGCCCCCTTGAGTCCATAGCGATATTCGTCGGCGAGCGGGGCGTTCTTCTAAACATCGTTGAATCTTCGCTGAAGAATCTTGAAAACAAGTTTTGAAGGTTGGGCGGCGTCCTATTCGCACCGATAAACCCAACAAATTCTCCGTCCTCCGTTAACTGTATAACTCCGCTTACACTGCCTTCGGACACCACATATATATTGCCTCCGTTATCAACTTCAAGTTTAACCGGGACAAAAGGCGTCGCGCCAAGCAACGGGCTATCGGGTCTGCCTATTTGATTCTCAAGTGTCAAATTATATTGGTCAAAAATATATATATAACCTTGCTGCCTGTCAGCAACATAAATCAAACCGTTTCTTACGGTTATACCCATGGGTTGAGCTAGTACTTCACCACCAAATTCGCCGGCGAAATTCCCGTTCATATCTAGCAAAACTATCCGTCCGTTACCTGTGTCGGCAATGTATATGCGTCCTATATCATCGACAGCTATTACGATATCCTCATCTATAAAAAGGTCATTAGGATTGTTAAGAACTGTTCCTCCCGTTAACTCAGGAGCCAATCTCGCACCCGAAACATATGCCATTTGAGTCGGCAACCAAGCATCCCGAGGTCCTCTTGTCCATGTATTAAACGGAACATTGGGTACGGCGTATGCAAAAAGAGTTGAAGAAGAAAATGAAAAGGACATCACGCTAAACGCAACAAAACCAAATATCAAAACTGCTATAAGTCTTTTTCGCATATGTCTCTTTGTAAAACTCTTGTTTTATTTAATACCCGAGTGAGCCATGGTATTCATAACCTTAGATTGCATTACAATAAATATAATAAGATTAGGAACAAACATTATAAGCGTACTCGCAGCGGCAACTCCTTGTAGTAATGGTGTACCGGCTCCGCCTACGTTGAGTGTCGTCATAAAGTACGCGAAAGACTTTAGACTTTCATCGGTAATATAAAATATCGACGCTTCAACGTTACCCCATGCCGATTGGAAAGAAAGTATAGCTACTGTAGCTATGGCAGGCATAGTCATTGGTACAATTACCTTAAAGAGTATCTTAATCTCGCCTGCCCCGTCTATCCTAGCTGCCTCAATAAGAGCGTCGGGGACTTGGTCAATAAATTGCTTTAGTAAGAATATACCTATCGGCATAGCGACTATCGGCAATATATTAGCAAGAAAATTATCAATAAGTCCTAATTGTACGACAATAATAAAACGCGGAATAGTAACGGCGATTGGCACAAACATTAGTGCGATAGTATTGATTTCAAATAATAGCTTACGGTATTTAAAGTTCTTTTTACTAAGAATATAGCCCGCTGAAATACTAAGAAACACGCTAATCAAAACAGTAAGGACAGCAATTATAATACTATTTACAAAATAGCGACTGGCAGGTACTCCTCCTAACGCTTCCATCATACTAAAAAGCTCTCTAAAATTATCAAAGGTTGGATTAACGACAAAAAACGCGGGCGGGAAAATAAATAATTCCTCGGCCGGTTTGAATGCTGTGGTAAAAATAAAGACTATAGGCAGTATCATTAACGTACCCATGAATGTCAGCGGTATCAAAAATTTTAGCTGACTCGGATGAAACCTTGAAGGGTTTATTTTTCTGCTTTGTACCGAAGCCATTTTAATTCTTCTCCGTTAATAGCACTCTTACAACTTTACTTATCGTATATATCATTACAAGAAGTACAACCGATATGGCAGCGGCATATCCCATTTCAAATCTGATGAATCCGTGATCTTCTATATGATTAAGTATCAACTGTCCCGCATAATTGGGTGTGGGATTAGCTCCGGATAGCTGCACTCCGATAGCTCCCGCTTGAAAAGTTGAAACAACTGCCATAACCGCTCCGAACAATAACTGAGGCTTCATAGACGGAAGAGTTATGCGGAATACTTCCTGAACGCGGCTTTTAAGACCATCAATATACGCCGCCTCATAAAGCTCCGGGTCGATATTTAAAATGCCGCTGAGCATAGCCAAAAACCCCACACCCATGCTTGACCATACAGTAACCAGTATCATTATGGGCATTAAGTATCTAGGGTCTTGTAGCCATTGCACAGGTTCGTTGATGAAACCCATTGAAAGAAACCACGCATTTATATACCCGCTCTCGTCACCCGAAAAAAGGGCTTGCCATACAACTTGTATAGTAACGCCTACAGCAAGCGTAGGAGCGTAAATCATTAGGGCGAGTATAGTACGGGGACGCTTAGTCACTTGAGCCAACATCCACGCAAGTATAAAAGACAGTAAAAAGCCTAAAGGTCCGGCAACAAGAGCAAAAATCAACGTATTAGGCAATACATGCTGCATGAAAATATCGTCTTCGGTAAGGAGTCTTATATAATTAGCAAAACCGACAAAAGTTGGCGACTGAATAGCGTCAAAATTAGTAAAAGATAAAATCACTGCCACAATAACAGGCAAAATAATAAAAATAAAAAAACTGGCAGCATACGGCAAAAGTAGCAAAATAATAAAGCTTATTTCCTTTCGCTTTGCCCGCTTAAGCTGCCTCATGTCCTCAATATCTAAATCAGACGAGACCGGCTCTCTCCTTTTTAATAGTTTACTAATCATTTTTATGGTTTCAACTTACTGCAAAACAAAGTATACTATCCTACCCCGTCAGTCGACATTAATCTTTGTATCGTTTCTAATGTCGTTACCTCATAAGGTCTTAACATTACGCCGTCACGCATAAATCCGAATTCAGTCAGCTTGCGGCGTATTTCACGGTCGATTATTACTACCGAATGATTAACAGACGAGCGGACAGTATGACCGTTAATTACGACATTATTCCATATATGCGATAATTCTCTTTCTAACATATACCAGCCGGGAACCTTAGGAACTTCGCGCAGCCATTCCCATTGTTCTAAAATAACATCAACATGGTCCTCGGGAAATACCGGCGAATTCTTAAAAGCTTCTAAATTAGAAGTGTTAATTAACCATTCGCTGCCGTAACGCAGTCGCAACCCGTTCATATAATCCTCTTGCGTTTGAGCGTCCGTCCACCATTTCAAAAATTCCCAACTTGCCGCCGCCCTCGCCTCATTATCATTATCAATTATCATAATAGTTGTCGCGCTTCCCGTCTGCCATCTTTCTATAACGCCCGTATCGGGATTATATCTTCCAGGCGAAAGAGCAATATTCCACCTGCCGGCTATTTCGGGAGCGGCGAAGTGCAGTCTAAGATAAGTATCAAAAGGCGCTATCCCTATAGGAATACTGCCGTTACGGAAAGCATCGTAAAAATTACCCACTTGTTGAGGTAATCCGAATAAGGTATAAAGCTCAGTCATAAAACGTATGCCGGCGATACTGTTTTCGTCACCGATAGTAGTACCCGACCCGTCAGGCTTAAATAAATCGCCGCCGAATTGGTAGATAAACGGAGCGGTAGCCGCAAAAGGCTTAAACGCCGTATCTCCCGATAGCGGAATAAAGAAATTCATCCCTCTTCGCTGTAGCATAGGCAATATATTTAGCACATCGTCCCACGTGTCCGGTATAGGAATACCAAAACGCTCCATTATATCCGAACGGTAGAATAAGACAAAAAAATCTTGTGTTTCGGGGAGAGCCATAGCCACTCCGTCCGAAATAAGCGGAAGCATACTGCCGGGAGCAAACCGCCCTATCACCTCTCCGAAATCATCAAATCGAGTGAGGTCGTAAGTAAGTCCTCTTATTCCCATTTCATAGGGTAAAAAGTTGCTCGTGCCCAAAACCACATCGGGACGTACGCCTCCTGCATTAGCTAAAATAAGCCGACCCTCTTCGGCAAGTATTGAAAAATTAACACCAAAACCTGTTTCTTCCTTAAATTGCTCGGCAAATCCTTCAGCCTCAAATAATAATCTTATTTGATCGGTAAAACGACGTGATTTAAATACCCACACATCAAGCGTACCCTCATCGCCGGAAGCCGGCGATGTATTAATAGTAAAAGAGCGGAAAAACCTTCTGACATTTTGCCAAAAGACCGACCAACCGCTACGAGTACGGAATTCGGGGTTTTGGTATATAGGAGTAAAAATAAACCGATCTAAGTCAAACGGACTTACTTGCAAATCAGTGATAGCGTTTGCAATAGCTTGCATAGCACTCCCTCCGCCTTCCGACAGTCTAGCATGATTGCTGGCTATCCGCTCGGGATTTCTTAAAAGTCCTCTTATGACATTTTCGGCTACCTCAAGATTGATAACCGGCTGCCAATTAACCTCGCTGCCGTTACGGCGTCTTAGCTCCGTTTGCATAATGGCAAGATCTTCTCTAATTTGGGTAAGACTTTCCACTACTCCGGGAAAATCTGAATCGGGATTCCATTCACGGTTAGGGTCACCCGCTGCTCCGGCTAGCCGTCTTAAATCAAGATATATAGAGTTAATTTCATCGGCTATTTCCATCAATTCGTCGCGGATGCCTCTAAAAAGGCTAAGGTCTGAGCGAATACTGATAACATGCTCTCCCTTTGGCAAAAAGATTCTCGCCGGCTCACCGTCCACCGACAGCGTATGAAGTCTATAACTTCGCTGAGGAGTCAGCGGATAAGACATAAACTCTCTGAAAGGAGGTTGCCCGTTAATTGAAATTTTGACAAACGCCGTGCGGTTAGCGTGTATAGTAATATAGCTTAACGACAATGTATACAATCCGTCACGCGGCACGGAAAAAATATAACTAACCTCCGTTGACGGAAAGTCCATTCCGGTAAGTACATTAAGCAGTCTTTGATGCGTCCTCTGCGGGTAAACGTTAGGGTCGGTCGAATGATCGGGTATTCCCATAGTACCGTTTTTAAAGGACGGTCTTTCGGCGCCGATTACAATTGACGCTTCTCCCGGTTGAACTCCGCTTGGCACATTAGCTATATAATCGGCATAATCGGGAGGCGATTGAGCGCTTTCGGCTCTTACTCCTCCAATAAGCGTGTCACCGCCGCTGATTACTTCAAATCTAAGCTCAATAGTCGTATCCGCTTCAAACACAAATTCGAGAGGTAGCGAGGTGTCGAATCTAAAATTATATAAAAACGTATCTTGCCAAATCGGAGCTTTGTCCCAAAGAGGTGAAATTTCGTGACCGAATCTATCGTCTCTGTCAAACGGCAAACCCTCTCTGCGGGAAACCCATCTGGCTTTAAGCGGAGCTTGTTCCTCTAAAATTCGGTCGTCCAAGCTTACTTGTAATTCGGTGTCGCGATGCCCGCTATGCTCAACAAAATAATCAATTGCAATATTATAAAGAGCCGTTTCAAGTATATCTAACGTCGCATAAAAGGTATCGCCTCTTCTCACTCTTATAACATCTTCCCCAAAACCGTGACTGTCCTCCGCATCGACTGTTTCTCCGCCGCGGATATCCCTGCCGTAGACAGTATCTACCTTGATATTAAGAGCCGATGCTTGATTGAGTTCTCTAACAAAACCAAAGTAAAAACTGGGCGAGCCGCAACTAACAGCTCCCCAAATAATCAAGACAACTGCAAGAACAACCGCCGTGATTGATTTAACCTTATGCTTTAGCGCAAGGTTTTTAGTTTTTACAAGCATTGTCTTTGCCATTTGCTGAAAATTTACTGACTCGGCGAACCTAAATATTGAGGTCTAAAACCTTCTATCGCCATTTCAAATCTATCGGAAGCAAGTCTCTGTATTTCAGGGAAGTCGGTAATATCAAGCCTTCCGTTCCAAACATTGTCTATAAGCGTGCCTATAGTTGTCACACCGTCCGTATTAGCTCGGCTTACCAATGCCGCCGGTAACGGAGCATCCCATCTGGCCATCATAAAACCCGGCACGACTTTAACGCCTTCGACGATACCGTATTTGTTTAGGGACTCATACGCCTCTCTTAAACCGTAAACCGGCCAAAGGTCAAAAAACTCATCAATAACATCCTCATCCATAGTCATAGGCATCGTATTCATAAAGATATTATGAGCCGCTCCGTATGTCCTTACAAGATGTAATCTATACGAAATACCCTCGGGACTGAACGACATCCATTTAGCAAATTCCCATGCAAGTTCGGGATTTCTTGATGTTGGAGAAATTCCCAAAAAGTCAGGGACTATAGGAGTGCGTCCGCCTGGAACGCCCAAAAAGCCGATTTCAAATTTTTCGTTTCCAAATTCGTCGATTGAATTTTCAAGCATATCGGGAATTTCAAAAGTCTGCCCCCATCTTAATCCCATTCTACCCGCATTCCAAAAATCAACATCGTCGCTAAAAGCGCCAAGGGCGTCTCTTTGCTCCTCGTCTAGCGCCCTAAACGTTATTGCTTCTTCGCGAATACTTCTTGTGGCAGCTAATCCTTGCTGGAATGCCGGAGAATTAAGTGCAAATATCTCTTCTTCCTCGTTCCATGCGAACCACCCTAAGTCAGGGTCGACAGAAGCCGCGTACCACTCGAAAATGTGATCCTCGGTATTAAGCCCGATTAACCCCTCTTGACTGCTTACAGCTCTAACAGCGTCAATCATATCCTCAAAATCAGGGGCGACCGAAAGCGCGGCGATATTTTGATTTTCTAATAGCGTCTTATTAACAAAATAACCCATCATATGCATAGCAAAAGGTACTGCCCATGCTGTGCCTCTAAAGTTAACTGCGTCTCTGACAACTTCGGGAATGTTTGCCCAATCCTCGTCACCGTAAGCAAGCTCGGAAATGTTAGCAAAATAACCGTGCGTCATTCCAAACGCCAAATTAGGCGCCAAAAATACATCTGGAAAAACATCCATCGCCGCCCATCCAGATAGAGCCATAAGGTAAGCAGCGCCCGTTCCCGCCTCCTTGATTTGTACCCGTACATCGTGTCTGCGCTCAAATTCGGCAATCATGCGCCTTTCTATATTGTTAGCGGATTCGGTAGATAAATTCCAAGCAACGTAACTCAAATCATACGGAATCGTCGAATTACAACCGGTTGTAAAAACAAATCCGGTCATCGCTAATGCCCCTACGACAATACAAGTTATAAGTCTTTTGATTTTTTTCATAATATATTCCTCCAATATTAAATGTTATATTGTGATTTCTACTTTCACGACTCCCTTACCTTCGGGCACAACATTTCCGTCAATCTCTTTGCCGTCCACCTTGATACCGGAAGCTTTACCTTTTTTAGCGACAAAATTGTACAGCACTCCTCTATGACGGCGAGTATACTCAAAACCGCCAAAATCCTTAGGCACACACGGATTAACTTTTAGTCCGCCGCCTTCTGCCGGCGTTATACCCAAAAGATAATGAACCGCTACTCTGTGAATCCATTGAGCCGAACCCGTATACCACGTCCAGCCGCCCTTACCGTAATACGGAGATACGGGACCGTCCGAATTGCCGGGCATTACATACGGTTCGGCTTTATATTTATCAATATCGTTAGTTCTGTTTGGCGGACAAATACGCTTATAAGCTGTATAAGCCGTTTCGGCGTCGCCTATAAGCGAAAACGCCCATACCGCCCATGTCGCCGCGTGGCTGTATACTCCGCCATTTTCTCTAAGTCCTGCCGCATAACGCGTAATATATCCGATTTCGCTGTCCGGCTTTTTGTATTCAGGACTCAAAAGTAATGCGCCGTAATCCTTTAAGAGATGTTTTTTGACGCTGTCCATGGCTTTGGTTAGCTTTGTTTTGTCGTCGCAAATCCCGCTGATTACCGCCCAAATTTGAGGATTAAGGAAAATCTTACCCTCGTCGCAACTCTTACTTCCAAGCAGTCTGCCCTCGTCGTTAGTTGCCATCAAAAACCATTCGCCGTCCCAAGCACATTTATTAAAATCATCTTTGAGCTTAGCATTAAGGACCGTCAATTTGTTGGCATATTCGTTATCGCCTTTTCTTTTAGCTGTACCGATAAAATTATTGACTATAAAATATAGAAACTCAGCAACCCAAAAACTCTCTCCTATCATGTCTTTGCCGACCGCGCTCAATCCGTCATTCCAGTCATGGTCACCCATAAGAGGAATTCCGCGCGGACTTAGCCTGCTAAAACTTAGGTCAATAGAACGCTTACAGTGTTCATAAAAAGTCGCCTCGCCGCCGTCGACAAACGGTTGAACATCGTCATAAACAGCATCGTCACCCGTTTCTCTCCAATATTCATGCGCAACAAACGGCAACCACAAGAAATTATCCGAACATTTGTTGCGCGGACCCCATGGCTTAATAGTCAGCCACCAATGGAGCACATCACCCGCTTGAAATTGCTTTGTCGCATGAAGCATAAGCTGCTTGCGCGTACGCTCCGGATGAATCTCAAGCCATAACAAACTGTCCTGCAACTGGTCTCGGTAGCCTATTCCCCCGCTTATTTGGTACGCGGCCGATTTTGCCCAAATGCGGCAGCTAATCGCCTGATATCTCGCCCATACATTAGTCATTAAATCCAAAGCGGCGTCATTGGTTTTAACTTTTTCATCACCTAATAAATCTTTCCAAAATTTTTGAATGGCAACAAATTCGGTATCACACGCTTTTTCATTGGCCAATTTTAAATAATCAGCAAGCGGCTCCTTACCATTTTCTGCCATTCCCAACACATATACAATGCGTTTTGTCTCACCAGTTTTGAGTGTCACTTCGGTTCTAAGCGCCGCGCATGGATCAACATAACGCCCTTTGCGCCCATCTAAATCACTGCTCATGCCCTTGGGTGCGGCATCGTTACCATACATTCCGATAAATGTTTCTTTATCCGTATCAAATCCTTTAGCTTTTTGAGACGCTGTCAAGAACCCTGTAAACGGCCATTCGTCGTTATTATGCCGTCCCTTACTGTCTGGAAAACCCCACAAACATTTCGTCGCCAAAATAGCGTTATCCTTAAATTCGGTATTATAGAAGAGCTTTTGAAACTCCCTATGGTTATCGTATGCAAGACCCGCCGCCCACTCGAAATATGAGGTGACGTCAAGGCGGCATTCCTTACCCGTATTGTTAGTCAACGTAATGTCAAAAAACTCAAGCGGCTTATCCGCGGACACAAAACATTTAAGCTTGGTTGCCACTCCGCTCTTTTGCGTCCTCTCGACAACCGTATACCCTACGCCGTGCCTAACCTTGTAGTCGCTCATACCATCGCGTACAGGATTCCACGCCGCCGACCAAAGCTCACCTGTGTCAAGATTCCTAATATAGAAATACTTGCCCCAGTTGTCCTTAACTATATCCATAAAGCTACGGGTAAGCCTATTCTGCTCCGAATTATTACGGAAAGAATACCCGCCGCCCGTTTGACTTATAAGCATAGAATAATCTCCGTTGCTTATAACATTGTACCACGGACGCGGCGTACTAGGATCGGTAATAACATACTCATCCCCCTCAAAATAACCGTAACGACACTCAAATTGTTTCATAAATTTATTTATTTTCTCTCCTTGCAATGTTATAGAAAAAGCCCTCGCCGAATAAATTATTTACTTTTTTACAGCTAACCTCGGCAAGGGTTAGCTTATGCTCTTTTTGTGTCAAGGCTTTAGCGTTGACGATTTTTTTTCTTGGACATGAGATGCGGGACTGTCTCGCTTACTTTGGGTTCAAGACAGTCCCTCTCTTTGTATTAGTTCCTATTAATTATCCGTTAGAGGCAGGTGCTTCCAACACCCAACCTACTAATAAGAAATCGTAAACTTGAACCGTATCGCCGACATGTCTTCTGTATTCGTTTTGACCCGATGGAACATTCCCCGAAAGCGGCAAAATATCTACTCTAAAAGCGCTTGACATTTCATTATTAAATATAAAGTTAACGGTTTGTTCGGCTCCGCTATGAGCGGTGTGTATATCACCTCTGCCCGAATTCGGAACTCTTATAGCGGTGCTTCTTATGCCCGTCCCGCCTTCGGGAACGGTTGAACCGCTAAACACAAAAACAACTTCGGTAAATACGGTATTCGCCACCGCCGGTATATCAAAATAAAGGGCGGGGAAAGAGTTCTCGGAGCTGACAGCGGTAATCAGCATATACTCGTCTTCAAAAGTTACATCAAACCTTGGCGGCGGAGTTGTTTGCTGTCTCGGGTTAGGCTGAAGCTCGATGATATCAAAGGTTTGTCTTTGACTCCATCTTGCGTACAAGGTTAAGGTTTGGCCTGCCGCAGCAGTCGGAACAAGAGTAAACGGAGTCTCAAAGTTATCATCCAAATACCATCCGCCGAATCTAAAGTTTTCGCCTCTTGTAGGATTAGTCACACCGACAAGCCCGGAACCAGGAGCAACCTCTACAGAAGCAACTTCGTTGCCGCCTCTCGTATTAAAAACAATCGTCGCAGGGCTAAGATCCAACAAATCGTCGTACTCCCAAGTGCTAAAAGTTAAATCCTCAATATACACTACATCACCTATTGCTCCGTTA
>Ga0123355_10017194_pt1 | contig 11420 bp, 5 predicted proteins | sample TergutEmb28metaG_3_FD_89872 | JGI IMG/M metagenome (GOLD analysis project Ga0123355, IMG submission 89872) | Embiratermes neotenicus P1 segment gut microbial communities from Petit-Saut dam, French Guiana - Emb289 P1 | ecosystem: Host-associated > Arthropoda: Insects > Digestive system > Gut ...
ACATGTGCTCATCATCAGGAGGTCAAAATTGCATTACAGAGCCTCTGGTATCATCACACCTATAGGTGTGATGATACCAGAGGCTCTGTAATGCAATTTTGACCTCCTGATGATGAGCACATGTGCTCGAAACATGTAGAGGCATGAAATAAACTTATTGTGAAATAAAAATTTTGTGCATCGAGTTGGTTAATTATGAGATAAATTACCCAGGGTGTTAATTGAAATGTTGACGAGAAGTGGACCCGAAACTGATCACTGTGACACACCAAATAACACTTCATATGGTGAATACAGCGCTGTACAGCAATGGGCACGGACTTCTTTTAGTAAAGTAACAAGTCAAATGAGTTTATGAATCAGCAGATGGTCCGTAGTCATTTATTTAACATTCGAAAGCGCAGAAGACATAGAGATATATCAAAGTCTTTGCTGACATCAAAAGAGGTGGTATCAACTGGTCGCTGAAAATACGAGTAAACTCACGGAGTTACAGAATCAAAGTGTTTGATAGGGTTGGTGTTGATTAATTTAGATACGAAAAAATCGTTGTTGAAATAGTGGGAAACATAATCAGGGATAACAAAGCCAAATATTTTGGAAAAGTCATTGAGAATGGAGATTTGTCTCTTCTCTTTGGATCATTCCTTCCTTATTGAAAGCATGGGCAAAATCGGCCTCTTTCCAAATGGCAAGGAAACTTCGCTGAGAAAAGCTGAGTTTGAGAATAATTTAAGGACAGATATAAAATTATACCAACAATCCTTTAACATTCATTCGGTAGTGTCGTCAAATCCAACAGATTTTGAAGGTCTTAGGCGCTTAATGGCCTTTAGATCACGTGAGTCACAGACAGAAGCTCAAAATTAGGAGCCTGAGGACAGAGAATCAGTTGACAAATCACTCATGGAAGGGTTATTAAAGAAAGTGTTATGTATTCAATAAAATCCACTGCAGTTTCACGAGGTTGGAACAGATTTTGTCCATCAAATTAAAGTTGAATGGAATTTTTGTCCCTTTTCCTAAACGAGGAAAACATTCATAGAAAAACACAGGATTAATTTTAGGTTTTTTATCAATATTCTTAAGTTATTCAGTCTTGTTCCTTGGGGGAAAATTTGTCATAAAAATATTTAGACATATTTCTTAAAACTCCTGTAGAACAAAATCTTCTTTCCTGATACAAAGACGTAATTCATTAGCAAGCCATACGGGAAATTAGCAGCTCTTGATGTACCAAGCAGTTACAGCTGTTTCTTTTGTAGGAGTCGTTGCAGCAGTGAGAATCACAACAACTGCAGAGACAAAAAGGATGTTTTTGTTGACAGAAGATCTGTCGTACGTAAAGAGTGTGTTATATAATATGAATTACTCTCCAAGAGAATACTTTCTGAAAAAAATATCTGACGATAAATTTAATCTATGGATAGTTCACTTTACTTCCCTGATGTAATAATAAAAATGATTAATTTAAATTCTTATCTTTAATAAACTTGCTTGTTTGTAATAACGTGATTAATATTCTAAGTGAATTATTAACAAAATTTAATAATCGTATGAATCAGTATTTTCAGAGTAACATACAAGTGTCACTTCAAATCTAAACTGAGCTAAGGAAACAGAAAGATACTCAATTTCCTGAAACACAGATTTGCCCATTTGTATCCTTATCTATTAATACCCATACTGGTGTACCAGTATGGGTATTTATAACCATACTGATGTACCAGTAACATTCTTGGCCTTTAGTGGCGAGATGCCCAGTTCGACTCTCAGCAAAGACACAGACAATCCTAAGTGGGCAATATTGTGATGCCTTCTACACCTTCCTTGCAAATCCTTGGATATTTTACGGTAATTGTATTAAACTAAGACTGCTTCCCACCAAACACTTTGTAGTTGATCATCCAAACATACGACACTACGCAATCTGGTGATACTGACAACATCGTAGAATAAACCCCCCAGCAGTCGTTTCGCTTTGTGACATTTTGTTGCCTAATGGCAAAGACATCGCTTTGTAAGAGGGTGAGTCACTTGAAACCCTTAAATTGCGTTTTTCAAGCAGAGCCACCATCTTTACACAACCACTGCACCGTCGTGTTGCATTCCTGCTTCATACTGCCACCTTTTGGTCACTCTTCAAACCATGAGTATCACTGTTGTAAACTTAGAGACAATCGAGCTGTGTTTCGAATTTTTAACGCACTTTAAAGGTACTCATTTGACTCTGTCTCGTACATTACCCTTCGAACACAATAGTACTTATGTGCACCACCTGCTGTTAGACATGCAGTGTATTAGTGTCTTTCATTCAAGTCTTAGATAAAAGAGCAATTACTTTCCTGAACGTTATTGATTGTCGTTGATAATGGAGAAAAAATTTGTTCTTTGTAAGCTACGAAATAAATTCTTCTTCATAATGTAGTGCGAAGGAGTTCAATTTTATTCCACACAGTACTGAAGATTACACACAACACACAAGGTCAGAAAATATATTAAGAGACGCTGCTATAATATATAAAGCTTATTCTCCTCAGTAGGTTGTGCTATGCAAGTAAAATATGATGCGGGAAATATACCAAATAATTTGTTTATTTTTACTCGATTTAAATACGCAGAAGTCTTCATGCATGTTCACACGTATTGTGAGAACTTATCAAAAGGAAAAAAATGTTGTTGCTTAAAGTAACAGTTTTTATTCTGTAAAACTGACAATAGGAATTACTACGTGACAAAACACAAGCATATAATATTATCCCTGTCTTCTGTAGGCTAAAGAAGGGACATTAATTCTGCCTTAAATATGAAATGACATGGATATTTCAATACATATACAAAGCCACATACAGAGAAATTTATACATGAGAGGAATAGTGCATCTTTTTCAAGTATTTTATAATTTTTAAGGAAAAATGAAGGAATGATAAATGTAAACACTTTGGGTTATATTAAAGGGCAAGTGAATTCATTATTTTGTTTTCATTATATATATTTATATGTGGGTCGGGTAGCTCAGTCGGCATAGCTACTGACTACGGGCTGGACGGTCCTGGATCGAATCTCGGTGGGGACGAGATTTTCCGCCCGTCCAGACCAGCCCTGGGGCCCACACAGTCTCCTCTAAAGTGTGTACCTGGTCTTTCCCGGATGTAAAGTGCGGCCGTTGCGTGCTGCTGACCACTTCTAGTGTCGCGGTCATGGAAGAGTAGAGCTATACCTCTACCCACCCTCTGGGCCACACCGGGCCTGTAAAGAGATCACTTTACAGTTTTTATATAAAGTTGTATTTATTTATCCTTCCAATATATACCGCGTATATTTTTTCAACAAAATAATATTTCAGTCTTTCGAAGCTCAACGGTTGGTTTCATTTGAAATCAGGAAATCCAGCTTATCTGCTTGTGGTTCTAACACCAGAGACAGAAATTCGTTTCGAAACCAAAACCCTTTAGAGATCAATTCATGATAATGGACAACGTAAGCTAATGACAGAAGATTTTCTATCTGAGATGATGTTTCCGAAATTAGTTGCGAGAATAAATTGCTACACGTAGAACTTGGACTTTGCAAATATCCTAATACCGCTCTCTTAACGATATTCTTCCTGATTCAAGGCTCTCAGTTTCAAAATCAATCCCGGAACTTACAAGAATTCTGTAATAAGTAGTAAATCCACTATGGAGAGAGGGGCGAATTGATCACAACTATTCCCCAAACGTCGGATATCCCCTTCAGCGTGGAGGCAGCCGAAATTTAACTGTAAATATTAATTTTGCTGTATATGTTTTAATCCAGATTTATATACATTTGAACATCAGTACCTGCGCCCACATGTCATGTGCACGCATAATGCAAGTTACCCAATAATAAAACTGTAAAGCCCAGCAGTCACTACATATAACTACAGCGGCATTTATTTGATAAGAAATGCACGTGAGAAGTGATTCAGAGGCGCTTTCGAGAACTGCGTCATGGATAAGCTTCAGAAGATCAGGAGTGACGATCCACTGAAATTATGCTTTCCGTTGCTGTTTATAATTGTACATATATAACGTCTAACCCGATTATTACCGACGCCGGTTTATACGACACCTACTATAGAGTGTCAAGTATCCTGTGTTACCAATTAATTCCTAACTGTTAACCGCAACATTTTCTCCTCGGTTATAACGACGCCAGTTCATAACGACAAAAACATTCGTCTTCATGAAGTTATAAAAAAGTTGAAGTATATTGCAGTGTTATTAAAATTAGTGCTGTCTGTTACTGTTTCTTCGAAAAATTCATGTATCACTCTTCATCTACAGGATGCGGCAGAAAGAACTCCTCTATTTGGGAAGCAAATAAATTCAAAATCAAAGAAGATACGGCAAATATGTTTCAATATTTAGAACAAACGTAGAATGCTGTTTTAGATTAATGCATTTTAAATAAAATATCACTCAATTGGTGGCCTTGAATATTGATAAACTTATTTAGCCTCTCTCGTTATTTGTCCATGAACTTGAGAATCATTTCAGGTGTAATGGCAGCATCTTCCTGTCGTATCGCCTCCTTCAGAGCTTCCAAAGTTTGTGCTGTTTGTCTAAAGTTTGATACCCAACGGTAAATCGTTTTCTTGTCAGGAACAGCCTCCCGTCGACCAAGCGCAAAGCGGATGCGAAATGCACGCTGTGTTGCTACCGGCGACCTGCCATTTTCTATAAACTCCTCAACAATAAGGGCTTGTTGTTCTCAAAACCACGGCATGATATACATTGAAAACGGCAGGTACACTGCTGTTCGATGACGTGCTCCGTACCACTGTATGCGCTCTCTATCCTAAACTACTTCCCTCCAAATTTGGGGTGTTCTTTCTGCCGCACCCTGTATTTTGTCAGTGTTACGTTTACTGTGGCGGTCCCTGCTGCTGCACAGTCTAAAGCGCTGGTCTGCAGTCGCTCGCTTGCTGGGATTGTAAGTTCACATACGGCCGGATGCATGAATGTCTGTTTCTCGTGTAGTATGGGTTGTCTGATAGAGCTCTCTGCGACGGGCCGATCACTCGCCCAATGAAGTCCTGCCAAATGTGTTGTGTCTGAGTTTTTATTTTGAAACCTGAAATTTGTGGAGAACTAGGCGCAATGCTACTGTCGAGCTACAAAAAAGATGTGTCCTGTATCAGCTGAAACATAAAATGTAAACCTCCTTATATTTAAATTGCATTTCTTCTTTTAAAAATGAGTATTGCAAACGAAGCTAAAAATAAATTTAAAAAAAGATTCAGAGAATTCTTAGATGGTAGAGTGCGTATAATCTTGCTATTACAAAAAACCCTCTTTGCAGCAGAATTTCGGATTTTCAGAGAAGGCTAACAGACTACTTAAATACAAGGTGGTTCAAATAAGACCGGGACTGATTTTTTTTAATGTGTAACCATAATTGACAAACACTTACTTGCACATGTCAGTCTTCAACGTACTCTCCTAACCCGAGCAGGAGGGAGGGTGGAGGTTGTGGCTTCACTCTCTCAAGGTCGCACAGCTGCTGCCAGTGCGGCTTGTTTACATACAAATCAGTCCCGGTCATATTTCAACCACCTTGTAGTTTAATTGCTTAAAGTACACTGAAAAAATACTACCTATATTTAAGCTGCCTACAAATGTAGTAACTTTTTTTAGTATTACACAGACATTAAAAGAGCAAGAATTGTTTTTCGATTATTACGATTATTACAATTTCTGTAAACACAAACACATACTTATTATGTGGCATAAAGCTGCATGTGCCAGTATCAGAAGGCTATACTGCAGGCTACATATGAAGACGTTGCACAAGCATTAGAACAAAGTACAAACCCATTATACACTGCATTTTGATATTATTCATTCCGTGCAATATATTTTGCTTCTTCTTATTAAGTACCAGCAGTTTACACGTACAAATTATGTGTCAGAAATACACGATCTTCCCTCTACATATTTCGGTGGTCGAACGCGAACGTCAGCGAACAACACGTAAAACATATACGATTTTAAAACCTAATACAGCCAGTTATATATGTATATATATATACATACATATATGTAAGTAAAATAAGATCACATGATATCACTCCTTGTTATGATGCTGAATACATCAGCTGCTTACATGTGTGATTAAAATTCCTAATGCAGTTATTATATGGATAGCTAACCCCGGAAATAATTAGTACAAGATTTTTCGTAATCTTCGTTTATGGTGTAATTACTTTTAATAGGATGATTGGTATGTTATGCTGTTGGAGATACGTAAACCCTGTTGGTGGTGTAGAATGTTATATAATGACTTGTACATAGTTGTAATTCTACTTGCTAGATTCATTGCTATGGTTCAGAGATGAAATATGTATATATATAGATATTTCAATGCGTAATGGATTTTATCTCTGTGTGGTTGGTTGTCGTGCCCTCGCACTGTGCATGATAATTAGCCAAATAGCACCATATTTCCCTTTCTTGTTGTGCGCATTGCATATTCCGCAATGAATATTAGGATTTATCTTCTTCATAATAGAGGTCATTCTGTGACCTCCTGAATTTTCTTGAAGGGTGTATTGATCCTGCCAATTCGTCTACGAAAGGATACTATAAAATAAAACACAGACCAATCATGTGGACGGAGGAGGTGAAAGGGTTTATTTAGGTAAACCAGAACTTTCAAAATAAGCTATTCAGATTTTTCGTTATAAGGAGATTGAAGGTCATTGTACAACATTCATGTACATAATAATACACACGCGCCATACTGTAAATTACGTTCTTTGCATTTCATTATTGCATTAAATTATATAAAATCACTAAAAGTGGGTAAAAGTTTCAGTATTGTCAAGCGTAAGATTCTATGTAACGAGATTTCGTGTGGTAAGGGCCTTAACATCAGTAACTTTTGTTTTAATACCACTACATTCAAGGGGACGGGCAAAGAAGAGAGAGGAGAGACTTTGAAACGTGTTCGTTCCTTTGTTGCAAGAAGTTCACGACACTTTGAAAATCAACTGCTCCCGAATTAAGTTTGTTTAAATTAAATTACTTAATTAAGTTTTCCTTAATGTACCCATCAACAATTACATTTATTTCATCTGTTGTGACTCGTACTTTTAGTTCTGGAGCATTAATCTTTATGATGACGAACTGCAGTACCAAGACACTTCCAATACTTAATGGCTTGAACGAAGAAGGTTAAAGGGAATGACATTATTTCACAAGTTCATTAATGAAATTTAAAATATTAATATCTTCAACAAAAACATTTCGTCACACCCGAATAAGTTGGATCCACAGGAAATGCAACAAATTGGAGGTAACATGAGAGAATGTTTTTAAAACTGTTAACATTTCCTAAAACGTAGTTGAATAAAGAGAGACCAACTTGATGTCATTTGTTTTATTATTTCATTATTTAATGCTCAACATGTTTCGGATGTTAATATATCCATCCTCAGGAGCGTGCGACTTATTTGTTGAGTTATTTCATGGGTTGTATTGCTCTGGTTCGATGTGTGTTGGTGTTACGTTTTGCTTTGGCTGTGGTGGTGTGGTATCCGTATGGAGGCTGAGGCACTAGTGCCTCAGCCTCATATGGATACCACACCACCACAGTCAAACCAAAACGTAACACCAACACACATCGAACCAGATCAATACAACCCATGAAATAACTCAACAAATAAATGGCAAGCTCCTGAGGATGGATGTATTAACATCCGAAATATGTTGAGTATTAAACAATGAAATAATAAAGCAAGTGACATCAAGTTGGTCTCTCTTTATTCAAATATCAAGATGATGCAAGGGTCCAATAAACATAAGATTTCCTACAACGTTAAATGTAGGGATTATTGTGTACAGTTTAATGTACAGGGTTATTCAAAATGATTGTCGGGGTGTTAACAACTTGTCATACACGGTACACCTCGTTCTCCAGATGCAATCCCATGTGATTTCTTTCTATGGGGTTACGTCAAGAATCAGGTTTATGTTCCTCTTCTTCCCGCAAGTATCCCGGAACTGAAGGTTGTTACATGCTACAAAGAGTTGAAAAGAACACGATTATCGTGTTGATGATTTTAGAATCACAAAATGTTCATATATAGAGCACCTGTAAGGTATGTAACAAAAACTTGGAGTATTTTTCTATTCAATGAAAAAAAACATATACTCCCATCTCAAGCGTATTTTGTATGAAAAGTTGTTAAAACGCCGACAATCATTTTGAATAACCTTTTATTTTATTTAACAAGGAATAAATAAACTCTTCCAACCTGTTATACTTGTTGAGAAGAGAAATGTCACTGAAGGACCACGCACTGTGTGGTTTCAGCTTTCAGTGTTTAGCTCTTTGATATTTTCTGAAGAAGATGTAGTCGACATATTTAGTCTGACCCTGTAGTCAACACACTCTGCAAACTAAACGTATTACAATGGCCACATTTACACTATTACTCATACTCTATTAATGCACTGAAATATATCATTATTTCTGTTATTGCGTTATGTGATTTTCCCGCCTGGGTGTCTTTGGTAGGTGGCAGTCCAAGTCATAGTAAATTTTCAGCTTTTCTTTCCTTGAAAAAATACGTTTTTTTATCCATTCTTCATTTTAATGTCTACGATTGTGAAGAATGTAACAAACAAACTTGTGTTCTTTTCTTAAACTTAAAAAGTTTGCTCCCATTATTCATACAAACAACTTTAATGATTGAGTCATACCTCTACTAACGTAAAAGTTTAAACCAAAGTTATGTTATAATATTGGTTTTATTTTGTTTAATTTATTAGCTTGCGAATTAATTCTGTTCAGTAAATATACTATAAATTTTGGTAATTAATGTTTTTATGATGAATTCAGGCTAAAATAATATATGCATCATGCAGCCGTCGCTTCAAAAATGTCAGCTCCGTAGATAAAATTGTTGGTTGGTGGGATGCAACATCATGTAGTTCATTAGACAGGCATACATTTTTTGGAAGAGATTCGTGCCTCTATTTTCAATGTACGAAAGTTCCCATATGAAGAAACATGTATATGAATTATTCTATATAAATTCACTTCCCAGCTGTCTGCAAGGTTCACGGTCACCACTTTGAGAACTTCAAATCTCATGGCAAAAATTCATATCATTCTCCACTTAATGTCACAGTTGATATTTACCTCATGTTTCCTATGAAATATAAATTCACATATAGGAAGAAGCGTGTGAGTTTGGCAGAGTTTGGGCTGGCCTGTTTTAATCGACCTACCTATCAAAGAATACGTAACACGACTTTCCGCCCACAGTCCTCCATCTGCCACTCAGTGTGAAAGAACGGACCACATGCTTGGATAGTAGCGGTTTCCATGCTAACGTGTTGGGTCTCCGAGAGCCTTATCTAAACCCCTTAGCACGCTAAGCACAGAGTAATATATTTCACCGTCAATACTTGGATATGTGTGGTTGAAAAGTGCATTCAGCCACTTATTTTAAGCATAGTGACTGTTGGCAAACACAGTAAACAAAATTACATACTTATGTGTTCCAGATACTCTATAAATGAATGAAAGTCTTGACCTTCAATGAATAATCCTCGAAAAGATGTTTTGTGAAATTTATTGTAAACTCGAATTAAATATATAAATAATTTTCGTTTTAAATTAATTTTACTTAAACTAGGACACAGATTTCCGCATGGTTTTAAATGTTTCCCTTTTTTTAAATAATAAAGTGCAAATTTGGGTAAAATCTTACAGGGAAGGTGTACAGGAGTTCCAAAATACGTGAAGTGGAAATTAAAAGACATTCTTTGGTACAGATTTCGTTACTTGCACACGTTGGAGATAAATGAACGTCATCATAGAAGCAAATTAATCGAAACGCATAATATTACACCATATAGAGCACAAAGTTATGTTTCTTATAGGTATCTTCAAGGCTGAGTAATTATATTACTTTAATAAGCTTAACCCTTCTTCCTCTTTAATTACCAATGAGTAAGTTATCACATTTTAAGCGAGTAGGTCAAATTTCCAAAAGAAACTATTAGCTTTGCCATGTCTGTTGCTCCATCCATCCGTACGTCCTTCCATCTGCATGGATCAACTCTGTTCCTGCTGGAAGCATTTTCCTGAAATGTTAGTATTTTTCGAAACTCTGTCGAGGAAATTGTTTCATTAAATTTGGATGATAATAATAACGGGTACTTCACATGAAGACAGATTTGCTTTTTTCATCATATCTCGCTCAGTTCTTCTTAGAATGAGAAATAATTCAGACAGACTTTGTATAAGAAATCAAAACACACAGTTTATAATCGAAAACGTCTTTGTCGAAAATCGTGCCTTTATGATATAATGTGGAAAAATACTGTAGAGCCTGAGAAGCCACAGATGACAATATGGCTCATGCGTATTGCATACTAGATACCTAAGTCTACAAATAAACACTCAGAATATTGCTCTTCCACAGCAACAATGCTTGCACGAACGAACCTCCATGTTATCTTATATGTAAGCTTCTTGTCTTTTTGGTCTTTGTTTTGATCCAGATTAAATCACCCTACTATATTCTAGAGAAATATTCATAAATCAAACAGTTCCTTCCAAAACAATTGAAATGGCACGACTTAAGCAACATTATTTCCAGTAACAATTAGTCAACATTACGTTTACCTGGAGACACAATGATATCCTCCTGTAGTTGTATCGCAAGAAATTGATTACTTAGATATAAACGATTAAAGAAGTGGGCTGCTTAGTTTCTAATTTACAAAGCACAGTTAAAAGTAAATCAATCCCTAATACAAGCCCTGAGGCTACCAGGAGATACAGGCACCCAGATTTCGAAACAATCGACACATGAAAGGGATAATATTGTCGGCCCTACGCACTGGCCGCCTTTACCCCCAGACAATATTCCCGGTACTCAATTCTTTTAGAAGCTGACTGGAACCCAGGACCCTAATGCGGCCAGAAGGACAGTAATTTCCACAAATTTATCAGAAGAAATCATATTATACTGCAGTAAGTAAGACGCGTTGGACACTGAATAAGTGAAACCAGAGAAGCAAAGTCATATTATTTGAACTGCACGCCTCGTATTCTGTGGGGGTCCATGTACACTGGCCTAATAAACATAAAGAACTACAGTATTAAAGATGTTAGTTTTTAAGCTCGTGGTTTCGTGCATCTTAATTCAATGTGAATAAAAATCCAACAGATGCAACAGTATGCAGATATTTATTCACTGCAAAACTACTCTACATGTTTCGGATGTCGCAGTACCCATCATCAGGAGTATTAAAAACTGTACCGGCAGCCTCCGGTACAGGTCATATTACTTGTATCGCTACTCCCCTCCAACGTGGTCTGATCGGGACTGGTTTGTGCAGTCGAATCGCATAGACCAGTCCCGATCAGACCAC
>Ga0123355_10017195_pt1 | contig 11420 bp, 8 predicted proteins | sample TergutEmb28metaG_3_FD_89872 | JGI IMG/M metagenome (GOLD analysis project Ga0123355, IMG submission 89872) | Embiratermes neotenicus P1 segment gut microbial communities from Petit-Saut dam, French Guiana - Emb289 P1 | ecosystem: Host-associated > Arthropoda: Insects > Digestive system > Gut ...
GACGATGTATTGTTGTCAGCAAATATCCCTGTCTACGATAAAAGAGACGCTGACGGCTACTTAGTACTTCCTGCGGATATGTTTTGATGGGGCGGTAAGGCGATGCAGTATAAGCGGTGGGAAATTTGGTTAGCCAACGTAAAGTTTGAGGACAATCCAAACGTAATCAAAATAAGACCCGTGCTTGTCATTACACCACAGGACGTGTTTGTTCTCGCTCATAAAATGACAGGAACAGAACGCACCAAAGATTACGAGGTCAAAAACTGGCAAAAATCTGGGTTAGAAAAGAAAACATTCATAAGAGTCAATATTGAACTACAGTTGCGAGAGCGTGACTTGTTAAGAAAAATAGGCACTCTTCACCCCGGCGATATCTTAGGATTCCAAAAACATATTGATAGATTAAAAAAATAATCTCTTTTTTTAAGATTTAACTAGAACTAGCGGGCTGCCGTAATGGCAGCCCGCTATGTTGCTTTATCTCCGGAGGTAATATGGATGGAGCTCCCGGCCGGATTTGAACCGGCGACCTGCGCATTACGAATGCGCTGCTCTACCAACTGAGCTACGGAAGCATAGGAACACGTCTAAAAAACCATAGGGTATAAGACGATGTAAAACGGATTTTACTATAACTGCAATGACTTGTCAATATCGGCAGAACGTGGTATTATATCGTGAATCGCTTAAATAGTTTGGAGTTTTAATAATGAGCAGAACTAAAGTAAATACCGCCATGCTAGGTGTCAAGGAGATGTTTATTTCTAACCACACGTTGGCTTGGAAATTTTTGACAGAATTCGAGTGGCCGTGGGAAGTTTTGCCTGAAATTAGTAATATTTTAAATAAAATTTCTCTTGAGCTTGATCTAACGGAATATGACGTGTTTGATAACAATGTTTTTATACATAAGTCGGCACATGTCGCTCCATCGGCATATGTCGGAAAGTCTGTGATTATAGGTGAGGACACCGAAGTGCGGCACTGCGCTTTTATAAGAGAAAACGCCATTATAGGCAATGGCGCGGTGGTTGGTAACTCAACAGAGCTTAAAAATGTTATATTATTTGACAAGGTACAAGTCCCCCACTTTAACTACGTGGGCGACTCGATTTTGGGTTATAAGGCTCACATGGGCGCCGGAGTAATAACATCAAATGTAAAAAATGACAAATCCCAAATTAGTGTTGATTGCGCTGGCCAGAAGCTTGAGACAAAACTTACAAAGTTCGGAGCTATTTTGGGTGATAATGTCGAAATCGGCTGTAATTCGGTTTTAAATCCCGGAAGCGTAATAGGCGCAGGTGCAACCATATATCCGTTATCCTCTGTGCGTGGTTTCATCCCTCCGGACAGTATATACAAAAAACAAGATGATGTGGTGCTTCGGAATTATAAGTATGCGGAATATTGATTTGATTGAGCCAAGAAATGCTAATATGCTCTCACATGCATATATAGCTTCTCCGCCGCTGGTAAACACGCTTGCACAAGCGGCTGTGTGCTCTGCCACAGGTGATACAAGACCTTGTTTAGAATGCATTCATTGCGACAAAGCCTCACGGGGCATTCATCCGGACATAAATTTTGTCAGCAAATTAAAAGACAAAAAAGAAATCACTATTGAGCAAATACGCGATTTGAGAAAGTCCGTTATAGTGATTCCGAACGACGCGGCAAAGAGCGTGTATATAATCGAAGATGCCGACACGATGAACAAAAGCTCCCAGAATGCACTTTTGCAGATGCTCGAAGAGCCGCCCCCTCATGTGATGTTTATTCTCAGCACAAAAAAAGCAGCCGCGTTGCTGCCTACCGTTCGCTCTCGCTGTGCTGAGCTTACTGCATTACCGCAGCAACCAAACCCTGACAGCTTAGAGATATCAGAGATGCACGAGTTGGCCGATGAATTTTTCACATCTCTTGAGTCCGGCAATTATGAGCTGGTATCTTTTATGTTTAAGCTCGAAAAGCTTGATAAAGACTCGATGACTAAATTTATCGAAACTGCCGAAAATCAAGCAACCGCAAGGTTAAGAGCGGCAATAAGCGGCAGCAGTGATAATGATAACGGCAAAAAATACAAAACACTCGCGCTGACAGAGCGTATTTTATCAAGAGCCGGTGAAATGCTTGAATTAAACGTAAGCACAGGCCATATCTCAGGCATGATATGTGCCGGTCTGCTTGGAATTTGAAATCCGAAAGTGATACGAAAGGAATATTCATTATTTTGACTGAAATAGTTGGTGTACGTTTTAACAATAGAGGAAAAATATATTTTTTCGACCCGGCAGGACTTACGATTCCAACCGGGGAAAGCGTGATCGTCGAGACTGCTAAAGGTCTCGAATATGGGCAGTGCGCAAAAGGAAATCGGAAAGTTGACGATTCTTCCGTCATTTTGCCGCTTCGCCCTGTTGTCAGAATCGCAACCGAAGATGACCATAAGAGTTACCATGCCAGCAAGGGCAAGGAAAAGGACGCTTTTGATTATTGCGTGAAAAAAATTACTGACTTCGGCCTCGATATGAAGCTCGTGAGCGTGGAATATGGTTTCGAGGGCAATAAGATTCTCTTCTTCTTCACTTCGGATGGGCGTGTCGATTTTCGTGAATTAGTAAAAGACCTTGCGGGGCAATTCCGCGCACGTATCGAACTGCGTCAAATCGGGGTACGCGATGAGGCAAAAATGCTTGGTGGACTCGGAGTTTGCGGTAAAGAATTTTGCTGTTCTCAATTTCTGACGGAGTTTCATCCTGTTTCAATAAAAATGGCAAAAACACAAGGGCTTTCACTCAATCCGACAAAGATTTCAGGTACATGCGGCAGACTCATGTGTTGCCTTAAGTACGAAGAACATGCTTATGAGGACCTCGTTAAAAAAGCTCCCAAAATAGATGCCTTTGTTGAAACTCCATCCGGTAAAGGCACAGTCATCAATGTAAATCTGCTCCGCGGAAACGCTAAAGTACGACTTGAAGATGGCGTTGATGCCACCTTAAAAACATTTACTTTTGACGAGCTTGACGTATTGGGCGGTAAAGGCCGCAGAGCTGAATACATCGCTGCGAAAGCTGAGGGCAAGCTTGAAGAAGCCGGATTCAAACCTACACCTCCGCCTGAGCCTAAATATAATTTGGATTCTTTGAAGCCAACTGCAAAAGAAGTGCGCCCCCATGGTGTTCGTCAGCTTAAAAATCCCGGCCCATCCGGGCATAAGCAAGACAGCAATTCAGGGCAGAGGCATCAGCCGGATCAAAAAAGAGCTTCCCATCATCCTCATGCAGATTCTGCCGTGCGCGATGTTGAGAAAACTCTTAAGCCAAATCGCCCTAAGCCCCCTGACGTCGGACAAAACAAGAGACCGAACATGAGACGCCGAAGAAACGGCGGCAGTGGCGGCGGCGGTAACAAGCCTAAAGCTTAAGAACTTTCGGTAGTTACAATTAAACTAAAATTACAGGATAAAAAAATTGCGCCGACATAAGCAGCATCGGCGCAATTTTTGTTATATCTACATCTTTTCGGGGGCTGTCACGCCCAATATATCAAGGCAATTCTTTATGACCGCACGGACTGTATCAACCAACTTCAGCCTTGCCAAAAGCAGATCGCTTTCCTCTCCTTTTATGCGGCAAGCACTGTAAAATCTATGAAATCTCGCAGCAAGTTCAACCACATACTTGTTTATCTTCGACGGATCATAATCACGCGCAGCAAGCTTGATTTCTTCCGGCAACAGTGATATTTGCTTTATAAGCTCAAGCTCGGCCTCTGAATTTAGCAGGCCGGGATTTATTTGCGCAAATTCCGGCACATTATAGCCCTCTGCTTCAAGTGTTGCTATCATACTGCATATTCTGGCATGTGCATATTGCACATAATAAACAGGATTTTCGCTGTCTTGTCTCACTGCAAGCCCCAAGTCAAACTCAAGATGACTGTCAGGCTTGGCGTTAAAGAAGAATCTGCAAGCATCGACCGAAATTTCATCAAGCAAGTCGTTTAACGACAGGGCTTTCCCTGTTCGTTTCGATACCTTTACGGTTTCGCCGTCTCGTGTCAGACGAACCATTTGCATAATCAGAAAATCAAGTTTACTTCCGTCCACACCAAGAGCCTCGGCTGACATGGACGCTTTCATCCTGATTGCATGTCCGTGATGGTCTGCACCCCAAACGTCGATTACCTTGTCGAATCCCCGCTCCAATTTGTCACGATGATAAGCTATATCAACTGCATAGTATGTATAAAAACCATTTGCCCGGCGCATAACTTCATCTTTGTCAGCACCAAGCTCTATGTTTTTCAGCCAAAGCGCGCCATCTTTTTCGTAAATCAAACCGCCTTTATTTAATAGCTCAATCGTCTCGGCAACATATCCGTTTTTATACAGCTTGCTTTCGAGAAACCATTCATCAAAATGAATGCGGTATCTCTCAAGGTGTTCTTTCATAAGCGCAGTATTGTGCGGTAAGCCGAATTCTATGAACTTTTTGATTTTCTCATCTTCGCTTTGCTCCGTTAGCTTATCGCCATGCTCTTGAAAAATCAGCTCAGCCAAATCCCGGATATCGTCTCCGTGATATCCGTCTTCCGGAAACTTAAAATTTTCTTCACCCAGGCACAATTGCATATATCTTGCATTTATTGATCTTCCGAAAATATCAACCTGATTCCCTGAATCATTGACATAAAACTCACGCCAAACATTGTATCCCGCTTTACTCAGAATAGCAGCAAGTGTGTCACCCAACACTCCGCCGCGGGCATTGCCTATCGTCATCGGTCCTGTGGGATTGGCTGAAACAAACTCGACCATGACTCTTTTTCCCTCGCCGACATCAATCGAGCCGTAATCAATGCCCATAGTTTCAGCATTTTTTAATACTTCGCCATACCATTTATTTCCCAAAGTAAAATTTATAAAACCCGGCCCCGCTATAGAGTGGTCGCGAAAATAGCTGCCATCAAGCTCAATGTGTGAGGCAAGAGCTTCTGCTATTTTTCTCGGCGGCAGCTTAAGAATCTTTGCTGCTGCCATCGCATGAGTAGCAGCATAATCGCCATGTGTTGTATCTCGCGGTATCTCCACCGCGCCGGATAATGGCGCACCATCCGGCAAATCACCTGCAAGCCGCGCTTTTTCATATGCTTTACCTATTATATCGTCTATTTGCTTTCTTGCATTTTCTATTATGTTCATTTTAACCCTTAGTCCTCACTTTGGAAATTTAATGTGGAAATCTATTGCGGAAATGATTTTATATTTATCTGGAAAAGATTTCTACTGACTGAAACATTATCTACTTCTACATCATAACAAATCTCCAGCGAACCGCCGTCATCCCGCATATCTTCATTTATGCTGTGTGTATCAATACCCATGAGTATCGAGCCGAACGGTGTATCGTACAGGAAATGATGTTTTTGATTTTCAGAAAATATCATATCTCCGGTCGTTCCTCCGGCGCGGCTTAACACAACTCGGTCAGGCTCTACGTTAAACGTCGTGAGCAATCCATTTACGCCTGTCAGTTCACTCTCGATATAACTAAACGTCGATACTCCGCCCTCGTGCATATATTCACCGTCAGTCATAAGCTCAAATGCTTCATTCTCATCCTCTGTCGGCAACGGAGTGCCTTTTATCGAAATCATAACTTTTTTCATGTTCTGCATATTATATTGTTACCTTCCTAAATTTGTGATGCTCGTGAGATTATCGCATCATACATTATATGTAATCAATCTATCGTCACTTGCTCAACCATCCCTGAGACTTCTTTTCCGAGAATTTTGGATGCAAGCGCTGAAAATCCGCCAATGCTGTCTGTAACGAAATATCGTATAGATCCGGCACTTCCGCCATTTTTACGCAGCTTCTCCGTTCCGATATCATCTGCCACTGACTTAGCCGTTTCTGCGCCTGAGTCAATAAGAGTCACACCAGACCCCATTATATCAGATATCACATCCCGCAAAAGCGGATAATGTGTGCATCCCATAATCAGAGTATCGACATTTGCCTCTTTGAGCGGCTTTAAATAATCCTCTGCTATAGCCCGCGCTGCAATGTCCGCCCTGTCTGTTCTGCCGTTTTCTACCAGAGGAACAAAAAGCGGACATGATACTGCAAATATATTTAAATCCGCAGAAATCTTTTTTATCGCCGATTCATATGCACCGCTGCGGATGGTCGCAGCAGTTCCGATAACTCCGATTTTGTTGTTTCTTGTAATTCCGGCAGCGGCTCTTGCCGGAGCGCTGACCACTTCATATATAGGTATCTCATAAGCAGAGGCTACGGAATCATATGCTGCACTGCAAACTGTATTACAGGCAATGACCATAGCTTTAATATCAAATCCTGCAAGAAATGCTGCATCTTGCTGTGCATATTTGATTATTGTTTCCCTTGAGCGAGAGCCATATGGAACTCTGCCGGTATCACCCAGATACACGATATCTTCTCCGGGAAGATATTCAGCAAGCTTCTTTACTGTTGTCAATCCGCCAAGTCCGGAATCGAAAACACCAATTGCCCTTGAGTCCAATGCGCCGCCCCCTCTTTTATCTCTTTTTTTGACAATTCGACAACTTTATTTGCGCTTACGTATATTATGCCATCATAACGAATAAAACAAGTTAAATTTTCTTTACATCTTGCAAAATCGATACATTTCGCATGCCTTTGCACCCGGTTCGTCGCGCCCTATAATCGGGTCACCCGATCTCGTCTTTCGTTCGATCGACATTTTCAAAAGAAAAATGTTGCTTTTATCATGTGGCTATGATATCATGATGTTCAAAATGCCAAAATTATCTCTATATTGGGTAAATTTGTCTATATTTTGGCCACTAATAATGCGTGGCAGTCGATATATAGAATTATGGGAGAACATGAAAATTAGGGAGGCTTATAAAAATGAAATATCAGCTAGGTATTAACGCGAAGAGTATTCTCGCGCTTTTGCTGGCGATTACATTGGTTTTGGGGCTGGTTCCCGCCTTTGGATTGGGCAGCGTAAGTGCGGAAACAAATTCCGTAGCTGCTAACACTAATAGTGCAGCTCTGGCAGCAACTCCAGCAACAGCAACAAATTCAGACGCAGATGATGACTTTGATCCTTTTACTGACCTCTATATCGTAGTCGTCGGATCACTCCGTCATGTAACGTACAACGGAAACGAACATGTGGTTACCGGCTTCACTGTTGAAGCTAGACCTCGTTACGGAGTGGATGTAGACGCTAATGTTATTGAAAGTTTTCTGGAAAACATCAGAGTGGAAGCTGACGTTCCGACAATAAGAGCCACTAGTGTGTTGCGTGATGCTGACACCGGTGCTGTCTTACCTAGAGTTGCTCGTATTCCGATTGACTCAATTCAAATTTACTATACTGAAACTTCGGATTATGAAGATGACGATAATGATGATGACAATGTTGTTGAACTTGATGTAACCTATCGTTTTGTCGATCGAATTCAATCTACACCAATCATCTTGCGGATTAATCCACGCCAAATCCAAGCTGCGGCAATTGGTAGATCACTGGGCGCCTTCGATCCTCTTGTCCACTTGGAACTCAAAGTAATCGGAAATGAAATTGATTTGGACTACAATGGAAAGATTCGTGAACACGGAAGTTTTACCGTTGACGCTATCCTCCTTGATGGCGCACCCACCCCACCTCCTGGTGCAGTAAATGCATTTTTGGAAAGCATTAGAGTAGAGGTAGATAATTCTTATACAATTCGGGAAACTAATGTATCGCGTAATACCGTTACTGGTGCTGTCTTGCCAATAATCTCAGAATTTCCTGATACTGCGGTTCGAATTTATTCAGTTGAAAATGATGAACTTTTAACAAATTTTAGTGGTCCGATTGAAACTTATCCTTTCGTTATGCGCATTCGACCAATAGGCATCCAAGTGACTGTATTTGCAATGGACATTGCCTTTGGAGAACAAGCATTGAAGGAGAACATACGTTATCAGTTTAATCAAAACCGTTTCGTATACATTGAAGGCTATAGAGATGACCTTAGCGATATATTGGCAAACGGTGGGATTGTAAGACGTCTTTTCCCAGACACAACGACTTTAGCACCAATCCATCACCCCAATTACGTTCAAGTTGATTTAGGTAACTGGGTATCATTTTCACGTGTTCCTAATCGAAACTATGATTTCACTGCGGCTTACGGTACTTTACGTATAGGCTCTGACCCTGCAACACTGAGAATAGAAAAATATGCCAATAATGTTCCTAATGCGCCTTATGACTTCTTCCGTGTCGGTGAATATATTACGTATACAATACGAGTAACAAACACCTCTCATCACGAAGGCGGCACCCCAGCTAAGAATGTAGTAATCACAGAATTACACCCCGGAACATGGGCAACAACCGCATCTCTTCGTCATGTTTCTAATAACTCCATCCTACATAATCTAAGCGTAGACGAAGATGACTTTGAAATATGTGATTATGATGGATTGAGAGTAATCATCCCTGAATTAGAGCACGGATATATTTTTGAAATAGAGTTCACTATTTTAGCAACTCGTAATATGGTCCCTGACAATAATATCGTCGGCTACCTGCACAACAGAGTGGAAGTGAGCGCAGATGATGTAGATTATGATCCATATGATCACCATTCTGAAGACACTGTTCAAATACGTCCCTTGTCGCCTGTGCTTGCCATTAATAAAACTGCGGTTAACAACCCCGTTTTTGTTGGCGATGACATAGTTTACACAATCACGGTACAAAACACGGTTAATGCTGAACTTGGTCGTGCCGCAAATAATGTATTAATAAGTGAATCACAGCCTGGAGAATGGGCGGCAACTGCTCTGCTAAACGGCAATGTGGTTACAGCTCCCGAGAATTTTACAATTAGCAATTTAAATGTGACAATTCCTGTCTTAGCCCCTGGTGCTACATTTGTAATTGAGTTTACCGCTGACTCAAACTATATAACTGAGCGTATTCATGAAAACATAGTCTTCGTATCTGCACCGGGTGATCCTGAGATTGGTGACGATGATCCAATACCTGATGACGAAGATGTAGAAGTCTTACCTCGCCCTAATTTAAACATAACAAAAGAAGCTGATTCTAACGAAGTTGTTGTCGGTGACGATATTGTGTACACTATTACTGTTACAAACCGTAACACAAATATCGAGAGAACTGTTGGCGAGGCTAGAAACGTCGTAATAAGAGAAACTCAAACAGGAACATGGGGAACTGCACAACTCAATGGAAACATTGTGACCGAAGGCTTTACCACAAGTACTTATACTGTGCATATCCCTGTATTAAACCCCGGCGATGTGTTTGAGATTATTTTCACCGTTGTTGCAACCGAGCAAATGATTAGCCCAAATGGACACAGAAACGTCGTAGTTGTCAGAAATAACGTCAATGACAGTGGCAATGGCGATGATTGTTGGCTAATCTGTACCGATTACGACGAAGATGATTGTGATTGTGAAGATAATAATGGCTGTGAGTGCGATGATGGCCACTGTGACTCAGACGATGACACAGTAATAATTACACGTCCTCCTGTTAACCAACCTAACCCCATCCTTACGATAACAAAAGCAGCGGACACTGCTAATAGAGTATACGTTGGTGACGAAATCGTATACACGATAACTGTGAGAAACACAGGTACAGTTCCGGTTACTCATGTTTTAATAACTGAATCACTGCCCGGAACATGGAGAAACGCGCGTCTAAACGGCATAAGTGTAGCAGCACCCGGAAGCTTCACAATTAACGGTTCAGTTGTAACACTCCCCTCCTTAGCAGCCGGTGGTGTGTTTGAAATTGAGTTTGTCGTCACCGCAACTGCGGAAATGGTGCGTGAAAACGGTGCTCCGTTCCGTAATACTGTAGTGGTATCTGCACCTTATGACCCCTATGTACCTGACGACGATGATTATGAAGATATACCTATACTACCTCTCCCTGATTTGAGAATAATCAAAAGAGGTCCGGGGCATAATGTCCAAGTTGGTCAGAACATCGTTTACCGAATCATCGTGATCAATACAACCACTAATGCTGCAGCTAATAATGTTGTAGTCACTGAAACACAGCGCGGAACATGGGGAAGCGCTTGGCTCAATGGTAGTGCTGCACCTGCAGACTTCTTCACTACAAGCACCTATAATGTATATATCCCGGTATTAAATCCCGGCGATAGATTCGAAATTGATTTTAGTGTCCTGGCAACCAATGCTATGGTTGGTCAACATGGAAACGTTGTAATTGTCACAAGTGATGACACAGATGATCACTATGATGACGAAGTCGTGACAGTTGTAAGGCCAGGTGGTCCTGGCGGACCTTGGAATCCCGGACCGGGCGGTCCCGGTGGTCCGGGTGACCCGGGCAATCCGAGCGTATCTCCGGATGTTGAATTGGATGACCCAATCATACCACTCGTACCGTTTACAACCACTCACTATCGTTACCTCATAGGTGATGACCGCGGCCTGATTCGTCCGAGAGACAGCATCACACGTGCCGAAGTTGCAACTATCTTCTTCAGACTGATTACAGATGAATTCCGCGTAGAAATGTGGACTCAAACAAATCCATTTTCGGATGTTGTACTAACAAATTGGTTTAACAACGGTGTCTCCACAATGGCAAATACTGACGTAGTGCGCGGTATGCCGGATGGTACTTTCCAACCGAACAGAAGTATTACAAGAGCAGAATTTGCAGCGATGATTTCACGCTTTGTCGGTAACTCATACTACGGGCCTAACCTGTTCCCTGATATTTATGGTCACTGGGCTCAGAACGACATAAATCTTATCGGAAGTCTTGGATGGGCCAACGGAATGCCTAACGGCGCCTTCGAACCGAATCGTCCGATAACAAGAGCAGAAGCGGCGACGATAGTAAACCGTATTTTGATCCGTCATCCAGAACACTTGAGCGATCTGCTGCCAAACAGAACAGTATGGCCTGATATGACAAACTCAAGCGCATGGTATTACATTGATCTTCAGGAAGCAACGAACTCCCATTCATATGATGTAAAAGATGCTGGCTTCCATGAAACATGGCTAGAGCTCATACCCTGCCCTAACTGGGTAGCACTCGAAAGACCGCATTCTACTCCGATGGCTCACAGATCATAGTATTCACAGATAATAATTATATCTAAACTTTAAAAAACGTGCATGGGTGCGATTGAGTACCTATGCACGTTTTTGATTTGCCATTGACTTTAGTGTAGTCAGTGTGTACAATGTTTGTAAGGAATTTTAAGAAAGTGGAGAGAGTATTTATGGAAATGGCAAAGGTCACCAGCAAGGGACAGATCACAATTCCAGTTTCAATCCGCAGGAGACTCAATATAGATGAGGGAGATAA
>Ga0123355_10017196_pt1 | contig 11419 bp, 9 predicted proteins | sample TergutEmb28metaG_3_FD_89872 | JGI IMG/M metagenome (GOLD analysis project Ga0123355, IMG submission 89872) | Embiratermes neotenicus P1 segment gut microbial communities from Petit-Saut dam, French Guiana - Emb289 P1 | ecosystem: Host-associated > Arthropoda: Insects > Digestive system > Gut ...
ATCTCCGCCGGAGTGGGACTGCCCGTAAGCAGGGCGGTGTGCAGGGAAACGCTTATGGATATGCCGCAGTAATAGTCATCGACTATCGGGCAAAATACCGGCGGACGCGTAAGGCCCGTTACATGCATCATTTCCGGCAAATGCTTGTGCTTTAAGTTTAGGCCGTACAGCCGGGGCGAGTACATTTCTGGCGTTTTCTCATGCTCATACTCGCGGATCATCGACTTGCCGCCGCCGGAGTAGCCGGTCAGCGAAAAGCAGGTCAGCGCATAGTCTCGTGGTAGCACTCCGCGCGCGATAAGCGGGTACACCATTGCGATAAACCCAGTTGCGTGACAGCCGGGGTTCGCGACAAACCGCGCGCTTGCGATCGCCTCCCGCTGCTCTCGCGAGAGTTCCGCAAATCCGTAGACCCAGCCGGGCGCGGTCCTGTGCGCGGTGGACGCGTCGATCACGCGTGTGGTGTCGTTTTCGATCAGCGACACCGATTCGCGCGCCGCGTCGTCCGGCAGGCAAAGGAACACAACATCGGCGGCGTTTATCAGTCTTCGTCGCTCGCCAATGTCCTTGCGGCGCGCCTCGTCGATGATAAGCAGCTCAATGTCGTCCCGGCCGCCGAGCCGTTCGTGTATTTGCAGGCCGGTTGTACCCTCGCGTCCGTCTATAAATATTTTTGGTTTCATATTAAAATTCCTCAATTGTCGTCGCTTGATTTAACCCCCATCAGGGGAATAACGAGAAGTATACCAGATCGTGAAACTTTATGCAACACCTATTTTGCAAAAACATGCACAATATCGCGCTTTTTTAATCAAATTCATTTGGAATAATGCATAATATTCGAAAATTAATGCATATTATGCGTTTTTTGAGATGTGTCGTTGTTGGTTCCGTCGGGGACGAGGTTGTGCGAAACAAGAAGCCCGGCGGGAATTTTCAAATTCCCGCCGGGCGTTTAGTCAGTTATTGGATTCTAGTACATGCCGCCCATGTCAGGCGCGCCGCCCGGCATTGGGGCCGGAGGTTCTGGAAGGTCAGCCACAAGCGACTCAGTCGTGAGTACCATCGACGCGACCGACGCCGCGTTCTCAAGCGCCGAACGGCAGACTTTCGTCGGGTCAACGATACCGGCCTTGATAAGGTCGCAGTATTCTTCTTTCGCCGCGTCGAAGCCATACGTGGACTCTTTGGCGTTTTTGACTTGGTTGAGTACAACCGCGCCTTCAAGACCCGCGTTCATCGCGATCTGCTTTACAGGGGCTTCAAGCGCTTTTGCTATAAGCGCCATGCCGGTTCTCTCATCGCCGGTCGCTTTGTCCAAGAGTTTCTCGACCGCTTTTGACGCAACGACGTAAATCGTTCCGCCGCCGGCGACTATGCCCTCTTCAACGGCCGCGCGCGTTGCGTTGAGCGCGTCTTCGATGCGGAGCTTTTTCTCTTTCATCTCGGTCTCTGTCGCCGCGCCGACTTTTACGACAGCAACGCCGCCTGAGAGTTTTGCAAGACGCTCTTGCAACTTCTCTTTATCGTACTCGGACGTGGTGATCTCGATCTCGTTTGTGATCTGATTGATACGGCCCTTGATGTCGTCGGTTTTGCCCGCGCCCTCGACGATGATCGTGTTGTCCTTAGACGACTTGACCTGACGGGCCGTGCCGAGCATTTCGACAGTGGCGTCTTTGAGTTCCATGCCAAGCTCGCTCGAGATGACTTCGCCGCCGGTTAGTACCGCGATATCGCGCAGCATTTCTTTGCGGCGGTCGCCGAACCCGGGCGCTTTTACGCACAGACACGCGAATGTGCCGCGGATTTTATTGAGAATAATCGTCGCAAGCGCTTCGCCCTCGACGTCCTCGGCGATTATAACAAGTTTTCTGCCCGCCTGTACAACAGCCTCTAACACAGGCAGAATCTCCTGAATGTTCGAGATTTTCTTATCGGTGATAAGGATATACGGCTCGTCGATCACGGCTTCCATCTTCTCGGAATCGGTTACCATGTACGGCGTGATATACCCGCGGTCAAACTGCATACCTTCGACGACTTCCGAAAAAGTCTCGGCCGTTTTCGACTCTTCAACGGTGATAACGCCGTTGCGGGAAACTTTGTCCATTGCCTCGGCAATCAGTTTGCCGATAGTCTCACTGCCGGACGAGACGGCGCCGACGCGCGCGATATCCTCGGAGCCGGAAACGGGGTTGGAGTTCGCTTTGATCGCCTCAACGGCGGTCGCAGTCGCTTTTTCGATGCCTTTTTTCATGACCATCGGGTTTGCGCCGGCCGCGACGTTTTTGATACCCTCTTGGATCATCGCTTGGGCCAGAAGCGTTGCGGTCGTTGTGCCGTCGCCGGCGACGTCGTTCGTCTTCGCCGCGACTTCCTTGACAAGCTGCGCGCCCATATTCTCAAACGGCTCAGACAACTCGATCTCTTTGGCGATCGTAACGCCGTCGTTTGTAATCAGCGGAGAGCCGAACTTTTTGTCCAGCACAACGTTTCTGCCCTTAGGGCCGATTGTCAGCTTCACAGTGTCCGCGAGTTGGTTGACGCCTTTTTCTAAAGCACGGCGCGCGTCTTCGCCGTAAATAATCTGTTTTGCCATTTTCAGTGTTACCTCCTAGTTTATTTACAATATGTTACTCTACAACAGCAAGGATATCGCCCTGTCGAACGATCGTCATTTCCACGTCGTCAATCTTGACCTCGGTCCCGCTGTATTTGCCTGTGATGACCCGGTCGCCTTTTTTTACGACCATCTTTACCTCGTTACCGTCAACAATGCCGCCGGGGCCGACTTCGAGGACCTCATACACCTGCGGTTTCTCCTGCGCGCCGCTGGTTAGAATGATCCCGGACTTCGTCGTCTCTTCCGCCTCGACCTGTTTGATTATAACACGGTCTGCCAATGGCTTTAATTTCATTATCTAATTACCTCCTTATAAAATAACAAATTAATCTGGTTGCGTTAGCACTCTGTGACATCGAGTGCTAACGCATTTATAATAATAATCCAAGTTTACCCATTTCGCAACCGGGATTATCGTTATATTTGGCATAAAACCGCCGAAAAATCGTGATTTTGGCAATCGGCCTTTCCGAATCTCCTTCTAACGGCTGTTTTGGCCTTATTTGGCCGGATTTTAATAATACATGAACAAATCGCACTTGAGCATACCATTATATAGCTTGCGTTTCTTCACCGCAGTGCGTCCGAACGCGCGCTCGAACTCGGTATGCGACGATAAAATGTACATCTTCCAGCCGTCGAGGCCCCGCGCGGCCGCGCCGAAACGCCGGTAAATCTCCTCTGCCTCGCCGTGTTGCATTACGCGCTCGCCGTAAGGCGGGTTTGTTAGGATTATCCCGTTTGGCGCGTCGCGGTGAAACGCCGTCGCGTCGGCCGTTTCGAACCGGATGTGTTCAGACACACCGGCGCGCGCCGCATTCTCGCGTGAAAGTTCGACATTTTTGGGGTCGATATCGCCGCCCCATATATCGTAATTGCCGCTAAACTCCCGGCCTCTGGCGTCCGCCGCCGCGGCCTGCCAAATGCCCTTATCCAGCCAGACCCAATCCTGCGCAGAGAATTCGCGTGACAAGCCGGGCGCGCGGTTTAAGGCGATCAGCGCCGCTTCGATTGGGATTGTGCCTGAGCCGCAGAATGGGTCGCAGACCGGGTCACGTCCGCGATAGCGTGACAACTTTACAATCGCCGCGGCCAGCGTCTCGCGCAGCGGTGCGGCGTTTGAGACCGGCCTGTAACCGCGCTTGTGCAGGCCGGCGCCGGACGTGTCGAGATACAGCGTTGCGGTGTCGTTCATTATCGCGAACTGGATCTGATACTTTGCGCCGGTTTCCTGGGGGCGTTCGATTTTATATTTCGCTTTCAGCCGTTCAACGACCGCTTTTTTTATGATCCGCTGGCAGTCTGGGACTGAGTGCAGTTTTGAGTTCAGGCAATGCCCTTTTACCGGGAACGCGCCGTCGATCGGGACATACTGCTCCCAAGGCATCGCGCGGACGCCCTCGAACAGCATGTCGAACGTGTCGGCGTGAGTTTCGCCCGCGACGACGAGGACCCGCTCGCCGCAGCGCAGGTTGATATTCGCCCGCGCGATATCGGTTTTGCCGCCGTCGAACATAACGCGGCCGTTCTCAGCCCGGACGTTTTGCATGTCGAGCCGCTTAAGCTCGTCCGCAACCAGGCCCTCAAGGCCGAACAGGCACGGGACGCACATTGTAAATTCCATTTTGTGATCCTTTCTCGGTGGTGGTGTGGGCGGTAATTCCCCTCCAGGGAATGGGGGGGGTGTCCGCGGTGCGCCGGGGGCGTTGCGCCCTACAGTCGATTTCGCAACTCCTCGACCATTTTTGCAATCTCGGGTTTTGCTTCTTCCATAAGCGCGTCCCAGTCGCCTTCGTAATAATACGCGAGGTCGCCGCCGGACGTTATCCTGTTGACGTAAGCGTCGAAGGCCGGGTAATCGCGCTCGTAGACGTGAAAGCTGTTCGCGCGGTGCGTGTAAGTCCCGACCGGTACGCCGAGGCTATCGGCGATCCGCTTTTGAAGCATGACTAGGGCGAACGCGTTCATAAACGTCGCTTTCGCCGCGTCGTTTGATCGGAACAGGGTTTTGCAATGCAAGACCCCGCCGCGTATGAAATACTGAATGTTCTGCAGACAGGCCGGAGAGTCGGACGAGAGGTCTTCCTCGCCGCGGATTGATATGACCGCGCGGCGCGAATCAGGGTTGCGCCCCAACTCGTCTATCACCCACGGGATCTGCTTTTCCATCCGCGCGTGGTACGTGTACTCCCAGTTGCCGCGCTCGACCTCGAAGTCGAGGATACCGTCGAGCATTTCCTGCCGGTATTGCTCAAGCGAGCGCGGGTCGCCGATAAACAGGCGGCTTATCAGCGGCTCGGCCAGCGGGTCAGTCGCGACAAACGTCATCGCCGCTTCTTTCTGGCGCGTGTTGTAATCCGGGCATGGCACATCGTCGTGGTTTAAGTGCAGGGCGCGGAGCGCGTTGTGGTACGCTTCGGGCAGCGTTTTGCCTGCGACGAATAGTTCAAACATAGATATCCTCCACAGCGTTGTTTATGTATCCGCAGATGCAGTACCGCACGCCGCCGGACTCAAGCGTCTCGCCGCAATTGTCGAGCGACCAGTCGGGGTGCTCGTCGAGATTCGGGAAAAACGTGTCGGACTGCGGCGCGGTGTCTAACTTTGTAACGTACGCGTAACTGCAAAACGGCAGCAGCAGCCTGTAAATACTCTCGCCGCCGATTACGAACACTTTTGAGCTGTCCTGCACGCCGTGCAGTTCCGACCGCAGTTCGTCAATGGTGTGGACGACGGCCGCGCCGGGGACTTTGTACTCGCGGTTTTGCGTGATTATGATAGTTCTGCGGTTCGGCAGCGGCTTATTAAAATCCTCAAACGTGCGCCGCCCGGCGATTACGACGCCGCCCTCGGTCATCTGTTTGAAAAACTGCCTGTCCTCAGGCAGAACGATCTGCTGCGTACCGCCGCAGCCGATCCCCCAGTCGCTGAATACAGCCACTATAGCATTCATATTAACCCACCATTTCTCGGGCGACACAAACAGTTATGAATACATCCGCTTGTCGAGGTGTCGCCCGTGAAATGACAAGTGGGTTATTAATTTAAATCACGTTAATTCGCCTTTCATTTTTTGCCGGCCAGCATGACGATGGTGACCCCGTTGTTATGACGGTCGAGGTCATGGTCGCGGCGCAGGGCGTCGCAGACCCGAAACGCTTTTATAGTGGCCTCGTTGAAGATCGAGAAATCCTCGCCGGTGATGTAGTCGAGTATATAACCTTGCTTTTTCTGCCGGTCAAGGTACCGCCGCGCCTCGCTTCGGATTTTCCCGCCGCTGCCGGTTGAGCCGTACCCGTGGATGATCTTGACGGCCGTGATGCCGGAAGTTCCCGCGTTTCTGATGTTGTAGGTTATTCTACGGATTGCGTCGTCAACTGTCGGCAGGTCGGACTTTATGTTGACTTCTATTAAAGAACCGCTTATTTTCAGCAGCCTCCAATCATTTATATTATTGACAAAACCATTATAATCGTGTATCTTGTTTTATGCAACAACTATATGGAAGAGTATCGAAGTGGTCATAACGAGCCGCACTCGAAATGCGGTGTACCGCAAGGTACCGTGGGTTCGAATCCCACCTCTTCCGCCAGCGTCGTCGCGGACATCGCGACGAAATGCCCGCCGCATTTGCGGCGGGCATTTGCTTTGGCCCACTCCGATCCACTCACAACTCTCCGCCGAGGATTGCGCTGGACTTTGGGAGGGTGATGTGGTAAAATTATACGGGACTGAGCGACGCGATAATTCGGTTTAAGCATTCGTTGTTGAAGTCAATAATCTCTGATATTTTATTAATCAAAAACTGATTTAACGGCATAGAGAGGATAAAGAATAATGTTATCATATCAAATTAGAGAATATTATGAATTTGCCTTGAATGAATTAGAGGAGTTTGAAAAATCCATACGCATGTTGCTTGAATATGAAGTAACATATCGAGAGATTTCTTTAAATACGTTAACAAAAATTCTCGCTTTGGCAAGAAAAGGCATTAATGGTGATAGTGCTTCGTATACCGTAAAAGATGCAGAACTAATTAATGTTTTTAATTCTTTAAATATTGAGTTGGTATCCAAGTTTAATATAATGCCGGCTTTTGTTGGATATGCGGATTACAAACGAAAAGTCATGGTGTATAAATCCGATAATAATATAGTTGACTCTGATACAGATAATTTATTTGAACAAATAGAATCCTTATTTGAAAGTTATCAAAGTTATATTCAAAGCCAAAATGATAGGGCAAAAGCCGTAGTGTTTATGCAGCAACTCATTACGTTCAGAGCATATTATTATGCAGTAAAGACTTTCTATATCAATGCCGTAGACATGTTCAAGTCTAGTCTAGTCGAAGATGATTCGCAAGAAAATTGCGCTGTCATGGAAATACAATTATTGGAGGTTAGTTTCACATTTGAAGAGTTTGTCAAGCATCTAAGCAGTATTCAGAAAATTTATACGGAACTCAACCAGGTCATGCATACAGAAGGTGCTGTTAATTCATTGGAAATTGTTAAAATTGAGTCAGGCTCATTGCTTGCAAGGGTACTGGGGGACAACAATGTCCTTGAAGCTATAGGGTTGTTGTTAACAAAAACAATAAATCTTTGTTTCACAAAATTCACTAAGGGTGGGCAACTGCAAACAAATAGCGAAGTAAGGCAGCAAATACTTGACGATTTAGAGTTGAGAGATGAATTAACTAAGCGAGGGTTCGATTTGTCATCATCGGACGAACATATAACTAAAGCATTTAACCTTGTAACAAAAGAAACACTTAGACTGGCTTCTGCAACACCACGATTTAAGATTAACGGAGAAGTATTAGCGTGTCGCGACTTTGACAGTCAAAAATACATAGAGGAAAACAAAACAAAACTACTTACAGACTGTTCTGAATCCCAAGATTAGATGTGCGCAATTAGTCAAGCCGTTAATTAGTTTAACGAGGCCTTCCCACCTACAACAGGCGGCCTCCGCTGATTTAATGGCTGGCTTAATTATCCTCCCGCAAAGGAGACACTAACATTTGAAAACCAAAAACACAGGCCCAATATACGTCCTAATCGCCGCGGTGCTATGGAGTTTCGCGGGGGTTATGATACGCTACATACCCTGGAACCCGTTTAGCATCGGGAGCGTACGCGGGGCGGCGGCCTGTCTTGCAATAGGCCTGTACCGGCGCAGCTGGCGGGTCACCCTCAACAAGCAGACTATATTCGCGGCGGTGTGCGTGATGGCCACGTCGTTTTTGTTCATGGCGGCCAATCAGCTAACCACGGCGGCCAACGCGATCGTGCTTCAATACACCGCGCCGGCGTATGTAATCGTCATGACCCTTATAAAAGGCGGGGAGCGGCCGCGTGCGCTGGACCTTATAACTGTTGCGCTGACCTTCGCGGGCATCACGCTGTTTTTTTTCGACCAGCTCGACGCCGGTGCGCTTTTGGGCAACCTGCTTTCGCTGCTGAGCGGCGTGACGTTCGCCTGCGTGTTTTTTATGAACAGCCTTCCTGAAGTTGACCCGTTTGAGACGTCGTTTCTGGGACTTGGCATGTCCGCGCTGTTCCTGCCGGTGCTGTTTTTTGACCAGGCTGTACTCACGTCGGGGATGACGCCTGTCGCGCTTATGCTTATCATGGGCGTATTCCAGCTGGGGCTTGCGTACATAATGTTCTCGAAAGGGATAAAAAAGACTGGGGCCGTGACGGCCAGTATTATCAGTACGTTAGAGCCGGTTCTCAATCCAGTGTGGGTATTTTTGGCGGTGGGCGAGCGGCCCGGGATGCTTGCGATCGTGGGCGCAGTCGTGGTTATCGGGGCGATCACAGGATATAATTTAAAAGTATCGTCTGTACGCGAGGCTTGACAAATCCGCCGCTATATGGTAGGTAATGTATGGCCGTAAAGGCATGAGAGGAGATTGCATATGTATGCACTATTGGGCGCGCTGCCTATTATTTTGATCATTTTTATGATGCTGTTTTTGAAAATGAGTGCGGGCATGACAATGTTCTGGGCCTGGCTGGCCAGCGGCATTTTGGCCGTGATCTTCTGGAACATGGAGATTTTCCATGCTGGGGCTTTAACGGTTCTCGGATTCCTTTCGGCCTTGGATATTATTTTTATAATCTTTTCCGCAATCTTCCTGCTCAACACACTGATGGAGCTTAAATTTATCGAGACGATCGGCAACGGGTTTCACGGGATAAGTCAGGACAGGCGCATCCAAATTTTGATTATCGCCTGGTTTTTTGGCGCGTTTATGGAGGGCGCGGCAGGGTTCGGCACCCCGGCGGCGCTGGCCGCCCCCCTGCTTATGGGTCTCGGCGTACCCGCGTTCTTCGCGGCGCTGGCCGGGCTTATCGCGAACTCCACGCCTGTGTTGTTCGGCGCGGTTGGGACGCCGACGACAGCGGGGTTTAGGGCGATAGAACCCGCGATTGTGGCGCAATACGGCGCGGAGGGCGCGGTGGAGTTCGCCGGGCAGCTTAATAACTATCTATCGTTTGCCAACATTTTCGTAGGGGTATTTGTCCCGTTTATGATAATAGCGGCGATTGTTGCAAGAGACGGCAGAAAACGCGGGATCAAAGACGCCTTGAACATTCTCCCGCTTTGCCTTTTCGCCGGGCTGATCTTTAACATCCCCGCATGGCTGGCATCTTTCTTAGGGCCGGAGCTTCCGACCCTGGTCGGCGCGCTGGTGGGCTTGCCTATCATGATCATATGCGTAAAAGCAGGGTTTCTTGTGCCGAAGGACGTGTACCGCTTTACAAACGACCCCATCACGCTTCCGACGGAGAGCTCTAAAACCGGCATTTCGTTGTTTACTGCGTGGTCGCCGTATATATTGATCGCGCTTGTTCTGATGATTTCCCGTTTGCCGTGGCTTCCGATTGCGCGCCTGATTAACCCCATGCACGCCGCGGACGCACCGATCCAAGTGACGGGACTTCTTGGCGTTGCGGGCATAAACTGGAACTGGAGGATTTTTAACAATCCCGGATTATTCGTATTTTTGCCGGTTGCAATAATCTATCTCATAGTAAGAAAAAAACAGGCCGGCGCGACCGGGCGAATTTTTGGCAAGACGTTTAAGCAGGTCGTGAAGCCCGCGCTGACCCTTCTGTTCGGCGTCGCACTTGTTCAGATTATGATATTCACGAATTTTTCCGACCCGGCATCAGGTCTTGGCACCATGACCACAGAGATCGCGCGAGCTCTCGCGGACACTTTGTCAGGCGTGTATATGATCATAGCTCCGCTTATCGGCGGGCTTGGCGCTTTTGTGGCCGGGTCGCATACGGTTTCAAACCTAATGTTCTTCGGACTTCAGATTGAAACCGCCGCGCTTCTTAACCTGCCGATGATAGCGGTTTTGATCGCACAGGCAAGCGGCGGCGCGTTTGGCAATATGATTGCGATCCATAACGTCGTGACCGTGTCGGCCACAACCGGCGCGGGGACTAAAGGCAGGGAACACAGACTGATCTCCGCGGCGATCGTGCCGTTTTTCATATACTGGATTTTAATTTCAGCCGTGCTGTATGTAATGCTGGCAGTCGGCATGAACTGGATTGGGTAAACGTGCAGGGGCGGCCAGTTGGCCGCCCTTGTTGTATTGGGTTATGCGTTTGATTTGGAACTCGATGTTGTCAGGCGCGGGCAAATCTGGTATTATATAATGCAACAACGTTTGAGACGAGGTGACGCCCGTGTCCGACCATCACGATCATCCACACACACATACAAAAGCGGTGCTTAACAGACTTTCGCGCGCAGCGGGGCATCTTGAGTCGGTAAAACGCATGATTGAGGACGGGCGGGATTGTGCGGAAATCTTGATCCAGCTGGCCGCCGTGCGCTCCGCTATTGGGAACACGGGAAAACTTATTTTAAAGGATCATATCGAACACTGTATCGTACACGCCGTGGAATCCGGCGACACCGGCGCGCTCGATGAACTTAACCGCGCCATAGAACGGTTTTTTGATTAAATTTCTTGCAAAACTGCGGTTTTGCAAGAATATGGAATAAGGGAAGTACCTGCGGCGGAATGAATCCGCCTGCGGCACGATTTTATTTGCGTGGGTTTTCGAGAGGTCCATTTAATGTTGTATTGACTTTTATGGGCCATGCGCATAAAATGTATCATTATGAATTAGGTGTTTTGCTATGAATGACAATGAACTGAGCGTCCTTGTAGAATCGCTCACCAACAGCTATAGCACGAAAATCGGCACCGAGGACGCGCGGGCGGATGGGCTGCCGAACCGTGACGAGGTGGCGCGCCTTATTGAACTGCTGCGCCGACTGCTGTTCCCCGGGTATTTTGACGACGCGGTTATCGGCTCACCGGAGATGGAGTGGCGAGTGCGTGACCTGCTGATTGAGACGGAACAGAGGCTGCGCCGTCAAGTCGCGCTCTCATTATGCCTTGCCACGTGCGGCAAGATGTGTGAAGAGTCTTACGGCCGGGCAGGGGATATATGCCAGACGTTTTTATCAAAACTCCCGACCGTGCGCGAGACGCTGATCACAGACACAAAGGCGACCTACGACGGTGACCCCGCCGCGCAAAGCGTCCATGAGATCGTTTTCGCCTACCCCGGCATTTTCGCGATAACGGTCCACCGGCTGGCGCATGAGCTTCACAAGCTGTCCGTGCCGTATATCCCGCGCATGATGAGCGAACACGCGCACAGCGTGACCGGGATTGAGATTCACCCCGGCGCGACGATCGGTGACTATTTCTTCATCGACCACGGTACAGGCATAGTGATAGGC